>Ga0100403_1001858_pt1 | contig 18001 bp, 20 predicted proteins | sample CryGeymet201501t_FD_83663 | JGI IMG/M metagenome (GOLD analysis project Ga0100403, IMG submission 83663) | Groundwater microbial communities from Crystal Geyser aquifers in Utah, USA - Crystal Geyser metaG 2015-01t | ecosystem: Environmental > Aquatic > Deep subsurface > Groundwater | place...
ATAAGAATGTTCAATACTTTATGCTCAAAATCTTGCAACGTTGCGGAATCCTCGGACAGCTTTACACAAACTTTACAAGACACAAGCCCTTGAATTTACCCACTTGATGTCGAGAAGAGCCTAGTTTTCTTACCTGGCATTGAGGGGTCTCGGTTTGAGCTTCATCCAGTAATTCATGACCACTGCGGCCGTTAAATCGCCGGTGACGTTGATTACGGTTCTGCACATATCAAGTATGCGATCCACTCCGAGTATGAGCGCTATTCCGGTGGCGGGAATTCCTATGTTGGTGAGGATTCCTGCCAAGATCACAATCCCAACTCCGGGCGTCCCTGGGGAGCCGATGGATGCTCCTATGGAGGTGACGACCACTAGGAGCATGGAGCTTAAGTTTAGTTCAATTCCAAATATGTTGGCCAGAAACACGGTTGCCACACCTTGATATAAAGCCGTCCCGTCCATGTTGATAGTGGTTCCAAGGGGGATGATAAAGCGAGAAACATTTGGATCGACGTTTAAATCTTTTTCTGCAGTTTCCATGGTCAGTGGCATGACCGCAGCCGAGCTTGAAGTAGAAAATGCTAGGAGTTGAACTTGCCGAATTTTGGAAAGAAAATGAAAGGGATTTTGTTTAGCAACAAATCGAAGCAATAGCAGATAGAACAATAAAACGCCCACAAGGCCCAAGATGACCGTGCTCACATAGCCCATCATTCCCGCCAGTGTTTCTATACCCGATCGTGCTGTTGTTTCTGCAATAAGCCCAAAGACGGCAAGAGGGGCGAGATACATGGCCCATTTAACAACAATCATGCAAACATCTTGAATGGAGGCAAAAAGCGTCATCAAGGGTTCGGATTGTTGGGCCGGAATAGAAAGCAGAGCAAAGCCGACGATCATTGCGAACAAAACAATTTGTAGCATTTGTCCCTCTGTCATGGCGACGAGTGGATTTTGAGGCAATAGTTCTACAATCTTAGTTGGAAGTGTGTCTAAAGGGAGTCCAGCTGTGGTGTTTGTCTCAATTGCTGTTGGGGCGCTGGAGGTGGCTTCCCTTGCCAGGGAGGCGTCTTGCCCTGGTTTTATGAGGGCAGAGATCGAAAACCCAATTGTAATGGCAATTACAGTCGTAAATATAAAATAGATACCCACTCTCAAGCCGAGTTTCTTTAGTTGTTCGATACTTTGTCCCGAGGATATGCCTCGGACTACCGAAACAAAGACTAGGGGAATGACAATCATTTGAATAAGAGCCAGGAACAGTTTCCCCGGAAGGCCTATCCAGTTAACCAGTGAGTTAAATATTAAGGTCGAGAAGCTATTTTGAAACTCCTTAAGTAAGGCGCCCGTAAGGATGCCTAAAAAGAGAGCAATCAAAACCTTTAACCATACTTTTTTCTCTACAAGAGAATGTAAATGTTTTGCCAGAGCTTTTGGGTTAAAGCGTTGTGCAAACACCTACGCGTTTTCGCCTCTGTGAATAAAATTAAGCTGATCTATGAGGTGCAATATCACTGGAATGGCTTCGTCGTTGACGCCCATGTTTTCTCTTAAGTCGCGTATGAGCTGAATTCGGGCAATGTCTTCGTTGTCAAAAATGTTTTCTTCGGGGTCATGGGGTTCAATCCATGACATAACAACAAAGTAGTTGATGTCTTCTGGGGGCAGGGTGCAAATGGTGGCAACTTCTTGAAGTTCAAAATAAATTTTCACACTCATAAGGCCTCCCTTGGGTTAAAGGGGAAGTTCTTTTCACACTCTTTGACTGCGGCCTGTAGTTCGGGGCTGGGTTTTTTAGGGAGAAGCACCTTGAGGGTAACAATTTGATCTCCGCGTGAGGCTTTGTTTACAACCCCTTTGCCCTTGATTCTAAGGCGAGTTCCGGTGCTGGAGCCAGGAGGAATTGTTAGCAAGACGTTCCCGTCTATTGTGGGAGCTTCTATTTCACCGCCAAGAAGGCCCTCGTAAAAACTGATCGGAATTTCGGTTTCAATGGTGTCGCCAGAGCTTCGAAATCCGCTCAAGGCTTCGACATGAATTCTTACATAGGCATCACCCGCTGGTCCGCCTTTGCTTCCAGGAGAACCCATCTGAGAGAAGCGAAGCTTCTTGCCGGTTTCAATTCCACCAGGAATTTTAACGGCTAGTGTCTTGCCGTTGGCTAAAGTTAACTCCTTTTCTACGCCAAGCACGGCGTCTTTAAAGGAGATAGATAAGTCGTAAATTTGGTCCTGTCCTTTGCGAGGAGTGGCTTCTTGTTGTTGTTGAGCTGAGCGAAAAAGATTGGAAAAGAAATCTTCTTCAGAAAACCCATCGCCAAAGGATTGTGAGTATCGGCCCGCGCCCTGTTGGGTTCGGTAGAAAGATTCTCTTTGTTGTTGTTCTTGTTTCTTCTGAACTTCGCCTTCATCGAATTTCTTCTTAGCTTCTGGCGTGCCAATGAGTTCGTAAGCCTGGCTTATTTCTTTGAATTTATCTTCGGATGCTTTTTTCCCCGGATTCAGGTCGGGGTGGTGAAGCTTGGCCAAATTACGATAAGCTTTTTTTATTTCAGCTTGCGTGGCGTCCTCGGCAAGGCCGAGAGTTTTGTAGGGATTATCCATATTGCCTCACATTGTTTAAAAAAAAATTGATTATCTGGCCAAGCTAACAAGATCAGTTCGATAAAAGCTATTTAAAGTACTTTTACGTTAATCGCGCAGGGGCCTTTTTTACCTTGTCCAACTTCGAACTCAACTTTGTCGTCATCACGTGGTGCATCGCCTTGAATTTCAGAAACATGAAAAAACAAATCTTCTCCGTCATCGGGAGTAATAAATCCAAAACCTTTTTCACCATTATAGAACTTTACTGTACCTTTATTCATAATTACCTCTGGCTAGGGTATATACCATTCTTAGGTTCCAAGATACTTTGGGAGCGTTTTCATTGAGTTTTTTTTACAATTTTTTGCCAATTTAGCTGCCAAAGGCCTTCAGGGCTCGGTCGCATTAGGGTTTCATGGTCCAAAAGAATCTTTATTCTGGCCCTTTCAGGGTATATGGTCCCCGGCAATATGATCGGAGAATCCTTTGACCCCAAATGACGTTTTAAAGAGCCTTCGCTACACCTTTGATTTTGGCGATTCAAAAATGATAGCCATCTTTGCGTTGGTTGGCCACGAGGTGGATCGCACGCTTGTGTGTCAGTGGTTAAAAAAGGAAGAAGATCCCGATTATGTCAGTTGCAAAGACATGGAGTTTTCTTGTTTTTTGAATGGATTGATTATCGACAAACGCGGCAAAAAAGAGGGCCCACAGCCCGAGCCCGAAAAGAAAATGACCAACAACATTGTTTTAAGAAAGCTAAAAATTGCTTTAGACTTTAAGGCTGAAGACGTTGTCGAGGTCTTAAGTCTAGCTGACTTTAGTTTGAGTAAACACGAGTTGTCGGCGCTGTTTAGAAAGCCTGATCATAAAAACTATAGAGCGTGTAAAGATCAAGTGCTACGCAACTTTCTTCAAGGTTTGCGTATCAAATTTAGACCAGAAGCTTAACTTTTTAATTAGACGAGTGAATAGAGGTTTTTGTGTGGAATAAACTCAACAAGTCCATGATGATTTGCCAGATGGCTTTTGGCCTTTCTTATTACGGAGTGATGGTCATCTTGACCCGCTTTTTCTTAGAAGACTTAAACTACGGCGAAGCTGACACCATGATGGTGGTTGGGGCCTTTTCTGCAATTGGTCCTTTGTTTGCAATTGCAGGGGGCTTTATTGCTGATAAGTTTTTGGGCTCATATCGCTCTTTGACGATCGCTTACTTTACTTTTGCCTCTGGCTACGTGCTTTTGGTTCTTGGTGCTAGTGCCAAGAACGTTTCTTTGAGTTTAACTGGAATTGCTCTGGCCAGCTATGCTCGAGGTCTAATGTCGCCTAGTTATCCCAGTCTGTTTAGGCGCACATTCAAGACCCAGGAGCATTTTGAAAACTGCTATCCAGTTAACTATTCCGTTAACAACGTTGGCGCTTTTTTAGGGCAGTATTTATTTCCTATGCTAGTTTTGGCTGTTGGCTTCAGCGGTGGCTTTATGATGTCTTGTGCAATTGCCACTCTTGGTTTTGTTATTCTTCTCTCTTTGCGTAAACCTTTTGTGCAAATCGGTGCGCAGATCGACAGCAATCCGGTGTCTACTAAAAATTGGACTGCCTTTGGAGTGTTGTCGGTTGTGATGATCGCTTTGGTCTTTTTTATGTTTTCGAACATGGCTCTGGGGAAAAACGTTGTCTATGCCATTGGCGTCACGGCCATTGTTTATTTTATTAGCTTAATGTTTAAGGCCAACCGTAAAGATGCTTGGAACATGGGAACCATATTGATCATGATTGTTTTGACAATCATCTTTTTTGTTTACTACGGGCAAATGATGACTTCTATGACCATGGTGACAATCAATACCATGCGCGGAGACTTGTTCGGCTTTATTCCTATTGCTCCAGAGGCGGCGATGTCTATGAATCCATTGTGGTGTATGGTCGCGGGGCCGGTGATTGCTCTCATATTCTCAACTCTCGAAAAGCGAGGCATCGATTTTAGCACAGCCACCAAGGTGGCTTTCTCTTTTGTGTTGACGGCCATTGCCTTCGGTATTTTGACTTTAGCTGTTAAAAACATTGGCAGTGACGCTATTCTAAGGCCCGAGATATTTTTGGTGATTCACTTCTTTCAGGCTTTTGCTGAGGTAATAGTGGGTTCCATGGTAGTGGCTTCTATTTTGTCTGTGGCGCCCAAGCACATCGAAAACTTTTCAGTTAGCCTGTTCTCTGTGAGTATCGCCCTAAGTGGCATCGTGGGTGCCGTGTTCTCAACCTCGATTGCTTTGGAAAAGGATCAGAAAATCACTCAAGAAATTGTTAAAACTGTCTACGGTGGCTATTTTAACACGCTTACAGTGTGGGCGGTTGTTATGGTAGGGGTTGCGCTACTGTCTTCTTTTCTGATTCGTAAAATGGTCGCCGTAGGAAAGGAGTAAAATAAACTCATGATTGATTTTGGAGTCTTTGTTATTGCAGTTTGTGCGGCTGCAGTTGCGTCTGTAACTGGTTTTGGCATCGGGAGTTTGATCACCCCGGTGCTTAGTTTGTCTATTGGAACCAAGCTTGCGGTAGCCGTTGTGTCGGTGCCTCACTTTGTGGCCACAGCGATGCGTTTTTGGATGCTTCGTAAGCATGTGGACAAGAAAGTACTTTTTGGTTTTGGTCTGATGAGTGCCGCAGGAGGATTGATGGGTGCTTTCCTCCATGTTTACTTTGCCATACCGGCCTTAACGCTAATTTTTGGAATCATCCTAATGTTTGCAGGTTTTATGGGGGCTTCAGGTCTGGCTGCAAAAATGAAGTTTCAGGGTGTAGCTGCCTGGCTGGCTGGCGGCTTTTCTGGTTTCTTGGGCGGAATGGTTGGAAATCAAGGGGGGATACGTTCGGCTGCCTTACTTGGGTTTAACATTTCAAAGGAATCCTTTGTGGCTACAGCTACAGCGATTGGACTTATCGTGGATGTATCTCGCATGCCGGTTTATTTTTGGAGTGAGTGGCAAGGAATTCTAGCCAGCTCCAAGTGGCTTGTGATCTGCACCGTAGGCGTGGTGTTCGGAACCCTGCTTGGGGCAAGACTTTTAAAGCGTCTTCCCCAGCATGTTTTTAGGCGGGTGGTTTCAGCTGTGATCTTTGTACTCGGAATCTTTATGACCTACCGTGGGATTGTTCAGTTCTAAGGGTTCACTCCCATAAATAAGTTGAAATGTTTCACAGGGGTTAAGTTAACCATTCTTCACATCTCTATTTTTCTGGTCTCGCTTATTGCGGCTGCTTATGTGTCCGGCAATACGTTTGGATGAGGCTCTTGCTATGCGTTTTGCTTTTCTCTTTACCTGAGTCTTTTTTGAAAAATTCTCTGGCTGGGTGACCTCATGAGCAAAGGTTTCCTCGTTTGAAGATCGGTTGACAGCATCCTCCTTCGATGATTTCAACTTCTCTGTTCCTAGTCGAGGTTTTGCTGTTTTCTTTGTAGCTTTCTCTTTTGTTTTGAGTTTCTTTTCAAGCTTATCTAGTACATTTTCAAAGAGCTTAGTTTTATCTGCGGTTCTTTTGGGGGTGCCAGATCCGGTTTTCTTCTTAATGGTCTGGCGTCTTGAAAGATCTACGTATTTATTGCGTAGCTTTCTTGCGCGTGAGATGAGCGACTTAAGAGCCTTAAGGCTCAAATCCATTTGAGCCCTCTCTATTAGACTAAACTCTTTTTGAGTTGTTAGCTTTTCGGCCTTTTTGTAGTTCATTGCTGTTTCTCCTAATCTAAAACTAAGTTGTGCCTATTTATAGCGAGCTGCGGCTGATTCAACGGCGGTGCTAACAGATTCCCAGGCTAGATCCACTCCGCTTTTTAAATCTTCCCAAGCATTGTCACTGGATGATTTTAGCTTGGTTAACTTTGCCGATGCGTCATCACGCATCTTTTTCAGAGAGGCAACTTCTTCTTGGTATTCTTTTTTTAGTTTTACTTCTGATTTGTCGGCCTTTGTTTCAAGTTTAGAAATATAGGCATTCCATTCATCTAATTTATCTTTCATGTTTTCTACATATTCGTTTCTTTTGCTCATAGGTATTTTCTCCTTTTAAAAATTGTTAACGTTTAATTTGATCGTAACTATCTTCTAGTAGATTATTGACCTTATTTGTGCTACAGAAAGTCAATGATGGACCCAAGGCTGTATCGGGAGATGTTTTCTAAAAAAATTAATATACATGTTGTTGTTTTTCCTTTTTGTTCTTTTGAACATTAGAGCGATCTTGTTTGCCAATATTGTAGGTGCTACTTGCGCGCCAATAATAGGGTCTTCCATAGAAGTCGTGTAATATTGTTTCTTGATTGGCGTTGATTGGTGCGGATTGCTCGTAATGAGGGCACTCTTCAATTCTGTCCTTCTTTAGGCTTAGCTCTATTGTGTGTGTGCCTGCGTCGATTCGATTTATCCAGTCTGTGCTTACAAGAAAGAGCTTATTCTTAAGCCACGAACCTGTGTTGGCTACCAGGTATTGAAGTTTTCCGCTCGCAATGTCGAGGATTAGTTCGTCTACATTGCCAACCTCTTTTCGATTATAATCTAGTAGTTTATATCCACTTAGTTCTTCGCATGATCGTAGGTGATTTGAATCTCTAAATGAAAATTGCTCAATAGAATCGTTTGTGCGCTCTTCAAAAGAGGTTAAGTCAGGTGAGTAATCTCTTAGTGGCGTGCTTACATGACCCCAGCCGGCAAAAGCGGTATAGGCGTTTGAAAGAGCGTAATCTCTACTAAAGCGTAGATCTTTAAGCGTCTTTGCAAAGTCTGACGCTGTCTCAGCACTACTTCGTGATGGATGGGCTTCGATCTCAATTTTTGTAAGGCCAATATCTATTTCTCTTCTCTCTGGATGAATTGCAATCAAGTTGGATGGACGCACGAGGACGTAGTCTCCGGTCAGCCAATTGCCACAGCGTAAAACCAAATGCTTAATCTCGTAAGTCAAGTCATTAAAAAGAAAGTCATCTATCTTTCCTATGTTCTTTTCGTCGATTGAATTAATTTTAAAAGACTTTATGGCGTCGTAACTTAATTTCATCTTTTTCTCCTTTTAATCCTTTTAAATTTAAGAATAATCTTTTTGTTCGATGTAAGTAGTAGCATCAACCGTGCCAGGTATGCGCTGAGGGAGGTGGCAACAGTTTTCCCTTAATTTTGAGACTTTTTTACCCGTCTTTTCTGTTTTTGCCCCAACGAATCTTAGTCGATTTCTTAAGAGTTCTACGTGGAAGTCGTTCTAAGTTTTGGCACAAATTATGCTATTAAATCAGCCTAGATATTTAAGTTTGGACTGAGTTTTAGAATTAGAACTCAAGTTAAATACAGATTGTGAGGACTACTGTGAAAGATAATGGCGAACCTTTGCAAACAATAGATGGTGTCAGAGGCTCGGTTGACGAACGTAGAGATCTCGTAGGTTGGAATGCGTCTTTAGGTATGTCCTTTCTAGCTCTTGTTGTCTGGGCTGTCATCGCCAGTGTGAATTTTACGACAGCATGGAGCTTTTGGATTGGTGTCTTTCTTTTAGGCGCAGGAATATTCAGAGGAGTGTTTACGGCCTTTACCTCTAGAAGGCCAGCTTTTCTCTGGTCTGCTTTTGGTGCTTTTGTTTTTGCTCTTGTGGGTCTGTATCAAGTTTTCTCCTTTCCTGCTTTGAGGGTAACTATTTTTCTGGTGAGTTTTGCGATTTTGATCGATGTCTTCGCGGGAGCCTACCTTGCAAGTAAGTATGTGGATTCCAAAATTCGAAGTTGGATTCTTATACTTGCTCCTATCCATTTATTGCCTGGATACTTAGTTTATCTGTATTCGCCTATCGGTAATGAACCTTTATATTTAAGCTTTATTTTAGTTTTGGCGTTATCCGTACATAGTGTAGCTGCCTTTTCTCTCTTTCTACATATGAAGAAAAGAGCTACCCATAGTCAAACGTTGCTTCGCTTGTGAAGCTTGGCATGAAATATGCTACTAAACGTGCATGAAATTACAGAACATCGGTTTTTATGAAGACCTAGTTTGGAGAAAAAAATGTTAAGTCTTATAGAAAGTTGCAATGAGTTAAAGAGCCGAGGATACAGCGCTGATCTGCATGTAGTGAACGGTGCGCTTCAAGACGCAAGTGACAACCGCTTTGATGTGAAAGCGTGTGAGATCACTGCAGTGTATAGAGTGGATGTAGACTCCTCCGGATCGGGACAATCTGTTGCTTATGGTGTGAGTAAAAAACAAGGTTCGCCTTTGGGTGTGCTCATTTCCAATTACGGAGTTGATACTGAGAAATCTGTAGAAGAGGTCCTATCTCAATTAGAGCAGAATCTTAAGGAAACTAAGAATTAAGGAGAGAGTTTATGGCTTATGTAGTTCAAGAGAGTTGTGTTGATTGTAAGTATGGAGACTGCGTTGAAGTTTGCCCGGTAAATTGCTTTTATGAAGGGGAGAAAATGGTTTACATCAATCCAAGCGAATGCATCGATTGTGATGCCTGCTTAGAGGAGTGTCCCGTTCAAGCCATTGCACCCGATCATGAGGCTGAGAAAAAATGGATTGCAATCAATGCGGAATTCGATTTTATGGAAAGTCTTAGACGTGGCGCCAAAGAAAATATCACTCATGGATCAAAGTGGGACAAAGACGTCGCTTAGTTACCTTAGAAACAGTTGCTGTTGACCTATCCAGCTGAACGGATATTTTAGATGGAAATGTCACACAGCCATCGTCATTCAAATTCGACCGCCAAGCTTGGAGCTGCGGTTTTAATCAATGTTCTACTGTCGGTTGTTCAGTTCATTTTTGGAATATTTTCTGGCAGCTTGTCGTTGATTGCAGACGCTCTTCATAATTTTAGTGATGCCGGAGCGCTAGTTGTTGCTCTTTTGGCCAAAAAGATTGGTGGCAAGGCGGCTGATGATCAGTTGTCTTATGGTTATAAAAGAGCAGAGATATTAGGCGCGCTGATTAACAGCACTTCATTGCTAATCGTCGGAGTTTATCTTTGTTACCAAGCCATCGTTCGCTATTTTAATCCACAGCCGATTGATGGGTGGATCGTGGTTTGGGTGGCTTCTTTGGCACTCGTTATAGATGTTGTTACTGCGGTCTTAACTCATAAAGCAGGTGCTAAAGACAGTATGAATATTCGAGCAGCTTTTATTCATAATGTTTCTGATGCATTGGCCTCGGTAGTTGTTGTTATTGCTGGCACATTGATTATTTTATATCAGCTTTATGTTGTGGATTTAGTGGCGACAGTGCTGATCTCAATCTATGTAATTTATCATGGCTTAGATCTGGTTAAAAAAAGCATTCGTATTCTTATGCAGGCAGTGCCGGATGGGGTCGACCTACAGAAAGTTAGACGGAGTTTGATTTCTATTGAGGGCGTAGAGGATGCGAGTCACATTCACCTTTGGCAATTAGATGAAAAGATGACTTTTTTTGAAGGGCACATTCTTATTTCTGCTACAGCGGAGCAGAAAAATATTTCTCATAAGATTAGAGCTTTATTAAAAGATGAATACAGTGTAGGGCATACGACCTTGGAGCTTAAGACAAGTGACAACACTTAAGTAAACAGGTCGATTTATAACTCTAGCCTTTTTCCATCAAAGTCGGAACGACCGTGTCGCTCTTTAATTTGTTGCTTGTCGTCTCCCCAAGTGCGATTGAGCAAGCGACCTCGCTTTACTTTGTATATATCCTGCGCTGGCAGTTGATGCAGGAACTTTTCTACTCGCTGCAGCCGGCAAGTCTAAGAAACTGTGAATGCTCTAAGGGAATATAGCCCCAGCTATGGCCCGAATTTTGTCTTTTTTCGTTTATCAAGTCATGCGAATAATCGTAATCTTTTATGGGAGTTTTAAAGCTAAATGCAGGGGAGTGCATTCTTAGTTCGCTTTCGGCATCTTTAGTGTTGAGGTGTCTAAATTCTAGGGAGTACTTAAGGCCCCCTGATGTTTTTAGCATTTCAATGACTTCGCAAAAAACGCTATGTTCTTGCACTTTCATAGACTCGGCCATTCCAAACCCGGTAGAGCCCGGACCAGCAAAGAGGCTGCTACCCACTAAAAACAATAAAATAAAGATTGGTTTCATTTTGATCTCCTTACGCCAGCATTACCTGGATCAAGTTAAATGGTCGCTTGTTGTTAACAAGCCTCTCAGTTGCTACAGAGCAACTCCCACGGTTAATTGTCTTAATCTTGATATCTTACCGCTGTTGAATAAGCAAGAACTTAGATTGTGCGTTCTCCTATTTTTCGATTTTATCTACGTATTCATCTGCATTCTGGCTTAGGTACCGTTTGCCTTCTAAGCCAATTCATTGAAAAAAAAGACCGGCTTTCTTGTCGGATGAACAATGTTGAGCACGCCCAAAGGCTCGGTCGAGAGTCTTTAATGACTCAAAGACTTTGCCCGTCCCGACTCGTCAAAACGGCAAGAGTTAGCGCTCATTTCAAGCTTGGTTGCTTTATCGAGAAGATATACAAACCTTTGCTTGGACCCTGTGTTTGTGGTTACGGCTAAAAGCTCTGTGAGCATTTGCTTTGCCGTTTTGGTGTTCCTTCCCACCAGGCAAGGGTCAAAAGAAGGGCTGTCGATCAGTTCTTCGAGCTCATCAAAATTTGAGTTTTCAGGATCATTTAAATCTCCGAACCCCTCAATGTATAGGATGAATGTGTCCAGGCTCTGAAACTTGGTGAGATGATCGGCTATCTCAGGGTAGCTGGTGTCACCTTCTTCATACTTCCAACCAGTTTCTGCGTATTTCTTGATGTCTTTTTCATTCTTTTTCCATGCTGCCTCAAAGTCCATACCGTTCTGTAGATCGCGTGCAAGCTTAATGACAGCCGAATTGCGCTCAACCTCTAGTTGCGGTCGCTTCATAAAGTCCGGCACCCTAAGATTTGCACCATTTTTCAAAAGAACCTCAAGGTTGGCCTTGAGGTTTGCCACGGCTTCCGCTGGCTTGAGGCCATAATCACCCAGTTGCTGAAAGCGATGCTCTTGTTGGCTGAAGAAGTCCGCAATCAAGGTTCTGCCATAAGGATTGAAGCGACGGTTAACATTTGGGACCATTCCGACCAACTTCTTGAAGGCCTCTGGTTGACTTGTAAAGTGGAGGCTCTCTTCGGCCAGGGATGATTCGAGTCCGGTCATACTATTTTCAGAGTCTACTTGAACGTCGAGATCTGCGCCTCTGTCTTCGAGGACCTCCAAGATGCTAAAAATCTCTGAGAGTCTCGCGGCCTCACTTGGGCTTGGCGCCTTGTATGGGATGCTTGAAGCTTCTGTAGTATAATTCTGGATAAGTTCTAGGCCTAACGACCCAAGTTTTTCATCCTTTGGAATGTATCTTCTTATCTGGTGTGCGCTAGAATAAGAGCCTTCGCTTGCCGCTTTCCTTTCTTCATCAATCTTCTTCCCGCGGTTTTCTGGATGGCTTATCTTTATGATTCGCTTTAATTTCCTCAATGAGTCGGCGTCTTTAGAGCCTATCCAGCCAGGATTCTTCTGAAAGGATCTAGATCCTAGGTATGAGCCTCTTTTTGCGAGTAGCTCCATCACATCCATCTGTTCTTGGCTGGGAAACCCGTCTTCTGTTTCATAATAGAAGCTGGAGCGAAGAAAGAACTCATTGAGACTCAAGTCTTTGAGAATTTTGTGTTGCTCTTCTTTGCTAGCTGAGGGCTGGATGCTACTTGGCGTTGAGGAGTCCCGAAATGCGCTGATTATCACACCTTCGGTATCATTTGAGTTTTGCGAGTCTGGAAAGGCTCGGCTCCAATCCGTAGGAGTGAGTGTTTCGTGAGTTAGGTCGAGGTGAGGATGCCTGTCTAGAAAGTCTTTGATCTTGTTAAGTGATGGCTTCTCTCCGTCATCCAAAATCAGTAGCTTTTTTAGTTCGATGGTTGGATCTGCTTCTCTGGACTCTAAGATATTTTGGGCGTTTAGGCCGAAGCTTGTGATGATTGCTAGGGCAAGAAAAGCTTTCATGCCAGTTAGTATCGCAAAGTGCTTAGCTCAGTTCATTAGAAAAAAGGGCGCTCTGAGCTGTCTGCTGTCTTTAATTGTGTTGAAACTTTTTCTGGGCTGTCTATTATTTTTACACCTGAAATAAAAAGCCAGAACAGATTGGTTAGAGGGGAGCAAAATCCATTTTAAAACAGTATGCTAAAACCAATCTTTTTGAGTCGCCCACCATGCAGCAAATCCCCGAATCATGCAAACAAGGCTACAGTCTTCCGCACTAGTGAGTTCTCAATTTTACCCAGAGAGTTGGGCCGCCAGTGCCGCTTCGAAAAAGTTTAAACTGTGCCCTCGGTATAAAGTGTAACCCATGTGTCCGGAATAATGTGACCGGACACATGGGTTCACCACCTTCAGAAATCTCATCAAGCGCAATCGAGTGATGTTAACGATTTTTGGTTTCGCTGCTTCTCAGTTTCCTAATAATGATGGAGAGGGGTGGGCTTGAACCCGTAACCCTCCGGATTCAAATTAGGTGCTCTCCGGTGTGTTTCCTGGCCGTAAGCACTCTAAAATAGCCCCCCCTCTAGCCCCTAATCACATTCTTTGCTAGAGAAACCGGGTGAATCCAGAATCCACTAAAAGCTTTTTAGATTTTAAGGTGTTGGCCCAGGTGGCGGGCAGTAAGGCGCGTGCTGCGACTTTTAAAACTTTGCGCAGCACGATTGAAACTCCTTTGTTTATGCCCGTGGGCACTCAAGCCAGCGTTCGTAATGTTTCTTGTGAGGAGCTTGATCTTGCAGGCTCTAAGATTCTTTTGGCTAATACCTTTCACCTTATGTTGCGTCCGGGCAAAGAAGTCTTTGATCGCTTGGGTTCTATTCACGAGTTTATGAAATGGAAGCATTCGGTGCTGACTGATTCGGGTGGCTTTCAGGTGTTTTCTTTGTCGCAATCCAGAAAGATTTCAGAGGACGGGGTTTTGTTTAAAAGCTACGTCGATGGCACCGAGCATTTGCTCTCGCCTGAAGCGTCTATTTCGATGCAACGATCCATAGGTTCAGACATCATGATGGCTATGGACCTGTGTATTCCCTCCACTTCTGACTTTACAGAAAGTCAGCGGGCTATGGAGCAAACCCATCGCTGGGCTGTTCGCTCGCTGGAGGCTAGGGTGGTTTCTAAGCAAGCTTTGTTTGGTATTGTGCAAGGGGCTTGTCATGAGTCGCTTCGTCGTGAGAGTGCCAGGTTTATTTCTTCTTTAGACTTCGATGGTGTTGCCATTGGTGGTCTTGCTGTGGGCGAAACCAAACACGAGCGCGAAAGATTCACAGAGCTTGTCACAGACTTGCTCCCCACCGATCGACCTCGCTATTTGATGGGGGTGGGCACACCGCTTGATTTATTGGAGGCCGTGCACCGCGGGGTGGATATGTTTGATTGCATCATTCCCACGCAACTTGCCGAGCAAGGGGCTACCTTTACCTCTAAGGGGCGAATTCAAATTTCGCGTGGAATTTATAAGTTTTCAGACGAACCCTTGGATGCTGATTGTAGTTGCGCCACTTGCAAAACACACAGTCGGGCTTATTTGCATCACTTGGTCAAAACCTGTGAGCCCTTGTCGACGCAATTGCTAGGTGTGCACAACATTCATTTCTATCATTCGATGATGAGGCAAATTAGGGCCTCCATCAAAGACAGCAGTTTTTTAAGCTATTACAACAAGTGGCGAGAAATACTCGAGGTCCGTGATGTCGCTCCCGTAAAAACTCCCCCCAAGGTGGGAAGACGCCCCTCAAGGCGCCCGCAACAAATGGGAGCTTTTGAAACCGTGACGGCCTCAGAGGGACTGTTGTCGATTCGTCATGTGGACAGCCGAGAGGTTATGCATCCAGGTAGAGACCCTATGGACGAGGCTCGTTCTGTGTATCTTGAGCAATCAAAGCTAGTGGAGCGATTTGCAGCCCTGGACGAAGGCCAAGAGCTTGTTGTGTGGGATGTGGGCCTAGGGGCAGGCTTTAATGCCATGGCCGTGGTGCATGCCCTTGATGGGTTGCAGTCAAAAGGCAGGCTTAAGCTTGTGAGCTTTGAAAATGATTTAGATGCTCTAAGGCTTGCGCTTTATCACCCAACGTATTTTCCGCATCTGCGGCACTCGGGGCCTCATGCTATTTTAGATAAGGCTTTGTTTGAAAGAGGCTGCCTGTCTTGGCAACTATTGGAGGGCGACTTCTTAGAGTTGTATAAACAAGCGGCCGCTCCTGATTTAATCTTCTTTGATCCTTATTCCTCTAAAACCAACAATCAATTGTGGACGCTCGATACCTTTGAAAAGATTTTTACTTACGCCAAAGATCGTTCCTGTGAATTGTTTAACTACACAACTTCCACGGCCGTTAGGGTAAGAATGCTTTTAGCTGGCTTTTTTGTAGCCAAGGGCAAGGCAAGCCCCCCTAAAACAGAAACCACCGTGGCTTTAACTAAGCACGAGGGGACTGAGTTTGAATTGCTTGGCTCTGAGTGGATGCAGAAGCTAGCAAGAAGCGGCATTAAAGACGAGATTCTTGAGGGCGTTTCCTGGCAAGAACTTCAAGCAAAGCTCGAGGCTCATTCACAGTTTAGTTAGTGTGTGTTGAAAAGCACAAAGAACAAGGCAGCGAATGCCTTGTTCTTTGTTTAAGATTTTGTATTAACCAGCAGTCATAAGTAGAAAGTTGTTCATGATCCAACCGCTTTCACAAGGGCCGTCATAGCTTCTACGAACAGGAACATTGGCGTTACCGCCTCCACAATCGACACCTTCTTGGTGGATGAGCACTCCGTGGAAATCATCGTCGCTATCGCAGAATGTCACTTTGGTTCCAGCGGGAATAACACGTTTGATTTCTGTGCGCCCGTTGCTTGTAGTCGTGATCATCACAGTTGTGCCCATTACATACCCAAATCCGCCGCAAGCATCGAATTCAGGGTCGCCGCCCCATTGAACAGGTCTGTTTGGCATAGACCAGGCACTGATTGAAAATAATAAAAACAAAAAGATCGGTAGTTTTTTCATAAGACTCTCCTTTTAAAAAGTTGCTAGGAAAAACCTCTAGCATGTATCAAAACAATTCCAAAGTTTTATGAGTTGTGGCCTATCCAATTGTGGTTACTGGAGATGGAAAAACTCCATAAAAGCGCTCTAAATGAGGGCTAAACAGAACAAGCTATTCTGCCGATAGAGTAGGTAATGAGCAAAGACTTCAAATACTTCACCTTTCTGCTGTTTGTTTTGTCGGTGCTTGTGTTTAGTGCAAGGCCTGCCATTGCCGAATCTTATGTAGTGACCGTGCAAGACAAGCAGGAAGAAAAGTATAAAAACCGTTGGACGCTGGCTGATTGGTTTGAGACCAAACGTAAGTTTCGCCTTCAAGATATGTGGTTAGCCGGGGTGACTAATCGTAGTCCTTATGAATTTTTATTAGGTTATCGCACCTCCTATATGGAGAATGATGCTGATGGCTCAACTTATCGTTTCAATCAAGCACTACTGGGGGCCAACGTGCATATGGTGGGGCTTGAGGGTCATTATGTTACAAACGATAGCGATGGCGACGGTTGGAATGCATTATTCAATTTACGTCCCATCGGAGACGCGGCTCAAAACACCAACATCACTCTTAGTTACGGAATTCGTCAACGCGAAGACAATGGCGAGCGGTTTAATAATCAGTTCTATCAAGGTGCCTTAACTCTTTATTTGATGAAAGCTTTTGGTGTAAAGGGAGTCTACCGAGGATTTATCACCGGCAAAAGCTCAAGAGATAATCGCCTTTCTGGAAGCGATGTTGAGTTGGAGGCCTTTATTGACTTTGCCATTCTGCGAGTGCACGGCGGCTACATTATTCAGAAACGAATTCTCAAAAATTCGTTGGGTTCGGAGCTAAGTAACTTTAAGGGTGACGGCTATTCGGGCGGAGTTACGTTGTTCTTTTAGAGTAGAAAAAAGTTCAATGGTTTTGCTCTTAGGGCACAACCACATGGCACTTATCGATCCAAGCGCCTTTTTTGCCGTTTTTTTGATTGTGGACGTCTGCCGCCTCGGCTTCGCACTTTAGGGGCTGCGACAGCGGCTGCTTTTTCTGCAGTAACTGAATGAAAAGGTTGATTCACTATAACTTTTATCTTTTGCTTGGTCGTCCGTTCAACATTAACTAGATTGATTTTTTCTTCAGAGGTTACAAATGTGATTGCTGCCCCTTCTGAGCCAGCTCGTGCTGTGCGGCCAATGCGATGGACATAGGCTTCAGCAAGATTACCTAGATCATAATTAATTACATGAGTAATGCCATCAATATCGATTCCCCGAGACGCAATATCAGTAGCCACTAAAACTCTTACTTTGCCTTGGGCAAAATTTTCAATAGCTCTCTGTCTTGCTCCCTGCGCTTTGTTTCCATGAATAGCCGCGGAGCTAATTCCACATTTTTCTAGTTTTTCAACAACACGATTAGCCACATGCTTCATTCCAACAAAGACTAGAACTTTTTTGAGGGCTTTATCTTTTAATAAATGTTCCAGTAGGGCAGGCTTCTCAAGTTTGTCGACATACATCACTTCCTGGTGAATAAGAGCAACGGTTGTTGCAGGAGGTGTGACTTCTACTTTTTTAGGGCACTCTAAAATCTTGTTCGCTAAAGCCTGAATGACGGAAGGCATGGTTGCAGAGAAAAATAGATTATGTCTTTTGCTTGGGAGCATCGGAATGATTTTTTTAATATCATTCATAAATCCCATATCAAGCATGCGGTCTGCTTCATCAAGCACAAAAATTTCGACTTTATCTAATTTTAAAAGCCTTTGTTGGGACAAATCTAATAGTCTTCCTGGGGTTGCCACAAGGACTTCTACGCCTTGTCCCAAGCTTTGGACCTGTTTGTGCTGGCCAACCCCGCCAAAAATAACTGCGTATTTCTGGGGCAGATATTTCCCGTAGGTTTTAAGATTATCGTGAATCTGAATGGCCAGTTCTCTTGTAGGAGTTAACACAAGAACTCTAGGAGACTTTGGAGAAGGCTTTAGCTTTCTCTGATTTAGTATATGTAAAATGGGTAGACAAAAGGCTGCTGTTTTTCCTGTGCCTGTTTGAGCAATTCCCAAAAGATCATGGCCCTCTAGCACCAGGGGAATCGCCTGCTCCTGAATGGGGGTGGGAGTCTCGTATCCAAGTTCAATAAGGGCATCTAGAATTAGTTTGTCAATTTTTAGGTCTTTAAATTTAATCATGAATTTTCCCAATCTCTATTTCTGTAAATTCCTGACGATGGCCTTTTTTCTTGCGATAGCGTTTTTTCGGCTTATACTTAAAAATAACAACTTTTTTTGCCCGGCCATGGCGGAGAATTTTGGCTTCTATTTTTTTGCCAAACAAAATATCGTCAAAGACAATAGGGC
>Ga0100403_1001859_pt1 | contig 17993 bp, 17 predicted proteins | sample CryGeymet201501t_FD_83663 | JGI IMG/M metagenome (GOLD analysis project Ga0100403, IMG submission 83663) | Groundwater microbial communities from Crystal Geyser aquifers in Utah, USA - Crystal Geyser metaG 2015-01t | ecosystem: Environmental > Aquatic > Deep subsurface > Groundwater | place...
GAAATTTGCTGTCATTTTGTCCGGATGTGGCCACCGGGATGGGGCCGAAATCACTGAAGCCGTCTCAACGCTTATCGGACTGACCCAATTGGGAGCACAATACGAAGTGTTTGCTCCTGATGCAGAGTTCTCCGTGACGGATCCCCTCTCGGGCCAGTCCACAGGAGAGAAAAGAAACGCCCTCACGGAGTCCGCGAGAATTGCTCGAGGGAAGGTGAGGGCTCTATCAGAAATGAACGAAACTGATTTTGACGGCCTTGTTTTTCCAGGTGGATTTGGAGCCGCACTCATTTTGAGTGACTGGGCCCTCAAAGGATCTCAGGCTCATGTGCTTCTTTCGGTCGATCAGATGATCAAGGCCTTTTACAAGGCTTCTAAGCCGATTGCTGCGTTTTGTATTGCCCCCGCTTTGCTAGCAAAAACCTTAGGGTCCGAAGGAGTCACCTTAACCATCGGTCAAGATCGCGAAACAGCTCTAGAGATTGAGAAGACTGGCGCTCACCATGAGGACTGTGCTGTTGATGACTTTATCACTGATAGAGCTCACAAGATTGTGACCTCTCCCGCTTATATGTATGACGATGCGAAACCTAGCGAAGTTTTTGCTGGGATATCGAAAGCTCTCAAAGAGTTTGTGGAGATGTCCTAAATTTGATTTTGAACGAGCTGGATTCGATCTGGCTCGGCTTCAGATGTCCACCCTTTGATGGGCTCGGTGAAGTTGATTTTTTACCGCCTTCTCAAAAGAGATCCATTCAATTCAGAGATGAGAGCCATTGGGCGGTCTCATCAACAAGGGATTCACTGTCTCATATTGAGAAAAAGCTCCGCCCTCCAATTGAGCCCGACGAAAGTTCTACACTTTTTAAGAGATTCAATCCCTTCGTCCAGCCAACCGATGAGATTTTGAGTGCCTATTATTCTTAATGGAGACAACGAGCATGCAAAAACTACTGTTGGAGTTTCAAAATCTAGATGACATGAGAATCGTAAAAAAAGACTTTGAAAAGGAGCTTCCTTTTGAAGTGATTGCCTCTCTCAACTCAAGAGAAACGAACCGTGCCCTTTCGAACAAATCCATCCAGCTCATTATCATGCAAACCAAAGAGTTTAGACAGCCGGAGGCGGATCGCATCTCTGAACTCAGAAAACTCGGATACTCTTATCCCCTTCTCATTATTCAAGACCATATGACCCTGCTTGCTGAAAGAACTTCTATGGAGGAAGAGAAGGTTGTCTTTTTAGATAAGCCTTTTAGTCTTAAGACTCTTAGAGGAATGACAAGAAAGCTTTTGACCGCAAGAAACATTTCAAAGCAACAATTCAAAAGATACAGCACCAATCAACGGGTGGCCATAGAGACCTTTATCTCAGGGGAGAACGTTGAAACTAAGATGTTTAATCTTTCAAAAGGCGGAGCCTACTTTGAGATTCCTAAGAAACCTGGAATCGGTGTGGGAGAGCTTTTAAGACTTCGATTTAAACTGGATCAGGTTGAGAAAGAACATCAGATCCATGGCCGCATCGTTTGGACCACTCCCAAGGGCCACTCCGCTGGCGGCTTCGGCATCGGCGTCAAGTTCATCAAGAACGAAGACATCTACCGCCACCTGTTGCAAAACGTATAACAATCAAAGTAAAGGTGCCGATTACTTTGTTGCGACCACCTTAGTCACAATAAAGTAATCGGCACTTTTTTTAGAGCCTAGTACTGGATGATGAGTTTCACTTCTAAGCGGCAGTAGTAGGTGAACTCTGGCACGACATCTTTATCCCAACCCGGCTTTGGCGGCCTTCCTGAAGGATCAAAAGGGGGGAAGACTGGCGAATAGACTTTTTCCCAACCCCCAGCATAAACTTGAACACGTCCATTTTGACAGGTCCTCTCTGAGTATCCTGCTTCAAAGCATCTAGTTATAGCCTCTTCAGTCAGAGCTCTAACTCCACCTTGGGATCGACAGCCGGAAGTTCTTGGGTTTTTGTCCTTGTAGTTGTAGGCCGCTCCAAAGGAGTCTGTCTTGGCAAAGCCGGTCTGGGAGAACGCCAGCGGAATCAAAAGGGCGAGAATTATTCTTGTCATCTTTTTGAACCTCATTTCTATTTTTTCTTCAGGTTTTAGTTGCTACCAAATTTCCGATCTGATTTCTCTGGGAGAATAGGTGGAGCGATTTTCTTTTGATAAGTATATGCACGTACAGATGTAAAAAAGTGCCAATCACTTTCTTGCGGCCGATGGGGTCGTGTAAAAAGTTTCCTACTACTTTGTTGCAACCAAATTGGGTGCAACAAAGTAGTAAGCCTTTTTACTTCGCCCATGGTCTCTGAGTTTTTGTAACCAAACCCTAAACAAGCCTGTCATTTTTTCATTGATGTCCCATCGAATGGGCCCCTTTCTTCTCTTCACTTTGCACGAAAGTTGCTTCAGTGGCATAGAAGTTCAAACATTTCAAAGGATGTTAAAAATGATTCGGAAGCTTTTCCTGTTCACGCTCCCTGCCCTTGGTGTATTGATTGGATCCTGGTCGACTTTCGCTCTCAGCTGGCTTCCTGAAAATGAAAGGACTTTCCAGTCCATTCGGCTTCCTCAAGCTATGGAGTGGCTGAGTCAAAACCGGCTCACCATTCAGCCCGTTGTCGTGGCTGTGATTGATTCTGGAATCAACCTTCTTCATCCAAATGTGCCTCTCTTTCTTAAAACCAACCCATTGGAAATCAATGGAAACCAGCTGGATGACGATTTTAACGGATACAGAGACGACTACTTTGGATTTGATTTTTTAAAGCAATCCTCGATTCTCACAGATGGCAATGGTCATGGAACCCATGTGGCTGGAATCATTCATCAAGCGAATCCCAATGCAAAGGTTCTTGTCTTGAAGGTCTTAGATACGGATGGAAATGGAAGCTCTTCAGCTGTCATCCAAGCCATCGAATATGCCGTAAAGAGCGGAGCCAAGGTGATCAACTTATCCCTGGGAGCTGCGGATCAGCTGAGTCAAATGAAAGAAGGCTACGAAAAAATCATAAGACTGGCTCGACAAAACAACATTCTTGTTCTCGCCGCCGCAGGCAATGACAGCTCGAATAACGATCAGACGCCGGTCTTTCCTGCAAACACTTGGGAAGACAACATCATGGCGATTTGCTCCAACAACATAGACGGTCGGCTCTCTTCGTTTTCTAACTATGCCTTGAACCGAGTTCACCTTTGCGCTCCTGGAGAAAATCTTCTCTCTTACAACGCGGCTTACACTCCGGCAAAAAGCGCAAATCCCATCGGCAACAACTTGCTGATTTATATGTCTGGAACCTCCCAAGCCACACCCCTCGTTTCTGCGGTGGCCTCTATTTTATACGGCTTGGCTCCAAACCTAAAACCTTATCAAGTTCGCGATTTGCTCATGGGCTACAGCTCCCGCTCGATCTCTTTAATTGGAGCCAGTCAATCGGCTGGAGTTCTCAATGCGGAAGCGAGTATCAAAGGGCTCTTTTCAAAGCCCCTCCCACTCCTTCCAAGAATAGACAGATAGATACAAACAGATAAAAAAAGCTCTTTGATTTTCGTCAAAGAGCTTTTTTATTTTATTTAAAATGGCATCAAACTCCAGAGCAGCCATCCCTTTTTAAGACTGTATAGAGATCGTAAAAAACCAACTCCCTCAACCGGAGTTGGATTCAGCCCTCCCTATCTCTTATCCAAAGGTTGCCACTTGAGCCCCTCTTTGCCGATCCACTCTCCTCTAGGGCGATAGATTCGGTTTTTAGAGTACTGCTCAAAAATGTGCGCCAACCAGCCACTCACTCGAGAGACGGCAAAGATCGGAGTGTAAAGATCGATGGGAATTCCCATGCTGTAGTAGACCGTTGCCGAATAAAAATCCACATTCGGAAGCAGGCCTTTTTCGCTTTGAACAGTGTCATCAATGGTCTTAGACATTTCGTACCACTTCGGTTCACCGGATTTTTTGGTGAGCTTTTCACTCATCACTCGCAAGATTTTTGCTCGAGGATCTCCGTTTTTATAAACGCGATGCCCAAATCCCATGACTTTCTTCTTCTCTGCAAGAGCCTCTTTGATCCAAGTTTTGGCTTTATCCACAGTTCCGATTTCTTTCAGCATCAGCATGACCTGCTCGTTCGCTCCACCGTGAAGAGGACCCTTAAGAGCTGAAATGGCACTGACCACTGAGGAATAAATGTCGCTCAATGAGGACGAAGTCACTCGAGCCGCAAAAGCCGAGCAGTTCAACTCATGATCCGCATGAAGAATCAGACAGGTGTCCAGGATGCTGACGGTCTCTTCATCAGGCTCAGTCCCGTTCAGCATATAGAGAAAGTTCCAAGCCAAAGACTTATCCTTTTTAGGAGCGACAAAATCTTTTCCTTGGCGCACTCTTTCAAATAGAGCCACAAGCATTCCCATTCGAGCCGTCAATCTTAAAGCCACACGCTTTTGAGCTTTGGGATCATCACTTTGAGCTTCATTATCCCAGTGGGCCAAAGTGCTGGCCGCCGTTCTCAACCAAGCCATCGGGTGAACGTCTTTGACCGGCAAAGACTTTAGTGCCTGAATGGCCTCACTTGGAAGAGAGAGATACTCACTGATCTCAGCTTTAAATGCTTTCAGCTCATCCGCTTTTGGCAAACGATTTTCCCAAAGCAAATAAACCACTTCTTCAAATGTGGAGTTCTCCGCCAAATCCTCGATGGTGTATCCTCGATAGGTTAAAGTGGCATCAACGATAAAGGAGATCTCGGTTGTGCAAGCCACAACTCCCTCAAGACCCTTATCAACAGCTCCTGCATAAACTTCCGCAGCCATGAGTAAATCCTTTCTAAAATGGATATGAATTTTCTAGAGCTTCAACAGATCGATTTTCCCGAGGCGAGAGCCTGAAGGCGTATCTTAAATACGTCAAGGGCGAAGCAACGAAGAAAAAACGGATCTGACAAAACAATAGTCGCCGGATAAGAATAACGAAGGCGAATGTCGGAGTCTACTCTCGACACTGTGATCAGGACGTCATTTATTTGGAGCCAGCTTAATCACTTTGTCTTTCACCTCGACGGCCAGGATGGTGAGATCTCGACGCAGTTCGGCTCCCTTTGAAAAGCTCTCAATTTCAAATAAAAGATTCTGCCGCAGCTCGTGGACGCCCCGACTTGGAGCGGCTTTGATGGCTCGACTCACTCGCTCCCAGCCGAAAGCTTCTCCTTTTAAGTTTTCAGCAAGAAGACATCCTGGTGACACTAAAATCAGTCGGTCGCGCGGTGCAAGAGCAAGACTTTGCAGGCGAGAGCCTTTTCCGACCTCGCCCGACTTTTGAATGGGCAGGTCTTTCTCCTTAGGTAAGGAAAGAGCTCCGCCCTCCTCTTGGTGAATCAATAAGACGTTTCCTCGGTTCACGTAGCTAAAAATGTAGTCTCTTCGATTCACTACGCCGTAAAACAAATCCAGATGGGAGTTCTCATCCAAGTGAGGCTGAAGTTCCTCTTCCATGGAATTGACAACCTTTTCTGGGCTCACCAATCGGCGGCCCTCCATCTGACCAGCCATTTTAATAAGCACTGAGAGAAGCAAAGCCGACAGAGAGTGGCCTGATGCGCTGGAGAGGACCACACCAAATCGCATCCGGTCTTGATGCTCAAAAATATCAAAATAGTCTCCGCCCGAAATGAGGCTGGGGACAAACTTGGTTGAGAACTCAAAACCAGAAATGTGAGGGAACTCGGTGGGCACTAGGGCTCGGTAAACCGCTTGGGCTGTCTTTAACTCTTTACTCACCTGCTTGATCAAACCTTCCAGCTGACCGTTGGTTTGCATCAATTCTGAGCGAAAGCGAGCCAAGTCTTGCTCTCTTTGAAGAACCTCAGCCTCCAGCTCTTTGATCCGCTCATTTAATTTCTTTTCGTCCTCGCTCATTGGGCTATTCTGTGAGTCTCGACATAGGCTGTCAATTCCTGGCCTTGAAATAAATTCAAACTTCCGCCATTGATGGAAGAGTATGTTGGTTGAAAGCGAAGCGAGTTTAGAAAAAGTTCTAGTGGAAATGAGCCAGTTGGGCGAAGACAGCTGGGAGTCGTTGGCTCCCCTGTTGATCACCACCGACCATCTTCTCTCACCCTTAGAGGCCACTCAGAAGAGCTTTCGTCGCCTGCATTTTCTCTCCTTTGAACTCATTGGCCTTTGTCAGAATCTTGAGTTGGATGAATCCCAACGATTCGAGAAGCTCGTGCAGTTTTTCTTCAAAGAGAAAAATTTTGTGTTTCAAGATAACAACTTGGCTCAACCATTGAGCCTCTCACTGAGCCAGGCTTTGATCCAGTATTCCGCTCATCCTTTTATTGGAACTCTGTTGTTTTTGCATTTGGCTCATTCGCTACAGATCCCTGTTTTTTGGGTTCAATCAAAGAATCGCTACTTGCTCAAATGGTTTCGATCGGGAAGATCGGAGTACGTTGATCTGCTCTGTGGAGGAAAGCGCCTGACAGACAAAGAGATTTTAGAAGCCCTCAACTGTCCCGATCAACCCACAGAGTGCTGGTCACCTCAAGAGATCTACAAAATCTATTTAAGTCTGGTCACCACTCAGTTGGAAGGAACTCCAAACACAAGAGCTCTTTTGACGGCCTACAGTCTGTCCATTCACTTGGATCAAAGAAACACTCACCTTCTCGGCCGCAGAGCTTTCTTAAGACATCGGTTGGGCTACCTCAAAGAAGCTCATTCGGACCTAAAGAGATACTTTTCTTTCGTGGATCATGACTCAGCTCCGGCTGAGATTCAAAATCTCTACAATCAAGTCTTACAAAGTGTTGAACAAAGCACAAAGATCCCGACCGGTCCGGGCCCCATCTATCACTAGTTCGCAGATGTTTTGCACTTGGTGATCAAACGACTCACCAAACTGAAAAACGATTCTTCGATGGTCCAAAGCCACAGCTCTGAAAAATATTGGTCTTCTTGCAATGGTCTGTAAACGCTGGTGTACTCAGAGGTATGAGAACATCCAATCCAGCTCTTTCAGAAAAAGCCTTTCGAAATTTAGCCTCAACCACCTCCGAACGCATGACCGTGGACGGGACCGTCAACAAGAGCTTTCTACTCATCGCTTTGGTTTTTGCTGGAGCCTTTTATTCCTGGCAAAGCGCCTATCCACAAGGTTGGACCTCCGGAATGGATCCGCAAATTCCTGTTTGGTACTTTCCGGCCATTATTGGAGCTTTTATCATCGCAATGGTTGTGATCTTTAAAAAGACCACCGCTCCTTACTTGGCACCGGTCTACGCCATTCTTGAGGGTTTGGCCCTTGGAGCCATATCAGCCTTGTTTGAATACCGCTACCCAGGCATTGTTCTCCAAGCCATCTTTTGCACCATCGGTGTGTTTGGTGCTCTCTTACTTGCCTATCGATCTGGTCTCATCAAAGCCACAGAAAATTTTAAACTTGGAGTGGTCGCTGCGACCGGGGGCATTGCCATCGTCTATTTGATTGATCTCGGTCTTAGATTTTTTGGAACCAATGTTCCTTTTCTACACGAAAACGGATTTATGGGAATTGGAATTTCCCTGTTCATCGTGGTTGTTGCCGCTCTCAACTTGGTCCTTGATTTCGATTTTATTGAAAAGGGCGCGGAACAAGGTGCTCCCAAATATATGGAGTGGTACGCCGCCTTTGGACTTCTCGTCACCCTGGTTTGGCTTTACCTCGAAATCCTGCGCCTCCTCTCAAAAAGTAAAAAATAGATCCAAAAAGGCCCCAATTAAAGGTGCCTACTCCTTTTGAGTTAGATGAAGACGTCGTAGCGGATGGTTTTTCCAGGGATTTGGTGGCTGGGAGATTTTTTTACTAGAGGAGGTCCTTTGATTGGAAGTTTCATCACCACTTTGGGTGCCCGCTGTAGAGAAAGCCTCAAGGCCCAATCAAAATCTAGAGGCGCGCTTTCCTTCTGATTGAGAAGGCTCTGAAGAATCTGCATGGGAAGGGCACTCTTTGACTTGCTCTTTAGCTTTTCGAACATCGGATCCCAGTAGATCACATCGAAGAACTCTTGAGTCCCCGATAAAAACTCAAAACTGTCTCCCTCCGAAAGGCTCAAGTTCACATTCTTCTCTAAAATCCAAGCCTCTTCATTTTGTGAGTCCCAAGCTGCTTTTGTGACCAAATGAACGAGAGGATTTTTCTCCATGTTCAAAACATCATGACCCGCACAGGCCAATAAGAATCCATCCTGAGCAAATCCCCCGAAAGCATCAAAAACTCTCAAGGAAGGCTTTGTTGAGAATTTTCCCTCAATGGCCTTAAGGAGTTTGCCTCTTCTCTTTAGTTCATCCTCAATCTTAAACTGCGTTGTGGCGCTAGAAAATTCCGGAAAGTAGACCGGGGCCTTCGGCTCTCTTATGAGCTTAAATCCAACCTTTCCATCGCTGATAACTAAAAGAAGTGGAGCTTGAATTTTATCAAGATCCGCTGGAGCCAATGGAATTTTAAATTCCTGACTGAACTTGAGAGCCAGAACCTGATCGGCCGGACTCTCAGCAAAAACCTCAATGATTCGTGGATTCATAAAACGACAGCCCAAACAATGAGAAACCACCCATGGGCTTTGAGAGCTCGCCCTTTCAATGAAAGCATCGCGGAAGACAAGGGGGAAGCCAATCCAAAGATCTGCTTCAAGATTCCCCATAGAGAGAGACCCGCCCCAAAGAGAAAGAGTGAGGAGAGAAGGTCTCCCCATATAAAATAAAAACATATCGATTGAAGAGCGAAAAAGAGTCCCCCTTCCAAAGCGAGAAACTTTCGAGCCTGATCAAAATTAAGGCGAGACACAATCGTCCTAAAACTTCCCGGCTGCCTTTTAAAAATTCCCTGAAACTGTCGGACCTGAAAAGTCCAACTCGCAAGCAGTCCAAAACACAATGAAAGCAAAACGCCATCCAAAAGAAGCAGACGGGACAACTTAATGGGATTCTCTGGAGAATAAACAGAAACCCAAATGGAAAAAAACAATAAGGGTCCAAACAAAAGAGTGATCCAAAAATCACCAGCTCCCAAACGATTCCAAAAAGGGGTCATATTGGAATAAAAGAGAATTGAAAGAGCTGTGAGAGCCCCTAAACCTAAAAACAAAAGCCAATGTCCCCAAAGCAAATAGATTCCAATGCCAACAGCTAGAGCCGCGTTGACATAGGCCCATCGCTGAATCTCATAAGCCTTGGACCACCCTTTTTGAATCACACGACTTCCTTGGCTTGTCGATCGACGATCCAAGCCTTCAACATGATCGTGAAAGTCATTGAGCAAGCAAGCCGCTGCATGAGTGAAAAAAATGGCACACAAGCAAGCCAGGGAGGAGACTATAAATGTCGGATCAAACTCTTGAATAAAAATACCATTGGCCTGAAGCAAAGGCTTTAGCGAGATCAAAGCCACCGCAGCTTGCCCTAAGGTCAGGCCTAAAAGTTCTGGGCGAATCGCTTTGAAATAAATCTTTACCCAACTGGGTCGCTCAATTTCTTCGAGAGGCACAATCAAAAAAGTTGTTCGCTCTCGGTCCGTCCCCACCCCAAATGACTCTACCGGCAGAGCCACTTTCTCTCTACTGAAGTGCCCCAAGAGGGTCGGAAGAAAATTTTCATCAGACTTTAAAAGGGTCTTATAAACTTGATCCACTTTCATCCTATGAACGGTAGTAAAGCAGATGGGCTAAAGGTTTCAACTCAGCCATCAACTCGGACTCACTTGGCTTTAACACCTCTGAAAGAGAGGCGTTGAGATGCTCATAAAGCGCTATGGCTTGATCATTCATTTGATCGAACTCAGTCACCGACTTTTGGAATTTTTCTTTTCCGCCCATCACGGAATAGACATCCTCCAGAGATTCACTCTTTGTCAGGCTCTCAACTTCCCTTTCGGAAAATTCGCGACTCAAATAGGCGCCAAATGAATTTAAATACCCCGACTTAAGATCCCCGAGTATGGCCTTCCCCTCTTTGTTTCGAATGTCAAAATCAAGCAAGTCATCCCCTCTCTGAAAAAGAGTTCCAAGAAGGCCTCCCATTTGCCCCAACACTTCGTGGAGAGAGTCGTCATAGTTTTCTTCCGCAATAAAAGGAGCTCTTAGACACCACTTGAATAAAGAAGCTGTTTTCAAATCATGAACTTGGTCTAACTGCTCTAAATTGACATTCCAGTCTTGGACGAGCGAGTCTTGAATCCACTCGCCTTCCAAAAGATCCGAAATCATCTCAGCCGTGTACTGAATCAATCGAAGGTTTCCAAATCTAGAAAGATTCACCATCACCCGTGCCAGAAGATAGTCGCCTGCCAGTACGGCATACTCCGGAGAATATTTCAGCCAGGCGGCAGGCTTGTTTCGGCGCAGGTGGGAGCGATCAATTAAATCATCATGCAAGAGCGAAGCATTGTGTATGAACTCAATGGTTTGGGCTAAAAGACGAACCTCTTCCGACTTCAAACTCAAATGCTTTGAAATCATCAGGATCAGCTTCGATCGAAACCCTTTCCCAGAAGAAAACAGCTCATCATACAAGTCATTGAGCTTAGGCAAATACTTGGGAAAATCGTCTTTTTCAAAAATTTTAAGATCTTTAAAGGATAGCACCCTTACTTTATGTTCCGAACAGACCGAGGTGGTCAACGGGGAGACCTTAAAAAGGGCTATTTTCTTAGGCCTTTCCCATGTAAAATGGAATTATGAAACCAGTTGAAGTCTTTATCCATTTTGATGACGCTGATCCCGCTAAGATTGTGTTTTTCGGAAACTATTACCGCCTCGCTCACCGAGCACTTGAGCTGAGCCTGCCTCAATGGGGCCTCCAATGGGACGAGTTTTTTAGGCCCACTGATGTGGGCTTTCCTGTCCGGCACTCTGAAGCCGAGTACTTTAAGCCCCTGCGCCCGGGAAAACCCATCTTTATCTTAGCTTTGCCAGAAAAAGTTGGAACCTCCTCCCTGACCTTTCGCTATGAGTTTCGCGAGAGCTCTGACGTTCCTGGGGACCTTTTGGCCATCGTTAAAATCGTTCATGTCTGTGTGGATTCGAAGACCATTAAAAAAACAAACTTGCCTCCAAAAATGAAGACAGCTCTTGAGAAAGCGGCCCGTTGAAAAAGCTTTTTATTTTTGATTGTGACGGAACTCTCATTGATAGCGAAATCCTTGCCTGCCAAGTTCTCACACAGGCTTGGGCCGAACACGGTGTGCATGTTTCACCAGATGAGTTTTTATTAAAAGTGGTCGGAAAAGGTGGAAATGACCCCTTTGTTCAAAGCATTCATTCTCGGCTCGGACCTGAGGCGAGGCGAAAAGCCGATGAGGAGCTTGAGCAGGAATTCGAGAAAAATCTTGCCCCCGTCCGTGGCATCAAAGCGGTGTTGGATGATTTGATTGGACAACTTTGCGTCGCTTCAAACAGCTCTCCGGACTATGTTTTTCGGGCTCTTAAAAACACGGGTCTCGATCCCTATTTTGAAGACAGAGTCTTTAGCTCCCATCAGTTAAAAAAGCCAAAGCCCGCTCCTGATCTTTTCCTCCATGCTCTCAAAATTCTCCAGTGTCCCGCAAAAGAGGCCATCGTCATCGAAGACAGTGCCTCGGGAATTCTTGCCGCACAAAATGCCGGGGTCGAAGTGGTCGCTTTCATGGGAGGAAGGCATTTCAAACCTGAAAACAAAAAGAATCTTCTCTCTCTTGGAGCCGATCACTACTGCCATGATACCAATGAGTTAAGGGCTGTCCTTTTCTCTTAAGGAGCTCACGGAGAGCTTTCTCAAACTTCTCCGGCTCACAACCTGGCTGAAAAAAAGGATCCCTGCCTTTTGCCTCAAGATTCCTTAACTGTATTTTTTACATAGATTGGGTCTGATGGCACTTTGGATGTTCTCTCTGCTCAATAGTGATAATTGAAGATCTGGGGAAAAAATTAAACATTCAGCAATAAGGGGAAAATAATGAAATTTCTAGTTTTGGCTTCACTTCTTTTCACTGCAACTCAATTCGCGGCCACTCCGTCTCTGGCTCTTCCGGATGGAGGTATCTTCTGTGAAAATAACGATCACACAAGTGACGACTATATGGGTGTACAAATTCGAGATGGTGTTGTGACCTTTGAGTTTTGGGAGTCCAGTTTTGATCCCATCAAGGCCACAGTGGCTGGAGTGAACACGTTTGCCATCGTTGAGGAAAAGGTCAAAGCCTCAGGCGAAGGAAACGAGTGGATCTTTATCTTTAGCGCTTTTTTGGTTTACAACAGTCAAACCAATGAACTCTCTATCACCTCTGTGGAAATCGATGATGGCGATCAGAGAAATCCAAGGACAAACGTCCTTCCTTGCAGAATAGGCTCCGGCGACCTTTAGTTCTAGGATTTTAAATGGAAATTAGACTAAGCGCCTTTTAACGAGGCGCTTTTTTTTTGAATTGAGCCTCAGAGAAAGGCCGATTCAAAAAATGTGAGTAGGACCTTTAGGATTAAACGGTTTCTATCAGCGGATCTTCGTTAAAAATCGCTTCATCGAGTTGACCTTCCGACTTTGCGACAACGCAAGAGATGGCCGCATCGCCAGAAACGTTGACGGCTGTTCGAACCATGTCGAGCAATCGATCAACGGCCATAATGATTCCAATCCCTTCAATCGGAAGTCCCACTTGCTGAAAGACCATGGATAGCATAATCAATCCAACCCCTGGAACTCCTGCCGTCCCAATGGATGCCAAGGTCGCCGTCAAAATCACCGTCATATACTGAACCATAGTAAGATCCACACCATAAGCCTGAGCGACAAAAACCGTCGCCACCCCTTGCATGATTGCCGTCCCATCCATGTTGATGGTGGCTCCCAAGGGAACAGTAAAGGAGGAGATGATTTTCTTCACTCCTAAGCGATGTTCAACCACCTCTAAAGTCACAGGGATGGTGGCGTTGGAGCTGGCCGTACTAAACCCAAAGACCATGACCTCATAGAACTTTCTGAAAAACATCACTGGACTGAGCTTTCCTAAAAACTTTAAAATGGCGGAGTAAGTGATAAAAAGGTGAAAAAGCAAAACAAAAAGAATTGTGAAAAAGTATTTTGCCAAAGGCAAAATGGCATCAAAACCTTGCTCCGCAAAAACTTTAGAAATTAAACAAAAAACTCCAATTGGCGAAACTCGAATCACCATTCCAACTAGCTTCATGACCACTTCATTGAGATCCGTAAAGACAGCCAAAATTCTCTCGCCAGGCTTTCCCGTGAGAGTCATTGCGAGACCAAAGAGAATGGCAAAAAAGATGATCTGAAGCATCTCCCCTTCAGCAAGGGCCGCCATTGGATTTTTAGGCACAATGTTAACCAAGGTGTCCACCAAAGGTGGAGCTTCGGTTGCCGTGAAGGTCGCGGCGGTGGTCAATTCAAATCCCGCTCCAGGGTCCACAATCCCAGCAACAATCAATCCAGTTGTGACCGCCACAGCGGTGGTCATAAGGTAAAGAAGAACTGTTTTTCCACCAATTCGTCCCAACTGCTTGATGTCTCCTAGACCTGCCGTTCCGCAAACCAAAGAGATCAAAACAATCGGTACGACGAGCATTTGAAGAGCCCTGAGGAAAACTTGGCCCCCAATGTAAAACACCCCATCCGTTAAGAGGGTTTGGCCTAAACCTCCTTGATTCCATCCAAAAAAATTCATTAAGAGTCCGAGAGCCGCTCCTGCTCCCAAACCGATCAAGATTTGCAAGGTCAACCGATGGTGGCTTTGCTTTTTGAGTTTGATCACGAAAAACTCCTCTCTCTCTTTTTTTGGCTTTTAAAGAAGTTGCGCTCGAGAGTTCGGCCGAAACAAAAAGGGTCGGCCAAAATCACATGTTTCAAATGGACCATGAAAAGGCGCATAAAAGCAAACCTGATGGAAAGTCCCTTTGAGATCTTAGAGTACGGTAGATTCATAACCCATGGATAAAGCCCAGGTCCAGACCGAATTGCCTTCAATTTTGGCTGAAATCAAAGCGAGAGCATGAAGACTACTGAACAATGCCTTTGTATAAAAAAGAGGCGCCACCAAGTAAGCTTTTGTACTCGCATTTTGAAAAGCTTTGGGCTTGTTTCATCAGCGCCAAAAACTCTTCACGGCAGGGAAAATTCTTAGACGACTTGTTCAAATACTTATAGGCGCTGGAGTCTCCGGTGACCGCTCCACCGAGAATCGGAACGACATTTTTAAAATAAAAATCAAATCCCCACTGCATCAAAGCCCATTGAGACCGACCCGTCTCCAAAATCATCACAACGCCGCCAGGCTTTGTAACTCGAGCCATCTCTTTAAGAGCCTTTACAGGATCTTCCACATTGCGAATGCCATAGGCGATACTGGTGCAATCAAACTGATGGTCTTCGTATTTAAGTTGGGTCACATCCGCCCATTCAAAAGTCACATCCAAATCAAGCGTGCGTGCCTTTTCGGGAGCTTGATCGAGCATTCCCTGACAGAAATCTGTGGCAAGAACTTGTCCGGCGTCTCCCACTTTTTTCTTGAAATCAAAGGCCAAATCTCCCGTTCCCGTAGCGCAGTCCAAAACCTTGTCTCCAGGCTTTGCTCCACTCCAGGTCACCAACTTTTTTCTCCAACCGCGAGCCATTCCAAAAGTGATCAGATCATTTGCTAAGTCGTAGCCCGGAGCAATCCCCGTGAAAAGATTCTGAATTTGTGCTTTTTCTGGTCCTTGAATCAAAATGACTTCCTATCCAGTGCAGGCAGAACCAAATTCAATCGGTTCATCAGATTTTCAAACTGTTCAAAGTTAAGGGATTGAAATCCATCCGACAACGCTTTGGAAGGATCCGGGTGAACTTCAATCAAGAGGCCATCCGCACCTGCAGCTGCAGAGGCGAGAGCCATTGGAGTGACCAGAGAGGCCATTCCTGTTCCATGGGAAGGATCTGCAAGCACAGGAAAATGGGTTTCTTGCTTTGCCAAAGCCACAGAGTTTAAATCCAAGGTGTTGCGGGTGGAGGTTTCAAAGGTTCGAATTCCACGTTCGCACAAAATGATTTGATCATTACCCGACTTTACAATGTGCTCCGCTGCTAAAATCCACTCTTTAAAGAGGGCGGCCAGTCCCCGCTTTAACAGCACGGGCTTATTGCTCATGCCGAGCTCTTTCAGCAAGGAGTAGTTGTGCATGTTTCGAGATCCCACTTGATAGGCATCCACAACATCATCCAAATCACTCATTTGTCTTGGATCTGTAATTTCTGAGATGAAGGGCAGACCCAATTCTGATTTGACCTCTTTGGCCAATTGATAGGCGTTGACGCCCAAACCCTGAAATGTCGAAGGGTCGGTTCGAAGCTTAAAAAGTCCACCTCGAAGAGCTTGGGCTCCTTTAGACTTTACAAAAGAGGAGGTCTGAAAAAACTGCTCCCTGGATTCGACAGAGCATGGGCCCGCAATCACAGTGAACTGAGGGCCTCCCACTTCCAATTGTCCTATTCGAATCGTGTTTCTACTGATCACATCAATCTCGTACGGCTAAAGGGTGACTTAGATCTCACTTCCTCTGTATCACAAAATAATATTATCTCTATCGACTTTGAAGCCCCTTGTCACTGGTCCTTTCACATTTACGGCGGCCTTGTGAAAGGGCATTTATCTGTACATGACCTCTAAGATCCCATTGTTTGCCTTTTTGAGGATAAAACCTGACTTCTACGCCTTCGGCGATGCCCACTCCAGTGGCTGGAAAACCCTTCCGGTGCCCCCTGAGGTTGGCCCCTACTTTTGGGCACCAGACTTTTTTCTAGAAGACCCGGAACCTTTTTTCATCCCAAAATCCTTGGAATTTTTATCAAAAGAGGAGCTCCTTCACCGACTAAAAAGTCACGGTGATCCTCAAACAAGCTCGTCTTGGAGCCCCACCGAACTTCGGTGGGAAAGTCCTGAAAAGGAACTTTTTGAAAAGAGCTTTCGAGAGCTTAAATCCCTCATCGAAAAGAAAGAGCTCCTAAAGGCCGTTCCTGTTGTGATTCAAGCCGGTCATGGCGAAGAGTCCAAGGACCCCTTAAAACTTTGGGCTTGGATTCTCTCTTGTCTCGATCGACTTCCCGAAGAGCTTCAGCCTTTTGGACTTGTCACAAATCAAGAGTGGATGTTTGGAGCCACTCCCGAAACTCTTGTCTCTCGCTCAAAGAATAAAGTCTCAACAGAAGCTGTTGCTGGCACCTCTTCGGACTTTCACTCTTCACTTTTGAAGGATCCAAAAGAAAGGTTTGAACACCAGCTGGTCGTCGACCAAATCAAAAGTCACTTGGAAAGTCAGGGTCAGGTTGAAGAATCTCCCTGCTTTGAAAAAGAACTGCCCCTGCTCAAGCACTTGGTGACTCCTCTCGCTGTCGAGTTGAGTCACCCTTCAAAGAGCTCATTGATTGAGCTTGGACAAAGGCTCCACCCCACTCCGGCCCTTGGAGGCTTTCCACAAAAGGAAGCTTTTGATTGGCTCAAATCTCTTCCGCGCTCAAATGTCAGAAGACGGTATGGAGCCCCCTTTGGATTTGTCACAGATTCAGGAGAAGGTCATTTGGTGGTCGCCATTCGCTGTCTTCAGAAAAGTGGCGAGGATTGGCTGTCTATCGCCGGAGCCGGAGTCGTTGGAGAAAGCGAAATGGAAAAAGAGTGGATAGAGATTGAATCAAAGCGGCTCTCCGTCCTAGAAATATTTAGAGGAGTTCTCTATGAGCCACTCTAAAGCGGTCCATCAAATTTTAAATGAACTCTCATCTTTTGGTGTGGAGCATCTTGTCCTTTGCCCCGGCGGGAGAAACTCTCCCTTCATCGATCGTCTCTCAAAAGGGGATCACCCCTTTCACTTGCACCCCCACTTTGATGAAAGATCCGCGAGCTTTTTTGCTCTTGGGTTGAGTCAGAATCAAAAAAGGCCCGTCGCTCTCTTGACCACCTCGGGAACAGCCGTCTCAGAAACTCTCTCGGCTTGTATTGAAGCCCATTACACTCGAACTCCACTGGTGATTTTAAGTGCGGATCGACCAAAAAATTTTCGGGGGACGGGAGCTCCTCAAACCATTGATCAAAAAGATCTTTTAAGCTCTCATTGCGAGCTCCAATTTGATTTAGAAAATCAAAATTTGGATCTCTCCCAATGGACTCAAGCTGGTCCTCTTCATATCAATGTTTGTTTTGATGAGCCTTTGATTGATCCCAAAGCCATTCATGAATCTCTTCTTCCACCTTTGGAACATTCGAGGCCCTCCGGTTCACAACTCTTTTCGAAAGAGTCTCTTCAAAGCCTCGAAGAGGCCTTCGAGGCTTTTTCTAGAAAAGTGAAGAATCCGATTTTAATTGTTTCAGGAGATACAGGTTTTGAAGCGGAGGCTCTGGCTCAGTCGCTCTCAAAAATGTCACTACCGCTTTTTTTAGAGTGCACTTCGTCCATCAAGTCCCATCCTGCTTTGAAAGGAAGAGAAATCCAATTCCCTGACATGGCATTTAAAAAAGAACTTATTGATGGAGTGATCCGTCTTGGACAAGTTCCGATCCATCGATTCTGGCGAGACCTGGAAAAATCGAAAGTTCCCGTTTTGAATGTCAGCGCCGCTCCCTTTCCAGGGATGACTCACTCAAAAGAGGTCTTTCCGCCCCACATGGGTTTGTTCGAGAAACTGAAAACTCTTTCTCACTCCAAGCTCAATGAGATCTTAGATCTCGATCAGCTCGAGCTTATAAAATTAAAAAATGCGCTCAATGACTTTCCCCTTTCAGAGAGTGCATTGATTCATCAACTTCAATTGAAATGGAACGGTCTGACCTACCTTGGCAACTCTCTTCCCATTCGCGAATGGGATTTGGTGGCCGCTCTCTCTCCTCATTTCGATCGAGTCCACGCCAGCCGTGGAGCCAACGGGATCGATGGACAAATTTCCACCTACATCGGCCGAGCCCATTCTCACTCTCGAAGTCTTGGTGTGTTTGGAGACC
>Ga0100403_1001862_pt1 | contig 17968 bp, 17 predicted proteins | sample CryGeymet201501t_FD_83663 | JGI IMG/M metagenome (GOLD analysis project Ga0100403, IMG submission 83663) | Groundwater microbial communities from Crystal Geyser aquifers in Utah, USA - Crystal Geyser metaG 2015-01t | ecosystem: Environmental > Aquatic > Deep subsurface > Groundwater | place...
CAGACACCGTAAAATGGTATTTTCCGGCGACTGCTAGGTGTGCAGACTAATTCGGGCTATCGCCCGACGACCTCGCTTCACTTTTTGGGTTCCGCTCAGACGCGCAGATATCCCAGCAGAGACCCTGCTACCGCAGGGTGGGCTCCAGACTCCGGTTTCTTGCCTTCAGGTGGTTTTCGCCCGAAGCGTGCAAAAACTACCTTCGTCTGCGAATTCCAGAGACTGAAGCCTCGGAATGATCGCAATGAGCGGTCGACCCAACGCTGGCGTCCCTGCGGGAAGACCAGCGTCCGGTCGACTAATCCGCCCATCCTGGTTATGTCCGCAGTATGGTGGCACTTATCTACATGGATGAATTTCAGCCCACTAACCGTTACGAGTTTGCTACGTCCTCACCGATCGGCGAGATTCGCTTGATATGGATGACTACGCCGAGATCCTTGAATTGGCCGATGAACTTGACAAAGCAGCGGCTAAAATGAATCGGAAAGCACTAGACAGCTTGCAGAAATCTGCAGAAACGGCAGCTCAGTCATTTTGTGGCTCATGGCTAGGATACCATTCGCGTATTTACTACGAGAATCTCCAACCTGCCCCAGCAGGTGCGCGATTTGATTCTGATTGGGGATTCAGTGATCTTGCTAGTAGCAGTGGTCGTTGGGGAGAATTTCCATTCGATACTGTCGTCGATGTTATCTTGGAGTGGGCAGGAAGTCCGGATTGCGCTAAATTTGCGGATGCTGCCGCAAAATCCTTGGAGCGCTTTGAGCAGGTCCAAGCTGCGTTGCTTTCTACAATCTCACGATATCGAACATTGCATCCGGACGACAGCTTTCTCGAAACGTTAGCAAAGAAAATATCATCACAGAAAAACGCTTCGTATTCCGATTATGTATCGCAGTTTCGCCCCAAGAATTTTCTCACTCACGATATGATAGCCTTTCAGCAAGGGGCTCTAACGCCTCCACACATTCATCTTGTCGCTCAAATAGGAACATGGAGATACCCATTCATTTTATGTGCTAAATTGGCCAAGTTAGGTCGACAGGCAGGTGCACATATTGCGAGCTTGGAAAAGAAGGCGAAACGTTCATCCGTATCCGGTTCGCATGTTTTTATTGGCCATGGGCGCGCGTCTGTTTGGAAGGATTTTCGCGACTTCATCAGGGATAGAATAAAGCTTCCGTTCGATGAGTTTAATCGGTTGCCGGTTGCTGGGATTCCCACAGCAACACGACTTATGCAAATGCTCGATGATGCCGCCATCGCATTTCTCATTTTGACTGCTGAGGACGAACAAGCGGACGGCAAATTTCATCCACGAATGAACGTCATTCATGAAGCCGGTCTATTCCAAGGGCGGCTAGGATTTTCCCGTTCCATTATTCTACTAGAAGAAGGTTGCGAGGAGTTCAGCAACTCGCACGGGGTGGGACACATTAAGTTTCCGAAGGGAAATATATTACAGGCGTTTGAGGAAGTTCGTCGGGTTTTAGAACGCGAGGGGCTAGTTGAGATGCCTCAAAACTAGATGCGATGTCATGGCGGTTTTAGTGATCTTGAGGTATCCAGCTCGCTCATCACTCCACTTTTTGGACTTCCCTTTTGCTTCGCGGGAAGCTTGCCCTTCGTGGGTGGGAGACACAGCGCTGGCACCCATGCGTAAAATCAGTGTCCTGATCGGTAGATCTGCCCATACATGAATAGCTACTACACTGTGGCAGCCACTCACACGGATGAAATGCGCCTTACGAACAGACAGGTTTCATTTGTTGCCGTCGATAGCAACGGTATTCGCCACTGAGGAATCAATCGGAACCCAGTATGAGTAATCGAGGTTACGCTCGAAATCCTTGCATTTGCTATTCCCAATAAGCCATCCTCGAAAAATGGATTTTCCGACCTCCCTCTGATGGCAAACGACCTTCTATCACCCCTCACTTTAACCTGCCCAATCAGAGGCGTCCTTAAGCTGGGCAAAGCGAGACATGCAGACCTAAGCGCCTTGGAGGAACGGCAGAGAATAGATGCGATTCGTTACCTTCTGTCACTCGGCTACGATCCAAACAAAATAAAAATCGAAGCGGTTGTCGCGAAATTTGGGCACGGCGGGAAGAATAGCTTTCGGTGTGACTTTGCAGTGCTCAATAAAAATGTGGCGGAAATCAACTTTGCTGGCGACGACGCTGTTGAATTACTCCTGAAGCACGCGGTGATACTGGCTGAAGTAAAGAGGGACGACAGCAAAGCGGACTACGTCAAAAAAACTCAAGTTGAGCCACTGCTCAAGTTTGCTGTGAGGAAAGACACAATTGGGATGTATTGGGACGGCGTCACACCGAGAGTTTTTTGGAAGCAAGAGCAGGACGGGGAGACGAAAATAAAGAGTGGTCCTCTCGCTCTGCTCCCTCGTCCGGGGCGTTCGATTAACATCAAACCCTTAGTGCGAAAGGACCTCCTCCCACCTGAGTCGTTAATTGATGTTTTTTCCCGCATGGAGGACATCCTTCATGCAGCATCAATTTCACTAGAGGATCGTTATGAAACACTTCTCCAGTTCATCCTGGCAAAAATCTACGACGAACACCGAGCCGAGTCTTCATCAAAGAACGAGTTAGCATTCCAAGATTTCGAATCCCTTGGGGTTTCAACCACACAGACCGCAAAGGATTTAAACAAGGCGTTGTCTGAAGCAGTAGGGTTTTACAGCGCTCACCTCCCTAAAACTATCGACGATGACTTCGGGCTACCGGACGAAATTCTTTCTCAGGCTGGGCAGATCTTAGCACCGCATTTGATCACGGCGGCTAACAAAGAAGTCATCCAGACGTTCTACATGAAGTTCGCTAAGGACATTTATCGATGGGACCTTGCACAATATTTCACACCTCCGACCGTGACGGATTTCGTAGTCGAAGTGCTTAACCCATGTGCTGGTGAGATCGTTAAAGACCCAGCTTGCGGCAGTGCTGATTTTCTTGTCGCAACTTTCCACCGGGCAAGAGCGCGACATATTAGAAACGCTGCAGAAATGACTTTTGGCGCGGACTTCGACCGTAAGGCAGTTCAGATTTCTGTTCTGAATATGCTACTTAACGGCGATGGGAAGACAAACATACACGAAGAGGATTCGCTAGCCGCCGTAGCGGCGGATCGGCAACGAGCAACCAAAGATAAAAAATTCCGTCCCCTCCTTTATCACGCGGTTGTTTGCAATCCGCCGTTTGGTGTGCGGATTGTCGAGAAGCGAGCTGACATCCTTCAGTGGTTCGATCTTGGACACGTTTGGAGGCAAAACGAAAAAAACGGCCCATGGGAACAGTTGCCTGAGTTACTGGTTAAGCAGGAAAAGGGTATGTTATTTGCAGAGGTCTGCGTTCGCCAGGCTCGGATTGGAGGACGTATCGCGATCATAGTTCCTAATGGTTACCTCGGGAATCGATCTGATAAATATTTAGCGTTTCGAGAGTGGCTTCTTCGGCATTGTCGCGTTGTGTCTGTGTGCGGTTTCCCGCGCTTTACATTTAAGACCAGCGGGGCCGACGTTAGCGCGAGCATCCTATATCTTGAAAAACGCGAAACTCCATTGGCACATAGCAACGAAGACGACGACTATATGTTTAACGTTGAGTTGATTGAAAACGTTGGCTGGAGCGTTGCAGTCAAGAAGCCGTTACCTGTATTTGTGAGAGAGGAAGAAGACGGTAGTTTCTTGGTCGGTGAAGACGGTCGTAAAATCGTAAAATCAGATTTTGCAGAAATGTTGGCGGACATTCGTAATTGCCCAGCGATTTCTCAGTTTCCTTGGCTGATCAGAGATTTGGATTTGCCCGCTGCGGGAAAGAAAAAACTCGGTTGGGCGATTCCCATCTCTACAGTCTTATCCGACCCATTTCGAACACTCGATCCTAAGCGGCATTCACGAAAATACGCGAGTTTACTTAAATCCATCGAAGATGGTCCGCACGTTGCATTCACTGACATTTTCGACATCGTTCCTCAAGGACGTAATCCAGCGGGCACACTTGCTCGTAAGAAAGACCAGGAGACTTACAACTACGTTGACTTAGACAATATCGGAGCTGGTGACTACCAGACATCAACGATGCGCGGTTGGCAGCTGCCAAGTCGTGCGAAACATTTTGCCGGTGCGCTTGATGTATATGTCGGTTCGATTTGGAGTAGTGTTACGAAATGGTGTCTTATCTCAAAGACCCCAACGCCAAACACTGTGGTTACGAACGGTTGCCATAGACTGAGAATGAAGCATGGAAAAGAAGCGTTTCTTTTAGATGCGGCTGCGTTTTTCTGTTCAGAGTCTTATGCGACTCAAATGCGAGCTTTAGCCCGTGGTTCCGACGGACTCGCAGAAATCCATGAAGGAGATTTGAATCTGATCAAAATGCCGTTGATTAAAAACGCTAAAGAACGGCACCGCCTAAAACCGTTTATCGACGCACTTGTAAACGGGCGCACGACCTTGAAAGGGACAGTAACCTCCATGATTAGCACAAACGAATTGTCATTACCCGTTCCGGCGCTTCGTCCGCATCATTCAGCCTTAGTTTAGTTGACCTCTATCGTTACATGACCGGGACAGAACTAAAAATGATAATTGCGGAAAAAGGATTTCATCCGATTTCCGTCTCGATGCCTAATGATGATTTGGACCGCACTCCGCGTTTTGAAGGAACGATAGATGAATTTTGGGTAGCAATGAAAGCCCTCGGCGCTAAGGTTGTATTTTTGCTGGAAATGCAGATGAATGAATCTGATTATGTGCGAAACATTCCGTCGGATGACCTTATCCGAAATAATGAGGACGACGAAGACGACTCCTTTAATGGTGAAAACTACACCATTAAACTAGAGGAAATATTGCCCACGATTTCGAAGTTCCGAAGGCACGTCGACAAAGATTGTGCCTTTGTCCTCATCGCAAAAGGCGGTATCGCTGAGATGGATTTCCTGATCACGGAGGAATGGTGGGATGAATTCCAGGAGGAAGCAGAGAAGGCCGTTGAGATTTGGACTGAGTGTCACAACGAGCAGGCAGAAAAAGTGGAGGCTAAAGTAGAGAAGAGAAATGCCGAGCTGCTTGTAAAATTGAAGGCCCTCATTAACGACCGCGAATTTTGTCTTCTCAAAACCCAACGGGCCAAGTTTGTCTATGCGCTCGAAAAGATTCCGGATTTAGAGGAGTTGAGCGAACATACGCTCAAGCCTGAGATTCAAACCTTGCACGCGCGAATTGAAGCGAAGGGATTGAATAGGAAAGTGCGTGGCTAGTTGGAGTAATTGACGGACGGATTGTAGAAAGCATTGTCCTAAGGACCGATTGAGGCACGCTCACTGCGCCTCACATAAAGCCAAGGCGGGGTATTTCTGATGGTCTAACATTTTGCCACTACGCGCCCAGCACTATGACCAAGGAAGAAGAGATCATGGCGTTCCCGAATGAGAGCGTTTTCGATCCCATTCTACGATCTAGAGTCCCAGAGAAAATAAAACGCGGCACCCGACTGAAATCGCATCACGAAAGAGTAGTATATCTTCCCAGTCTCATTACCCATAATACGTTGACGACAGCCCTATATAAGGCACGGTGGCAATTGCCTTGTTCGTGCAGCTGTGATGAAATGGAGCAATGCCGCCAATGAGCAAAAACATAGAGTCCCTAGAGGCGGAATTCAAAAATCGCCCGCTTTGGTTACAAGATGCAACCGCACGATTACTGGTCAACGGAGCATTGTCCGATGCCGACATCAAAGATTTGGTGACCCGATGCAAGGCGGAAGCAGGGATAACGGCAGAGGGCGATCCGGAAACCATCTTTGAATCCATCCCTACGGGGGCTTTTCTCGTTGCTGACGGAGCTCAAACACTCCGGCTCGACAGCATTTCCGACGTTATTGGGATTAACGCGCTCGCTCCGAAGAAGCCTCTGCTTTTCGAGAATACGTCGTTAACTATCGTATATGGCCCTAACGGCTCCGGGAAGTCGGGATACGTCCGGGTGCTAAAACATATTTGCGGCAGCAAGGGGCTACCTCCTCTGCACGGCAACGTATTCAAAACCGAATCTGTTCCGCAGTCTTGTAAGATAGGTTATACGCTGAATGGAATGTCGAAGACTGCAGATTGGACACCTAGAGGTGGTTCTATCGCCGACCTCAAAGGTGTCGCAATTTACGATATGGGAACCGCGCAACTCTACATCAATGCAGAGAATGAAGTGAGCTTTGAGCCTAGGGTTCTTCGTCTTTTCCGGGTTCTCGTAGAGACGTGCAGTAAGGTTGACCAAGCACTACGCACTGAAATCGCAACCATGGTATCTGGGTTGCCAAGACTTCCGCTAGAACATGCTGAAACTTCCGCAGGCAAGTGGTATGCAGCGCTTGCGCACACTACCGCGAAAGAGGCCATTGAGGAACACTGTAAGTGGACTGCCGAACAGGATCAGAACTTAGTGAACCTGCGAGCTAGAGCGGCGGAAAAAAGTCCGACAGAAAAAGCTCTGGCGCTTCGCAGAACAAAGGGGCGGACGGATCAGTTTTTGACTGGTCTGCAAGCGATCTATAACAGACTCACCGATGAAGCGTTCGATGCTCTCCAAACCGCACGAGCAACGGCCATAAAAAACAGAAAAGCCGCGACAGAGGATGTTCAAAAAGTATTTGAAGGAGGACTTACAGGGATTGGCAGTGAGACATGGCGTGCCTTGTGGAAAGCGGCTCGCGCTTACTCCATAGGAGAGGCCTACAAAGAGAACCCGTTCCCGAATGTATCCGAAGATGCACGATGCGTGCTTTGTCAGCAACCCATCAAGGCCGATGCGAGGGCACGGCTAGAACATTTTGAGACGTTTGTTAAGGGCGAACTCGAATCCGCAGCTGCGACTGCGGAGGCTGCGTTGGCTAAGGTGTTAAAGGATTTGGAATCTGGCATCGGGACAGATGCACTACCAGCCGCGCTCGATACTGCGGGAATCGAAGATAAGGCTCTGCGAGAAGAGAGTAGCGTGTTCCACGCGACTCTTGAGGTGCGTAGAGCCAAATTTGCTTCTGTAACCGACAAGCTCGCGTTACCCCAAATCCCCATCGATCAGGTGTCAGCCAAGATCAAGCATTGCTCTGAGGCTTTGGAGACAAAGGCTAAAGCATTCGACGAAGATGCGAAAACCACAAAGAAAGGTGAACTCCTCGGCACGATTGCAGAAGACGCTGGGCGAAAGTGGGTGGGCGAACAGAAAACGGCGATTGAAGCCGAAATTAAGCGTTTGGGTGCGATCCATGCGCTAGAAGAAGCGTGCAGAAAGACCAACACCAAGTGGCTCTCCGAAACGAAGGCGGCACTGTCAGAAGACATCATTACCGCGGGTTTCGCCACCCGATTCAAGAATCACCTGAAGGGTTTACGCGCGGGAAATATTCAAGTGAAGATTGAGAAAACACGGGCGACAAAGGGCCAGGTTTTTCATCAAGTCCTTATCAAAGGTGCAAAAAGCGGCACTAAACCCGCAGAGGTTCTAAGCGAAGGCCAGTTCAGGATAGTTTCCATCGCGGCTTTTCTAGCCGACGTGGAATCGTATGCCGAAAACACCCCCTTCCTTTTTGATGACCCCGTATGCTCACTTGATCATATTTACGAGGGAGCGACGGCGACAAAGTTAGTCGATCTATCGAAGAAACGACAGGTAGTGATATTCACACACCGCCTCTCAATGGTGTCGTTGCTAACTGACGCGGCAGGTAAAGCCGGAATTGAGCCCTCCTCAATATCGGTGCGTAGCGAAAGCTGGGGAGCTGGTGAACCAGACCCAACACTCCTTGCAAAACAAAAACCCGATAAAGCAATCAAGGCGCTGCTCCAAGACCGGCTAAAAAAGGCACGCGAGGTTTTCCAAATCCAAGGGCGAGCGGAGTATGATCCTATCGGTAAGGGAATTTGCTCTGAGGTCAGAATGATCGCTGAGAAATCAGTCGAAGTTTACCTTCTTAACGACGTTGTGCAGCGCTTTAGGCGGGAAGTTCATACGAAAGGGAAACTGGAGAAGCTTTCCAGAATCAGGGAGAGCGATTGCAGGATACTTGATGAGTATATGACGAAATATTCCTTCTTTGAGCATGACCAGCCTCCAGAAACCCCTATCGAGGTTCCGGAGCCTGACGAAATTAAAACTGATTTGGAGAGCCTTCTGAAGTGGTGCGAGGAGTTTAAACTGCTACTCAGCTCATAAACGTGTTTACCTGAACCAAAGACTATCTCTTCAGATGCGCTCTTCTCTCGGTAACACCCTCAAGCTTGGCCATCTCGGCGAAGGTTCTGAGATGCTACACCTGACGCCTGAACAGCGGGCAACGCATCTCTTCATCTGCGGCAGCACCGGCACCGGCAAGAGCAAGCTCTTGGAGTATCTCGTCCGTCAGGATATCGAGGCGCATCGGAAAAGTAAGTGTGGTCTACTTCTCATCGACCCCCATGGCTCACTCTATGATAGCCTCGTCCGTTGGCTCGCTTGGAATAAGATTGACCGACCGATTGTCCCCATTGATTTGCGCCAAGACGACTGGGTCGTTGGGTATAATATTCTTCGCCAGCGGCCTAACGTAGATACTGCTGTTCTCATCAATAATTTCGTTCAGGCAATGGCGCATGTCTGGGGTGAGAGTGGCACCAAATCAACACCACGTTTTGCACGCTGGGCGAGCAATGTCCTTTGGGCGCTCTATGAAAAAAAGCTGACGCTCCTTGAGGCGGTATTGCTCACCGATCACCTCAGGAAAGATAAACGATACCTTCTGACGGAAGGGCTTTCACATCCGGCACTCGTAAATGATTGGGCTTATGCGAATAGCCTCAAGCCAGGGGATTTTGATGTAGAGGTTTCAAGCACGATCAACCGACTGCGGGTTTTTATGATGACCCAGAAGTTGCAACACATGTTCGGACAGAATGGGCGTTCACTAGATCTCGGGAAGGCGCTTAGTGAGGGACAGATTATCCTCGTCAATCTTGCTACGGAGAAGAACCGAGTCTCGGAAGAAGACGGAGCCTTATTTGCAACCTTACTTCTTACCGACCTTTGGACCGCTGCGAGGGAGCGCGGTAAGGGCACGGATGCGAAGCAGGTTAAGCCCTTCTACGTTTACTGTGATGAATTCCAAAATTTTGTTACCCCGACGATGGCAAAGAATCTCGATCAGGCTCGGGGCTTCGGACTTCACCTTACGTTAGCGAATCAGTTTCCTCGTCAGATTCTCCACACTGGAGCTCAAGGCGAGCAGGTTTATGACTCACTCATGGTCAATGCGCGGAGCAAAATTGTGTTTGAGACGCGCGGTGAAGAAAACCTGCGTCCACTGGCGCTTGATTTATTCATGGGAACCATGAGCCCCGACAAAATAAAACACGATCTCTACTCCACCAAAGTCATGAACTATCGGGAGGAGATTCGGGAGGTGAAATCATCTGGATCGGCGACTGGAACGAGTCATGGAACGCATACTGGACACGCAGCAGGTGCGGGTATGGGCGGCACAATGGGTTTTATGGGAGACGATATGACTGGAGGCCCTAATTCTATGAGTATTTCGCATAGTGAATTTGCTGCTGATTCCGAGGCCACAATTGAAGGGACCTCAGAAATGCAGAGCGAATCGGTATCAGAAGTGCCTTTCATGGTGCCAGAATTTGGAAAGGAATTATCAAGCCGACAGTTTGAGTCCATCGAAGAGCAAGTGTTCCGAGCCATGGCTGTTCTTCACGATCAGGAGCAGAGGCATTCGGTTGCTCGTCTTGTGGGCATGAAGACACCTGTTGTTTTGCGCACGCCAACTATTTCTAAAACACCGGGCTCAGACTTCCGCGTTAAAGAATACTTAATGAAGCGATACATCCGGCTCCCGTATGCGATGCGCACCACTGTTGCAAAGAGGCAACTTGCGGCGCGCGCTGAAAATCTCGAAGCCGAACTGTCCAGATCATCCGCAAAAGAGCCGACGACAAGTAAGCGGCGAATACAGCCCTGAAGGACTGGATGGCCGATTCTTGACTAATCAACGGGATTAGCATTATCTTATATAGCGGTTTAACCGCCTCGTTTTTTGACAGATTTGCTCAAAAAAAGTCTCCAAGTTAGAGCTTGGAGACCTCGTTCGAAACACCTGATGGGTGATCAAACTCCGACACACTTGCTTTGTGAATTTATGGACAAAACAAAGAGTGGGCGTCGTTTGTTAAGTAAAGCACGGATCAGTAGGTTGCGCAATATATGGGAACTCAAAAGAACCGAGTTGTCTCATTTCGGCGCATTACTGGAACGTGAGAATGGGAAGGTTTATGTCGAGAAATGCCTTCGCGAGGCGTTCCTAGCGTATATTCGGAACAGCCGGTAGGCATGGTTTGGTCATATCGCGGATCGCGATTATGGGCAAGTTGAGCAAAGTTGAGTAGAATTTTACCTCTCGGGTTTCGGGAGGTTTTTTTATGTCTGAAAATTGTGATGTTCGGTATAACTCTATTTGGCGGTGATCAATACGATTGCCTCTTTGGAAACTTGCAGGGCTTTAGTCGTCATCGATTTCGCCTGATCCATCACAGACCGGGCATGCCATCTCACAGCTACCATCGCATTTTGTGCATTCAATTTCGGAATGCTCTCCGTCAAAGATAGCTTCTGAGATGCCGAGAATATAGCGCGGATTATCGATCTTACCGCTTCCGTCGCACTTCGAGCACTCAACGGAACCATCCCCTCCACACCTGGCGCATTTGGCTGACATGATTGTTTCTCCTGTGCTTTTAGTGGTTTGATGATTTCACATTGAGTCCCTGTCCTTCAATGTCCCTTGTGTTGTCGCTGAACTCGTAATCTTCAACTATGCCATCTTTGTTGACGTAAATTTGGAGGGACTGAGTTTGGGTAGCGCCTTTAACCTTCGCGAATGGACCGAGCATTGCTGTTGCCCCATTGATTCCCATTTTTGTTGAAGTATAACTATATGAAATCATCCGACGTCCATCTGCGATTAGTGAAGTCATGTCCGGTTTGCCGAACATGGCTTCGATTTGAATGCGTGTTGTCCTGCCTTTGACGATTTGTGAAACTTTTTCTGAGTCTATCGGTGTTCCATAGCTTGAATCCATGGACATGCAGCCGGTGAAAAAAGTGATGACGGCAAGGGTAATGAAAAGCAGGCGGGGTGTGCTGACTGCGGTGTAGAGCTGGGGATTCGGTTTCATAGGAGAAGAATTAAGGCATGGGTGAAGTCCACCCGCATAAGAGCCGGAAAATCTGTAGTGTCAATGGGTGAATTCCACCCATGCAAAAAACTGCTGACCTACTAGGTCGTAACATCATCGGTCAGCGACTACGTCAATTACGCCTCAAGCAAAAGCGGGAGGTTACGCTTGAGGATTTGGCTGGAAGGTTAGCTGCCCGAGGTGTGCGGCTGGACCGTTCGGCAATCGGTAGGATTGAAAACGGAAATCGGTATGTCCTTGATTATGAACTCAAGGCGCTTGCTGCATCTCTGGGGGTAGGGGTTGCTGATCTCCTTCAGTAAAGTGGAGGATGCTATACTTTGCCCATGAGTTCGTCGAAAAGAGCATCATCATTCAGTCTCCAGGATCGCGATCTGCTTTTACTGCGTGACCTGTTTGAGTCGCGCGTAATGACCGGGCAACATGTAGCCGAAATTCATTTCAATGGTCGTAAGGAGGCCACGAAAAAGCGCCTCCAGAAACTCAAAGAGGCTGGGCTTATTACCGAATGGCCACGAAGAGCCTATGAACCGGCGATTCTTTTTCTCGCTAGGGGTGGCATACGATTACTCAAAGAACACGGGATACTTAACGAATATCCTGCTTTTTCAATTCTCGCATTGGAAAGACGTGCTCGCGTGAGTAATGTGACGATCAGACACGAACTCGCAGTATTGGATGTGAAGACCGCATTTCATATGGCGTTACGAGACCATCCAACGCTTTCAATTGTGGAGTTCTGCACTTGGCCACGTCTCATTGAATTCGAGGCACGGAATAGCTACGGTTCTGATATTTTGGTAAAACCGGATGGGTTTATTAGGATCCATGAAAAAGAGGCTGACGGCGGATTATCTGAGCACGCATTCTTTCTAGAGGTAGACCGCTCAAGTGAAACGCAAGACACCCTTGTCGCCAAGGCGTCCGCATATCTCGACTATTACAAATCAGGAAACTTTGCCGTTCGGAACGGAGCATACCGCAGTGCATTCAAAGAGTATCCGTTTCGCGTGCTCATGGTTTTCAAGACAGCCGAGAGGCGGAACAACACGGCTGCCCGTCTACTTCAGAATAACCCGCCAATCCTTACGCATGTTTGCCTCGCAACTATTGATGAAGTGCTTGCAGATCCATTTGGGACGATTTGGATTCGCCCGATAGACTACCGCGATGCGGTGCATGATTCGCCATTCGATGGAGAGACGCGACGAGGCCACCGCGCATACCAACGGCGGGCCGAGCGAGAGGGGTTCGTGGAAGCGCGAATTGAAAAGGTCGGGCTCTTCACCGATTAATCCTTCGGGTTGCGTTTATTGAGTCTCAATGTAGTCAATCGTATCGGCCTCGGAAAGAGCCCATATTATTCTCCTAGCGCTGATGACTTGAGGTGAATGATCGAAAAGCCTGATGGTCTCCACAACTTTCTTCCCGGCTGCTAGTTCGAGAAGACTGCTATCCGGGACAGCATGCTCTACACCATCGTCGAGTTCTACGACGAGAAGCATGCCTTTTCTTACATAGCTATGGGTATTCCTCATCAGCGTTTCCCTAGATGATAGGCTTATATTCTATCATGGTGGCATGAGCCTGTTTGCTTTCTCCCCGTTCTTGGGAAATGGCTTGTTGTATGACTTCGAGGCTACTAACATCCTGGTCTCTAAAGTCGCGTAGCCCTCAACCCTCTTCCTCATCATGAGCGATAAACACGATTCATGGAAAGCAGCCAAAGATTTTCAATCCAGCAAGGGAGATAAGCCGGATAGCTCAAAGAGCTTTGCCCGAGCTGAACATCAGGCGAGAAACGATTATCAAGATTCAGGCAGCTCATGGGGTAATCTTTCTAGCAGAGATAGGTCGTCGAAATCGGACAGTCACTCGAGCGATTCGGACAGCAGGGTAATTTGCACCCATCTTGTAAAAGTAGGTAAATTGCATCGGGAACTGTGGCTTGCAGACATGGAGTTCACCCAACGGCTAAGTAGCACGACCATTCGAGGGTATCACTTTTGGGCCATACCCTATGTTCGGCTTATGAGGCGCGTTCCGCTTGCGGAAAATATTATTCTTCCGTTCGCGGTGGCTCGCGCCAAAGAAATCGGTTTTATTATGGGAGTTCGAGAGAACGGCTCTATATTGGGAAAGGCGGTAAGATATATCGGCGAATCTTCGTGTTGGTTGCTTGGGATGTGTGTGCAATCGAAAGACTGGCGCTCGCTTTATGATGTAAAAGATGCGCCACAGATGTGTCCATAGCTGGCAGAGAGCCTAACGGGCTCAGGAAAGCGGGCCTATGTATTAAAAAAGCGACCCGTGAGGGTCGCTGACAGTTTCACTGCTTGAAGCACGATTTGATTTCCTCTGCCGAGAGGTCGGTCGGGCACCTATCCTCACCGATTTTCAGCCAGCGCGTGAAGTGATATGGCGCGACCTCTGCGAGCATGGTGTGCGCTAGTGAATCACCATCCTTACCTCCATCCGGCATGAGCCAGAGGCGGCCGGACGGCTTCAGAAGAGACACGATTTGCTTGATCTGCTCATCCGAACACCCCGAACCCATCACGGCGACCACTTGGGCGTAGCCGTGCTCATGTAGCCACCAAACCGACGGGAACCAGCTTACAACTATTAGGTCGTCCTGCGGTTCCTCAATGCGGTGACTGTTGTAGAGCAAGGCTGACTTTTGGAATTCATAGACTGTCCCGTTTCTCTCACGAGTAGCAGGGAAGAGGAATTCCGGACTAGGCTCATCGGATGCGACAGCGTCAACAGACTGACCGGCGTAGCCGACTAATTGACCGCTTTTATCGTGCAGGGGTATTGCGATGCGTCCTTTGAGCATTCCACGCGAACAATATCCGATGCCGAAGTGTGCTATTGTCGTTGCCGACAAGCCCGTCTCTAGGAGCCAAAGATGATCGGTTTCCAACTCCTTGAGTTCGAAATCAAGGGGCGCATTCACAAGCACCGGCAATTTTGTCCCACGAACGTCCACTGGAGCTGCCTTCTTATCAAAGCGCTTACTGTTTACTGGCATGATGTCCCGCACTAGTTCGCGCCGAAGCTTTAGCGCTACTTTCCTAACTGCTCGCCCGTCATCCGGATTTGCGCCTTCCATGAGGATGGCGAAATCCAACGACGACCCTTTGGACCCGCATCCGAAACATTGGAAGATATTGCGGGTTAGGTTTGCGGAGAATGTTGGGGAAGTGCGTTTCCCTTTGTGATTGGGTAGGGGGCAGGGACCTTGATGTTGCTCTCCCTTACGTCTGATTTCTATCTGATAAAATCGAAGTAATGATTCGATTGTAAGTTTCGAACGAAGCTCCTTGAAGTCAATCCATGTAGGCATGGTATTTCCTTGGTTGAGGTTGAAGAAGAACGAAAATGTTCTGCTCCAATTGAAACACATATTAATCAAGAGGTGGCTGTGGATAGCCCGACCCCTTGACGAATATAGCTCCTACATGCTATAATATATACAGGTTGTTCGAGGCGGAAATGACGACGGTTGGCGGTTAGATGAGGCCCACCACATGACGTGGCTGGCACTCACTAACCGCTAACGAAGGGAATAATCATGTTCGTCAACAGTCAGGGCCGGTGCCGACTCGACCCGGAAAAGTTCATTGAGCAGGCACTCTCACAGTCACCCGAGCAGATTTCCCGCCATGAAGAACTGCAGGGAATTCTCAAAGATGGCCTCAACAGTTTCGAGGCCCGTTTGGCAGACCTCACGAATGAAGACAGAAAGGCAGTCGAATGTCTGATCTATCAGGAATTCGCCGAACTTGTGTTCGATTTTCGTCTTTCGCTCGAGACAAGGTTTGCTCGACAGCGAATCGCCAACGCTCGCACGCGCAGCGAGAAGCTCGTAGCAGTCGAGAATTTCCGTTCAATCATGGCGGATGTCGAGATGATCCACGGCAAATAATCTAAGCCACCCTATAAGGGTGGCTTTTTTATGAATTTTGAATACGAAGCGAATCCACTACTTCATTAAGCCGGGTAATTTTTTCTTCCTTTTCCTCCTCTGAATAGTCCTTGCTCGAAATTCGTTCGACCAGTTCCTTTTCAAGTTGTGAAACGTTCTCATCGAATTCGACAAAGGAAAGAAGCTCCTGAAGTGCAGCTTGGGTCTTTTCGGTTAGGCGGGGTTTGCTATTTTTCGTCATAGCTACAAGCGTATCCACTTTGGAAATTTCTTCTATCGACGGCATTCGAACGGAGAACTTAATTGTATCCCATATACGTGTCTCTTTTGAGTCTTTTTCAACAATAACCATAGTAAAGAAATAGTCCGTTCCCGAAGCAAGGGTCTGGATAGTCGCGTCGTTGCACTGTGATTCAGCAATGCAGGCACCGTGCTTTTCAATTGGAAAGGTGCCGGGCCAAAATTCTTCCTGCTTGCGGTAAAGACGTAATGTTTGGTTGTGAGTTAAATCCGTGTGAAGGAGCCACGATATCTCGACAGCACGCGCAATTTGCTTCGTTTGAATCGTTACAAGTTTGCCACTGTGAGATTGATTGATCTGGTCGTGCATGAACTGCTTCCTTAGCTCCATTTCACGATGTGCGAATGCGACCATGTATGCCTCTTCTTCTGCCACGTAGTCAGGGGAGTTTTTTATCGAATCGATATCATGTAGCTTAATCATGTGCTTATAATTCTCCTCTGTGATTTCATCCGTCTGTGGAAAGGCTAGGAAGCGAACGTCGATGGATAGAGTGGTGCATCCCGCATGATTGAAACGAGTGTTTTTCAGCTCCTTATTAAGTTCGATGCATGCGACATCGGCTGCGATATATGATTCTTCTGTTGTATTTACGAGCCAGCAGAGACACGGGAAATTAGGTCTAGAGCGAAGCAGTCTCAAGGAACGCCCTTTGATTCGAAGGGCCGTCAGAACGACTGTCTCATGAACGACATTTAAGAAAGCCTTGCGCGATTTCTCATCGAGCATTTTTGCTTGTTTGAATTCAACATGATTTTCTTTCTGGAAATGGCAGCTCAAGGTATATTGCACTTTATATCCACATGCTGTTTGTGCGTGATAAACGTCTTGCTCGAAAAATTGTGACCATTGCGAAGTTTCGTATGGATCACGATCCCCAATACCCAAGATGTGTTTTACCCAATCCACCTTTTTATCTTCCTTTCAATAGTGCCCCGCGGGGTTGTGTATTTCTCGCGTGACCGGCGGATGATTTTTTCTCTGTTTCCGCAGTTTCGACAAACAGGTGGTAGTGTCGCGCCGAGAAAAGGCTCCATGTCCTGACCACCAGTAAGTAGCTTTGCGTAAACTTCACGGTTGGATAAGCCTGAAAAGTGCTTGGCAGCGTAGGTGTTGCCAAAAGCCATTTCAAGAGCTTTGGCGTCTTCATGTCCAACGCGAAATGCTACGAGAGAACCAACATTTCCTAGCACAGCATCAAGTATCTGCGGCTTGAGCTGGGCAAGATATTGATGCGAAAGGGTGAGGCAAAGTTTGTATTTGCGGGCTTCAGATAGAATTGAAGCGAAGGAATCTGTAGCGAACGACTGAAATTCATCTACATAGAGATAAAAATCCTTTCGCTCTGACTCCGGTGCATCAGCCCGAGCCATGGCGGCCAGTTGAAACTGAGTGACCAACAATGCGCCGATGATATTCGCTTTGTCCGCACCAAGACGGCCCTTCGACAGGTTTGCGATAAAGACTCGCCCTTTATCCATCATAAAACGGGCATCGATCCGGTTTTTTACTTGGCCTAGGATGTTACGCAAGTGCGGCGACATGAGCAATTGCCCGACCTTATTCTGAATTGGGGCTATAACCTCTTGCAGAAATTTCTTTTCATAACGGTCGAACTCGTTGACCCAGAACGAACGGACAATTGGATCTTTTACCTGCTTCACTATCCATGCGCGATATTTTGAATCTGACAACATGCGCTGGACTGAGAGTAGACTTACATTTTCACAGTCGAGTATGGCAGCGACGGCGGCGTATAGGATGTATTCGAGTCTTGGTCCCCACGAATCCGCCCAGATGCTTTTGAACACACTGACAATACCGGAGGCGACGAGATGTTTTTTCCCCTCGGCGACCTGGCTAAGCAAATTAAAGCCGACGGGGTATTCTGTGTCGGCTGGATCAAAATACGTTACGTCTTCGATTCGATGACGGGGGATGTGATCGAGCAACTCTTCTGCAAGGTCACCGTGAGGATCAATTACGCCAACACCTCGCCCAGCCTCGATATCTTGGAGGATCATGTTACGAAGCATGGTCGTCTTGCCGGTTCCACTCTTGCCAATTGTATATAGGTGATGGCGCCGATCTGGGCCATAAAGAGCAAAGGGCTCTTCATCGCCCCACTCATTTCTTGTTCCTAAAATCACAAACTCGTTCATATTCAAACGAGCCCCTACTCCAAAGAGGTAATGCTCATTAAACATTCGCCGGCTCTCGTAGCGGCGAAGATGTTTTTGACGACATTCGCTTTTTTACGAGCCGCCAAGGTAATAGAGGCTCGACTGAAGACGAAACGGCGATGCGGTAGTGGCGAAATTATATCACCGTCAAAATAATTTACGAAACTCGCAGAGTTTCGTAATGAATTCTTCAGACAACAATCAACCCGACCGTGTGTGTGAACCCGTGTAGCCGAAGGCACCGTCGCGAGCCTGCCAGCCGTGAGGCTGGAGCGACGGGAAGAGGGA
>Ga0100403_1001864_pt1 | contig 17940 bp, 18 predicted proteins | sample CryGeymet201501t_FD_83663 | JGI IMG/M metagenome (GOLD analysis project Ga0100403, IMG submission 83663) | Groundwater microbial communities from Crystal Geyser aquifers in Utah, USA - Crystal Geyser metaG 2015-01t | ecosystem: Environmental > Aquatic > Deep subsurface > Groundwater | place...
ATCGAGCTTTGGCATTAGATGTTTACCCCAATTTCTTTGGTAAGATTCTTGAAGGATTGCATCCACCGGTCTTGGGTAAACATTTGTTCGTACCTTTGTCTAGCTTGGAGCGAGAGATTCCTGTATTCGGTTGGGTCCATGGTTATACAGTGCTCCAAAGCCTGGCTTGCAGCTTCTGGGTTATCCAGGTCAAAGACCAGGCCAGATACGTTGTGTTCTACAAGTTCTGGTAAGGCCCCAGCGTTAGAAACTACAGTGGGAACCCCATGCATCATAGCTTCGGCTACCGAAAGGCCAAAGCTCTCGGTAGAACTGGGCTGGAAATAGAAGGTTGCTTTTTCCAGATAGGGATGAACATCGGAACAAAAACCAAGGAATTGAATTGCAGGAGATAAGGCAGCTGATCGATGTTTACACTCTTCGAATAACTCACCCTCTCCAAGCCAAAGAAATTGAAGGGGAATATGGGGATGTTGAGTTAACAACTTGGTTGCTACATCGATCCACAGGAAGGGGTTTTTGTAGCTTAAAAGGTGACCAATAGTAAGGATAGTAATTGGATGCTGCAAAGTTTTTGGTACTGGGCTAGGCTTGTTACGAACATAGTTGTAAAGAAAGGTTACCCTGTCGGTAGGCAAACCAGGTATATAGGAGTGGATTGCCTTTTGAGATGCTTCAGAGACCCCAACCAACCGTTTCTGCTCCGTTAAGTGGGTACGAAGCATAAATTCGAGATACTTGGGAAGTGGTTTGTGGGGTAGGGTGTGGAGGAAAAAGAGGGTGGGTACATTTAAAGAAAGCACTGGGAGAACATGGTCTAAAGCCCCTGAGGAGATAATTACTAATCCAGGACGAGAGTGATTAACTATTCCTGCTATGTCCAGGAAAAAGCCAAGCTTCGTTTTAGCTTTATTTCTATAGAATTGAACCTTGTTATTTTGTAAGAAATCTATAGGTGCTGCCGACAGCTTATTTATTGGATATACTGCCAGGGAATACGGATAGTGTTCAAAATTGTCTACTAAATTTGAAAGAAAAGTATAAGTTCCACCAGTTCTGGTTGTATCAGAAATTATTAGAATAGGACTTTGAATTGTAAAATGACTTTTTGTATTCCTAACGAATAGTCTTAGAACAGCTACATAGATACAATTCTCTATCTTTCTAATCGAGTTGGTTATTTTTTTTATCATTGATGAGATATGAAACGACGCAACTTAAATTTGAAGGTTGAAAGAAGAGAATAAATATAATCTACAATAGACATTAACAACCTAAAAGTTCGTTTCTTGGACCATTTTTTCGTGATCAGACTGTATTTATCTATATTGCATTTTGCTCGGTAGAGATTGGAATAGTTGTCAATAAGATATTGGGTTCTTTGCTTTTGCATTTCTTCAAAATTTTCTATACTTTGAGAAGTGCCGGTCACATCGAACACAGTTAGGAGTACTGGAATATGTCGATAGGTACAGTTGTATTTAAAAATTGCGTCTATCGTAAATGACCAATCAGATATCCATTTACTCTCCAAGGAATACAAACCTACTACATCAAAAAGCGTTCTTTTAATTAACATTCCAGGATGAGGCAAATATGCATCAGACAAATAATCGAAAGTAATTGTGGAAGGGTAATAGGTTGGGAAGGTCTTTTCGTTAGATTTATAAACTATATCTGTATAAACTAAATCCTCGGCAGGTTGAAGATTATTTATTCTACTGAGTACAGTATTGTCTTTTAAATAGTCACCAGAATTCAGAAAAAGGCAATAGTCCATTGTTGATTTTTTAATTCCTTTATTCATTCCATCAAAAATAGAACTATCTTTTTCAGATAACCATATTAGGTTTTGATTTGGGAAATTTTTAAGGAAATCTACACTACCATCAGTGGAAGTTGAATCTATAATTATGTGCTCATAATTATCAAAAGTCTGATTTACAACACTTTCAAGTGTTCGTTTCAGCCCTTCTACATTGTTCTTGTTTACGGTGATTATGGATAGGGTCATAGATATAAATCAAATAATACTTTTGATAAAATTCTTTACCATGCTGGAGACTTTTTTAGCGTTATAGTTTTTCAGCTGCTTAATATAGTCCTGGTTTGGATTGTCATCTTCGTCCCAAACCTGACCAACAAATTCGTACTTTTGCCTAGATTTAGGAAATTTGGTACCCTCAAAAAAGGAATCATGTATAAAAGCAGAATTTTTCACAATTGGCCAGATCACGGACTCTAAGAATTCCTGATCAACCTGCCAATGATTTCCCTTATTGTAATCATCAATTAAATCTGTAATGTTTCCTAATAGTGGTTTCCGGACACCCCACATTCCACCCATGATCTTGACAGTATGAGAAGGATGATCCCGCATAACATGAAAATTACGATCGGATGACAACCATTCATTTACTGCTGATGACTCTCTCAAGCTTAACCTAGAATCGGTGTCTCTGGAGATCATAATATCTACATCATAATCTCCAATTGCAAGAAATCTCCAAAACATTCCCCGCCAGTCACCTTCGGTATCCATCATTACTATTTCTGCTCCAAGGCTCTCGAGTGTCGAAATTATTTCTCTTGGAACAGATGATGCGCAATAAAATCGACATATCCAACCGGGGTAGACTTTAGTTGCAAGTTCTTGATTTTTTACAGCACCGATAGTGTATTTTGGATTATCACCCCAAAGACAAAAACTGATGATTTTTTTCATATTGTTCATCTATCTTGGAACACTTGTTCCAACACTATAGAGATACAAACGTTCGGGGATATTATAGAAATGGTATCCGTTATCCAAAGCTCGCCTCCAAAGATCCCAATCTTCTTTTCCCTTAACAGCCGAGTCTGTTCGATAATTTCCTAAAACTCTTAATGCTTGCATTTGAATTAATGCACTCCCATGACATAGACAGTTTTCCGAGGATATTCTTTCAACTATTTGCTCATGGGTTTCATACTGGCCAAGGAAAAAACAATTATCTTTAATTACACCATTCTTAAATTTATCAAAAGCTTGGGTAAAAAAGAACTCAACATTATTCATCTCATTCACATATTTTATCTGTACTTCGAGTTTCTCTGGTAGCCACTGATCATCTGCGTCAAGAAAAGCGACCCAAGTTGTGTTGATATGTTGTAAACCGTAGTTTTTTGCGAATGCCAAACCTTGCTTTTTTTCCCTAACTAGTACGGAAATAGGGAAATGGTGAAAGAAATTTGGAATAATTTTACCAGTATTTTGCCAACATTCATCAAGCACTATTAGTACCGAAAAACCTTTTATGGTCTGTTGAGTAAGGGAAGTAAGTGCTTGGTAGAAAAGTTTGTCGTGCTTCCGTGTTTGACTGTGTACACAAATTAAAACTGTAATATCTGATGATTGCAACTTCATTCCTGAGGAACTAGATTTGGCTTAAAATTTCTTTACACCGATGTGCATATGTATGATTATCTATGAAATATTCTTGTAAATCTTTTCGTCGTTGGTCCAGTGCAGATCTATCTCTTAACAATGTTTTTATTTTTCTAGCAAGGTCAAAATTGGAAGAAAAAACACTACATAGGCCATGGGGATCGAAATATTTTTGGTTAACAACATAATCAGTATTTTGAAGAAATAAATAAGAACCACAAGCAGGGGCTTCAAAAGTTCTCATATTTAGTAGACCACGACCCTGATTAGGATTTTGATTAACTGTAATAAGCGTATCATTTAGTGCATCGATATATTGCTCACGAAAGACACCGCCAGATAAGCTCATATCAACACCTAAACATTTTAGAAAAGTTACCATTCTTTTACGATCAGGACGAATACTACCAAACAAAGAGACTTCTATATTAGGGTTACTTTTTAGCACTCGATGGTGGTGATTATTATCTAAGGCATAGAGCAATAATTTGCTATTATTAAATTTTTCTAATTCCAGAGGATTTGCGATAAAATTAACATCAAATTTTAAGAGATTAGATAGACCCACGAGATTATCTTTATAATAGGTTGTGTCAAAAAACCAAGAAGCAAATACTTTTGTTTTCAAACCATTGGCTCTAGTCAATTCCAAATATTGTGGATCTGCATCATTGCATTCCATAAAAAGAGCAAGATCATATTGATTGTCAAAAATATTTTCTTTGGTATTGTTTTCGATTTGTTTATCAGTCTGGTAGTAGTTTCCATAGACAGTTACTTCGTGACCCAGGTTTCTGAATTCATTAACAACAAAATCACCTGTTGCCCAGCCAGGGCTTTGAGGTATTCCTCTATATGATACAAGTATTTTCATTGGTTTAGGCCTTGGGATACAGTCTTATATTGGTTTAGGATTTTTTTCGATATGAAATACTTTATTAGCCTGCCTAAAAAAAGTTCGGAGAAAGAAGCCTTTTCTTTCCTAAGATTTTTCATCAGTGCTCGATAACCAAACATTGTGCTTAAGTAGTGTTTATAATTATGAGCCGAAATGTTTCTACTTGATTCAAATAGAAGTTTCTCTTTAGTTCTAGACAAGTTATTATCGTGCTCACGGTAGTCAATAAGTACTTCCGACAGATTATCGGATGGATAAGTCTGTACAATTTTCGAAAAAAACGCATAGTCTTCTGCTATGACGTCTGGATACATACCTATTGTATCTATAACTGCTCTTCTAAACATTACCGTTGGGTGGCAAAAAAATGAATTATCAATCATCTTCAAAGCTAGCAACAAGGACCCGCTTGGATGGATTATTTCTCTTTTTTTCCCTTTGGAATTAAATGTAAAGTAACCGCCTCCTAGGAGAAATATCTCGGGATGTTCATCTAAATATCGAACTTGTTTTTCTAATCGGTATTTTCGAGATAAATCATCGCAATCTAGTCGTGCAATATAAGGCGCAGTGGAATAAGACAACCCAGTGTTAAGGGCTCCAACGATCCCTTTTTTGTTGTTATTTTGGATTAATACTATTCGGGGATCATCGAAAGTCTGTACAATTTCGACAGAGTTATCAGTCGACTGATCATCAATTATAATTAACCGCCAATTTTTGAAACTTTGATTGATGATACTATTAATCGATTCTACTATATAAGGTTCTCCATTGTAGACAGGCATTAGAATATCGACTAGATTATCACTATTCAATTTAAACCTTACCCATCATTATGAAAGAGACAGCACTCTTCAGTAGGAGTAATCTGCTGTTTAAACGCTTAAAACAAATAGTTTTTTTGTGACCAGATTTCTGCAATAAGCATATTAGTATACTTGGAAAAACCCTTAGGAGTTGGGGAAATACTTTCTGAAATAGAGAGTACAATTTAAGCGAAGTATTTGGAATCATGAATGGGCCAATATCGAAGGTACAAATGATTTTTTTATAATGATAATTAGATTTTTCAATAAGTTGTTTTAACGATGATAAAGAGTGGTAATTAGTGTGGACTGCCCAGCGCCAATGAAGTATTGCCTTCTTCGACTTAACACGACTAGCCCATTTTTGTCGAAATAGAAAATCTTGATGCAACATGAATTGCTTATTGTTTTGTGCGTTATGTCCATGCTTACGAATATAGATTACGGATTCTTCACAATATCTCAATTTATAGAATTCGGCAACTCTAAGCCACATATCCCAGTCTTCGTGCCCGCGGAGTCTTTCGTCAAAAAAACCAACGTGATCAAAAACAGACTTTTGAATTATTACTCCACTAGCACCACCATATACTTTATTGCCTGAGAGCAATTCCTGAAAATCCAGCTCAAATTTTCCGAGTTCTGAGTTTCTCCGTGGCAATAAGTCCGATATTTTTTGTCCAAAACTGTCAACAACATAACAACTACAATAAATAAGACCGGCTGGATTCTTAAGAAAAAAGTTGATTTGATGTTCAGCCTTAAAAGTATCCCAGTAATCATCAGCATCACAAAAGGCAACAAAATCCGACTTAACTAATTTGAGTCCAAAGTTCCGTGCGGCATTAGGTCCTTGATTAGTGTTTAAGGTAGAAAGTCCTAGGTTTGGCACTATCTTCATAAGAGACTTGACTATCTCAGCGGTACAGTCAGTTGAGCAATCATCAATGACAATTATCGCCACTGGCGGATAACTTTGATGTACAATAGAAAGTATACAGTTTCGAATATAGAGTTCTGCATTGTAGGCGGGAATTACAACGGAATACAATAAGTCATCCTCATTTTAGGAATAAAATAAACAATTTTCATATTCTATATCAATTATTAAATTTCACATACAAATCCCCAAAAAGCTTATTATCATTTTTAAATGATTTAAGAATTTCAACCATATCATCCGGTTTCACCCATTTTTCTAAAGATAGCTTCATACTCTCCCCTACCGAATAGTTTAGACTTATATCGCCAATTTTTCTTAAATGCTCGATACATTGGTAAGTTGGTTCTATAGCTTCAGGCGTAAACTCTAAAGAAAGAGTTTTAACTGGTTGCGTTAATCCCCGTATTACTTGATATTCGAAGCCTTCGACATCAATTTTAATAAATGATGGTAAACCAAATTGCTGAATCAATATATCGAGTGTGGTTATGTTCACAACTTGTTTTTTTGACCAACTAGAGTTGGAAAATCGGCCACTTTTCTTAACAGATTTTATCCACTCATTTGATAACGAGGATATCGTAGAAACATCGCCTATAAAAATTTCCGATTCACCTTCTGAGGCTCCTAACGCTTTGGCTACAATAGACAGTTGATTGTTACCCTCAAAATAATTGGTAAGGTAATCGACACAATCCTTTTGAGGCTCGATAGCAACCACTTTACTAGCCAATTTTAATAGAACTTCGGTTCTGTTTCCGACATTTGCACCAACATCAAAACACAGATCATTTTTCGAAACAAATTGCGAGTAAAATTCAAGCATTTCTTGTTTATGTAATGTCCATTTTTTAGCTTCTCTATTGAAAGAATTTAAATTATTTTTTGTATTTCTATTTTTTTGAATTTTATTAACAAAATTTACAAATCGTTCACTGAACATCTATTCAATCTCCTGTAATGACATACTAATTCTTAAAAACCAGTGGCAATTTTAACCTTTAAAACACGTTACTTAAAAGTACGGATATACTGATAAGTTATCTTACTATCAAAAAACGCTTAACTCAGGCCAAAAATGTCTTCCGGCATTTGATCTTTGAAATGTTTATAAAAAACGTAAGTCCTTCCCTGATCTCAATCCAATTAGATAGCCCTTCTTTTTCCTTGAATGTATTTGATCCACTCTCTCTCCGGATTTGTCAGTCCTAATTACCACAACTGATTCTTCTAAAAGATCCTGTATATCATAACCTAAAGTATAGCGAATTCGCATGATGAGCGCTTTTGTTACTTTAGTAATCGCATTTGGGGAAATAATTGATATTACCAACTCTAAATTGGGAGATTCTGTGAAAAGGCTATATATCTTTTCTAATAAATATTGATTAATTACTTGGCAACTTGGTGTGATCATAATCAGTTTTGATGAATATGCAGTCGAAAGTTCATTTATAAATTTGTAGAAAGAGGAATTTTTATTAACAAGCCCCTGATGGTAACGCGGATCTTTTATTTGTTTTTTTTCTTCAATTCCGAATTCTTCAGAATAGAGAGTGAGTTCGAAATTGAATTTTGTCCTTTCAAAGAATTTACTCAGATCGTTCAGGTCCGAACTCGGTGTTCGCTTGAGAAAAATAAACATATTAGGAGGAGACGAGCTATTAATACGCCTCAATCGATTATGACCACCATACCTGTTCTTGTCACGTATTAAAATTTTTGGTTTTAAGGGAAGGTTTGGCCACCCTTCTGGATAGCCAAATCTATAGTCTAATATATTAACGTCTCTCTCAGAAACATATTTATTCCAATGGGACTCGTCGTGCCATACAGCAATAATATCGTTATCTAAATCACTAGAAATCCAGATGCTCATCTGCTCTATTGCACTTAGAAAGGCGGAATATTTACCACCATTTATGCCACCAAGAACATACTTTGAATACTTCTTTGGTTCTAAATAAGCAGCGCTTCGAGAATTTTTCTCAAAAGTACAATCTTCATAACTTTTTTCGATGAACCCTGGATGTTCTACGGCAAAGAGATTTTTATTATCCAAACCTAAATCTTTTATTGATATTTCTGATAGAAATTCACAATTTGCATTAAAGAAAAATAAATAAGAGTATCCTACACTGTTTACCCCGTCATTCAAAGCCTTTTTAAATATATGGTACCTCTTTAGAGTATTATCGGGCCATCCTAGGTCTACTTGGTATATCTGTTTAACATTCCCGTTAGATATTAAGTTGTCATTATAATCAGTAAAAACAAAATAATCCTTCGATATATTTCTCAAGAAATTACTTTCACATGTTTCGTAAAATCTATCCCAAAAAACATGATAATTACCTGTGCAGATATATAGGATTAAAGCCTTCATTTGAATATCCTAACAAGTTTCCGAAGAATTCTTTTGACAAAGTTCTTAAGTTTAAAAACAAAATCCAAATTGATGTTCCCTGAGACTATTTTATGTCGCTTAAGTTTCAGTATTACATATTTATATTTCCGCTTATCACTAAACTTCGTCTGCTTCCTAACGCTGTCGTCAGAATCAGAGTTATAGAATACTAAAGGTTCGGATATATATCTTATATCAGTTCTTAAACTGGCACGGATCCACAGATCGTAGTCTTCATATGCTTTCAATATGTCACTTTCATCAAACCTCAGGCCTTTCAGTAGCCGACTATGCATTAATACACTACTACAAATGACAGGATTATTAACCAGTAAGTAATTGGTGTCATAAAACTTCGATTCACGGTGTTCAAAATATTTCTTTGAATTCGATCCTTCACGAGTAATATATGCATTAGAACAAATAAACGGACATGCAGTCATCGATGTTTCTTTCATTTGGCTGCAGATCTTATTTGGCATCCAATAATCATCACTATCTAGGAAAGCAATCCATTCACCCTGTGATCTTTCTAAGCCAAAGTTTCTTGCAACAGCTGGTTTACCTGAATGTGTTAGTTTGAAATATCTGATCTTCTCATCATTTAATTCTTGTATCTTGATTTGAGTGTCGTCTGTTGAGCCGTCATCACATATTAATATCTCATAGTCGTTACAATTTTCTTGAGAGCGGACAGATTCTATAGCATGTAGCAAATCATTAGCTCGATTGTATGTTGGAATAATTACACTTAGTTTAACAGAAAAATTTTCGAGTATGGTCCATTCTTTTGGGTATAAATCATCTAAGACAATTTCTTCAGAGAAAAACCACTTTTTAGGCGCTATAACTTTTTTCTCTTGATTTTTATTAAGCCAAGCCGCCCACCAGCTAAAAGAACTATTAGCAATTATGTTATGTTTACAAACAGATTGGAGATACATATCTATCCAACTGTGATAGTCTCCTAATGAAGTTACAATGATAATGTCATCATCTTGAAAATTTTGTTTTGCCCAATCAATATCATCGGTAAAAATATAAAACATGGGCTCTTTAAATTCTTGACGAAAATAACTAATTGCATTTTTATAGTACTCTAAACCACAGATCCCATGAAAGTGGTAGGCTCCCTCGGTCTTTTTGTAATCCCCTCTTCTTATGTGAATAGAAACAGATTCGGAATTTTGAATTTTCTCTACTTTTTCTAAAAGAAAGTTAGGAATTTTATTAACATCAAAAGTGAACAAGTCACGAATTTCATCTTGAACATGCTCGAAATATTTGTAGCTTTGTAAATACCCATCTATGCTAGATCCATCAACTATGTTAATTAAGTTGTTCGTATATTGAATTCGATCTTCATGAATAATTCTATTATTTTGAGCGAATTCTTGAATTAACAGCTTATGTATATTATGAAAAATAGATAATTCATAATCTCTTTTGGTATCAACTTTGTGATTTTGTTTAAACCACGAAATATCTAAAGCCAATTTAGTTTTTTTTAGTGTCGCAATCCCAAGAGCAGATGCTACTTGGAACATTTGATTGCCCAAACCACCTTTAAGTTGAATCGTTATCAAATTATTGTACTCCGAACAAATTTACTGATAAAATATGAATGTTATTTCAGAAAGCGACACTTAGATGCGCTTATATTGTATATCAGTTATATATGTCTATATTTTATAATAGATAAATACCATTTGTTATACTTAAATTGAAATGAATCTAAATTGATCTCAAATATTCAGAAAATTCTATACTTATTGTAGTTAAAAAGATTTCTTTAAAAAAGAATGAACAATATAGTAGGATTCAGCCATTATATCAAATATTTAAATTGCACGTATATGTCGCCAAAAAGCATATTGTCATCAGAGAAACCAGAAAGTATGCTAATGATTTCCTGAGGATTTACCCATTCTTCTAAAGATAGTTTCATACTTTCACCAACAGAATAGTTTAAACGAATTTCACCTATATGTTGGAGATATTGTATACATTTTATTGTTGATTCCATTTGTTCCGGAGTAAACTCAAAAGAAAGAGTTTCTACTGGCTGTGAAAGTCCTTGTAACACTTGATATTCAAAACCCTCTACATCAATTTTGATAAATGAAGGTTTTCCATATAGATTTATTAAATTATCAAGAGTAGTCATTCTAACCGTCTGTTTTCTATCCCACTGATATGTAGCAAATCTCCCACTTTTCTTCACAGCTTCTATCCAATCCTTGGATAACGATGAAATAGTATTAGCACTGCTTATCAGTATTTCAGCTTTACCCTCGGATTCTCCAAGAGCTTTGTTAATTAAAGTTAACTTTCCGTTTCTTCCGTAAGAAAGTTTAAGGTATTTCATGCATTCACTTTGTGGTTCAATTGCAACCACTTTGCTAAATAACTTAAGAAATATCTTCGTTCGGTTGCCTACGTTAGCTCCAACATCAAAGCAGAGGTCATTTTTGGATAGAAATTGTGAGTAAAACTCAAACATTTCTTGGTCATGAGGTGTCCATAGTTTTGAATCTCTAATGAAATCCTTAATTTCTTGATTTTTTTTCGCACGATCTGCTTTAAGTTGTTTTATCCTTTTGAAAATAGAAAAACTTTTGACAATGCTTCTAAGATATCTCAATTAAATTCCCCTATAGTACATATATCCCAAGATATATTTTGATTAATTTTATCTTTACAGATGGTGTACTAAGCTATGTTGACTTTTATGCGTGGCTTCAAGAACACCTTACCACTCTTTTCATTATAAAGTCTTCCAGTATTAAATAGATCGTATGCTTGAATTTCGACTCGCAAAAAGTTTTCTAATAGATCTACCAAAACTTCACCAGACATCAAAGCAAACGTAAGATAATATGATCCTGGCATCAGGTTTAAAGAATCAAAATCTAAAAAAATCGACCCCTGATGTCCTCGAATATAATCTGTACCAAAGACTTCATATGAGGCAAAAGTGGCCAGACTCTCACCGAGATTCGTCTTGAAATTGACTACAATATTTATTTTATTTACATGGTTTTGTGGTATTTTGAAGTCAACTTTAGTATTAAAACCTTCACCCATATCCAAACTTAAGATGCCGTCCTGTAATTGTTTATTAAATTCTATGTTCTGGATGCTGTTTAAAAGCCCTTTTGGTCTTGGGAAGCTCCGTATATCAGAGTTAATTGAATTTAAATTATAAGTCATTAAATAGTTCTCAATAATATCGTCCATACTACCTGTTAATTCAATTTTTCCATCTTTAAGAAGTATTCCATTGTTACAAAGAGCTCTAACAGAACCGAGCTGATGACTTACGAAGAGCACTGTTTTCCCACTTTTCTCTGAAACATCTTCCATCTTAGATAGCGCTTTTTTTTGGAATTCTGCGTCACCCACAGCTAAGACTTCGTCAACTACAAGGATATCCGCATCTAAGTGCGCCGCTACACTAAAACCGAGACGTACGAACATTCCACTTGAGTACCTCTTCACAGGTGTGTCTATAAAATCACTAACACCAGCAAATTCAACAATTTCTTCTAGCTTCCGTTGTATTTCTCGTCGCTTCATTCCCAGAATAGCACCATTGAGAAAAATGTTTTCCCGTCCAGTCAATTCCCCATGAAAACCAGTGCCAACTTCTAATAAACTTGCAAGCCTACCCTTAATTTTTATATTACCCGAAGACGGAGCAGTGACTCGAGACATAATTTTTAATAGGGTGCTCTTCCCCGCTCCATTCCGCCCTATTATTCCAACCCGGTCACCTTGTTGTATTTCTAAGTTAATATCCCTGAGTGCCCAAAATTCCCCATGCTCGCCAAGTCGACTCTTCTCACCTATTTTGGTGTTCGGGTCTTCTTTACCTCGTTTTAGGTTCCACCAAGACCTTAGGTCTTCTCGGAGGGTTCCATAGCCTATAACACCTAGGTGGTACATTTTGGAAAGGTTTTCTACTTTAATTACTGTGTTAGACACTCATTTTTCCTTGTTTGTTTTTCATCGTTAGCTGGTTCTTCAAGTTTGAACCAATCCTTTGGTAAACCTTGAACTACTCTTAGTTCATTAAGACTTAGAAGCTCTGGTTTCCACAACCTTTTTTCTTGGTCCCTAAACTGGTCATACCATTGACTCATGTTCTTTTCTACAACAAAAGTATTTGGACGTTTCTTGTCTGCAAACTGGTTACCCGTAATATCAACAACATACCCACCAATCTCGAGCCATGCATGGCTTTGTTCGTCAGACCTCTCACCCCATACATAGTAGATTGGCTGGTTTAAAACTAGATCTAGTACATACCCCAGAACATTACTGGCAAACCCACAACTACCCTTCGGGTAGTATTGTAATTCAGGTATACTTTTGTCCTTGGGAAGATTCTGTAAAAAGTTATTAACTATAGTCGTAGTAGATACCAGAAACTTTTCCAGCACCCGCTTTCCAATAATTACATTATCTAACACTTTAACCCGAGAAGTACTCCATTGTTTGGTACTCATGTTCTTGGTAGTCAGGGTATCGGCAAAATCCGTAAATGCCTTGTCTTCAAGTAACTTATACACCAGCTCTGAATGAACCTGTAAAAAACCAATCAAGTTCTCTTGTTGGCATCGCCGTGCTCCCTTTCAGAAAGTACAAGGTATACTCTCTATCCATGGGCATAACATAATCCGGCAGTAAGTGAGCTAACACCTTCGAAGCTCCAACCAACTGCACCTCTGACTTCATAATATTAGATCTACAAAAGAGCTCGGTAAGAATTGCTCTATCGGGAAACCAAGATTCCTTTATACGATTGGGAAATTCTTGTTGTATGTAATCTTGTACGTGCTTTACGTATTGGGAAAACTCATCAAAAGGCTTGACCATTGGTCCACCACCCATTCGGTGCATACCCCAGGCAGCCAACATCCCATAGAGCATTTCGATCTTATTGGTAGTTTCTTCTAAAGCTCTGTGGTGGAAGTACAGACTAGGGCCATGGAAGGTTTCTTGTTGCTCAAAAACTCTTAGGTAAAGCTCTTTGTGTTCTAATACATCCTGTCTTTTTTGGTCAAAATCAACCTGGTCTAAATGAATGCTTTTATCCTAGTTTTTTAGTGGCTCTTGTGCAAAATCCAGTAAAGGAGCTCATTAGGTTCTGGCGTATCCCTACCCTTACAAAAAAGCCCACCGTTGTCGATTAGAGCAACGGAAGGCTTTACACATTCAACTACAGTTTGATTGTATCGTAGTTCTCATTCAATAGATGTACGGGAACCGTACCTATAGATAGATAGATATAGCCGGTAGTACTACTTCTTAGGTGGATTATTATCCCTTCCAGTACCCGACTTATTACCCGTAGTCGAGGGCTTGCCTCCCGGACCCTTTGAACCACCACTACCCTTACCGCCCGATTGCGAACTGCCTTTTCCCATAAGACACTCCTTGATCTAAGATAAAGGAGAATATAGCTCAAGGCTTAGGAAAAACACTGTTCTTTCTAATCTACAAGGTAACTATTTGTATGGAGTGGTATACAATTGGGGCCTTGTAACTTTGGCACGCCAGAAGATAATTCGTTTGGATACACAAAAGCAAAAAACGTGCTTTCGTATTGATAACTGGTCTATGGAAACATGGGTAAAAATGAATCTATAAGGAAGTGTGCCCGCTAACAGAAAGCTGTTCTAAGTCCAAAGGAATGCTATGAATGTACTCAAACGCAGAAATTTCGTTATATGTCGCCAAAGTACAGTCTATCGAAGGGTATGATTGATTCGGTTCTACCAAGTCTACATACTCAATGCATAATTGCTCTATTCTATTTCGTTGCCTAGAATCTGTGGGCAAGTTTATATACAAAAAATAAAAGTGTAGTGCTTCAGACCCTCCATCCTTCATCGGCGAAATCCTCAGTCTAATCTCACCCATCGAAGAAAGGAATTCTCCTTCTTCGGAGTGTTTATCGTGCTTCTTAAGAATCCTTTGTTGAAATGGCTGGAGTAGTTCGACCAGATCGTCGGTAAAAGCAAACCGGCTACGTTTTCTTGCCAACGAAAGAGCAAAAGCTCTTTCGCCCTCTTCTGTTGTAAACCCTGGGGCGAAGCTCCATTGCGAAGCCAAGACCTTAGTTATCGTCATTATCCGGTCTAAGTCTGCAACCAACTTTTTATCTTGTAGTGCCGGAACATAGGCATAGCGAGGCATTCTTCCTTTTTTTATTTGCTCAAAATTATGGTCGTCTTCTTTATATACTAAAGGGCAAACTTCTAAATAGGGTCGTTCTTTAGGATTTCGAACAATATCGCAGGTCTGGCTAAGCACCACAACACCAAGAATAGATTCTTCTTCTAAAGGAATTTCGGCGTTATCGATTTCATTCCGAAACACAAACCATTTCCCATCGTAGGAATAATCCCCTTGTTTCATATCCTCCGATGAGCCTTTCCTGGACGTCTCTCAATCTTAGACTGAGTCGCACCCTTTTTCGGCGGGGATTCGATAAATGATAGCCGCTCTACCACAGACAGGTCATCTACAAGTACAGAGTCCATAAAAGCCCTATCACCCATTGGCTCATTTTGATAAGAATTTGCACAGACAAGAAATTCCTGGTACCGATTTTGCGTCAATAAATCTAACCCAGAAGTACTCCCTTCCTTCTCTGCCAAAATAATCGACCTCACAACGAAGGGCTTAACTCCGGAAAAATTTCGAAATACACCAGCCAATTGACGAATTTTTTCGACATACTGGGGCGAAATCGACTTCTCGTCGAGCCAGTCGTAGATTGCTTGTCTGGAAACACCAACAATCTGAGCAAGACGAATCCAGCTAAGCCCCGATAGTTCTTTTATTTCTTTGAGTAACTTACTTGCCTCGTTCGCAACCTCGCTGGTTGCATCTACACGAATAACCTCACCAGGATTCGTAACCAACAATCTATTTATTGTCTCCACAACGGTCTTAGTGAAACTCGAACCGGTTCCATATCTTAACGCTATCGAACTCATACTGTTCCTCCAAAATTGGTAAGAAAGGCATCGGTTATAAGAAAACGAAAGAATCGATAATCTAAATCACCTAGTCGATGGGCAACTTCACAGATCTGCTCGGAATCGAACGGTATTTTTTGAAAAGTTACTGCATCCAGGTCGATTATCCATGAACGATAGTCGACAGGCTTAAGAATTGTGGGGTCGATAGAGTTATTCTCAGGCATCGTTCCCCACCGCCCAACTACCTTTATATGTTCATCTGCTCTCAATTGAAGTTCGGCAAAAAAGGAGTCTGTAATTGACTCTACAGATTCGCTCATAATTCCCATAGCTTTAGGTTTCATAAGACGGGAAAGCTCTTTTACCCCACTAAAAGGAAGTCGATTAATGTATCGTAAACCTATCCTTTCTACCGTCCCTGGATTCAGGTGTTCATAGGCATTTTGAAGAACAAAACTCAGGACTTTTAGAAAATCTCCTCTTCCAGAATACATCGATGTCTCTAGAGCAATAAAATTCTCCCCTAAAGAAATTCTCCAGGTTTTTGATTCGTCTTCCATACGCCAAATGATTTTTTCCTGGACTTCCCCACCCTGTTTCGACAAGGATATTTCGAAACCCTGCTCCTTGGTAAGGAGAGGATATTCTCGTCGGATCGCATTATGAAATGGCGCTATAAATACCTTATTCTCAACAGAAATAATTACAGGAAAGGTTATTTGACATAAGACTTTCGCTAAAGGAGGATTTGAAAGCCTAACTTCACTTGGCCCGGGACCACGAAACATATCTGAATCCATTATATTTTTCATCATGTATAGACTAGTATGTGGTTTCGCTTAAAAAATGTAAAGCAAAATGTAAAGTGAATCCGCGTGTTTTAAGCCCAGGTACTTGTTAACCAACGATTCAGCTCGTCTGGCGGTGCAGTTTGTCCGCCCTAGGCCACATCCACATAGGTTCGTTCTGCCTGGTTAAACAACCCCAGACCCAGAATAAAGATACCAATGCTCCAAGCCCAGCTATAACCAATCCACACCAAATCAATAGAACCAGCCCCCGTAAAGGCGTAGCGAAACAGCTCAATAGACGCCGCTGCAGGGTTGAGCCAAATAACGGTCCGTAACAATTCGTTGGACACAAAACTCAAGGGGTACACAATAGGGGTAGCCCACATCCACAGGCTCATACCAAAACCGATTAAGTGGCTAAGGTCCCGGTACTTTACCGTCCAGGCACTGGCCCAAAGGCCAAACCCCAGACCTAAAAGTCCTAATTGCATCATAATTAAAGGCAGGGCAAGGAGCCACAGGTTGGGGCGAATCGGCGCTCCACCCAGGGCATAAAACACAATAACCGCAATGTACAGGGCCAGCTGAATACTAAAGTTGTACAGCCGACTCAGACTCGTGGCCAAGGGTACTGCTAGTCTGGGGAAATACACCTTGCCAAACAGGCCTGCGTTTCCTGCCAGAACTCCGGAGTTTCCGGTAAGAATGGCGGCAAAAAATCCCCAAATCACCTGACCCCCCAGGTAAAAGGCCGGGGCAGGAATTTCGTCGGTAGGAATACCCGCTACTCCGCTAAAAATAATGCTGTAAATACCTGTGGTCATGAGGGGCTGAATAATAAACCAGAGGGGACCTAAGATTGTTTGTTTAAAGGCAGTCTGAAAATCCCTTTTAATAAACAAAAACACCAGGAACTTGTACTGAAACAACTCTCCAATGCGGAGGTTAAGACCCTTCTTGGGGGGCTCGATAATAATGTCCCAGGGGCCGTCATCTTGGGTCTCGGGCAGGGGGGTGAATAATTTAGTAGAGTCGCTCATGGGGTTCCTTTTTGTGGGGTTTGGCGGCTCAAAAAATCGCCGTAGGCCAAACGAATTCCTTCTTCTAAATCTACCTGGGGTTTCCAACCCAGGGCAAATAACCGGGAAGAATCCATTAACTTTCGGGGGGTCCCGTTGGGTTTGGAGGTATCCCAGGTAATTGACGCTTGGTGCGCATCGGCACCATAGACAACCCGGCGGACCAACTCGGCCAGGTCTTTGATGGTAATTTCGCTCCCGCTGCCCAGGTTGATAAACTCGCCCAGGTCGTCGGCGTTTTTTTCTTCTAACAAAAACACCAGGGCCCGGGCCAGGTCGTCGCTATACAAGAATTCCCGGTAGGGGCTGCCATCGCCCCACAGGGTTACCTGGTGGGTACCACTAACCTTGGACTCGTGAAATTTGCGGATGAGGGCGGGCAACACGTGGCTATTTTCTAGGTGATAATTGTCCCCCGGGCCGTACATGTTGGTGGGCATGACACTCAGGTAATTGGTGCCGTACTGGTGGTTGTAGTGTTTGCACAACCGAATGGCCGCAATTTTGGCAATGGCGTAGGCCTCGTTGGTGGGCTCCAGGGGGCCGGTTAACAGGTACTCTTCTTTCATGGGCTGGGGAGCCATTTTGGGG
>Ga0100403_1001866_pt1 | contig 17929 bp, 25 predicted proteins | sample CryGeymet201501t_FD_83663 | JGI IMG/M metagenome (GOLD analysis project Ga0100403, IMG submission 83663) | Groundwater microbial communities from Crystal Geyser aquifers in Utah, USA - Crystal Geyser metaG 2015-01t | ecosystem: Environmental > Aquatic > Deep subsurface > Groundwater | place...
AACTACGAACGGCATACAAAAGCCTAACAGAAACCGTAACCCTAACGGAGGTATTTACTAAAGCGGCTACACTAGCAGTAGCGCTAGTAGAAAGGATAAGCCTAACAGAACGACTAAGGGGACTACTAAACGGTATAAACATGCTATACAACAATAAATATACAGCCAAGGCAGTAACGTACTATAAAAAATATATAGACCCTAAATAACATGCAAGAAACACCTATAATAATAATAAATAACAAAAACTTTACGCTAGGGGAAAGCCCTAACGAGCGCAACCCAGATAGAGGGTTTAGCCCAGAAAGTTACGGAGTAAACGTATACGCGGAAAAAGGTACGCTATATTTCGGCGACGCAGCTACAGATAGAAGTACAAACCTAGAGGGCAGACCGCTAGCCATAATAAACGACCCAGACTTTTTAGGAAATGATAACTATATAGTAGACGAGGACGGAAAGTACTATACCCTAGACGGAACTACACTAACCAAGCGACAGACAGACGCTACTAATACATACACCCTAGGAACTACAGACCTAATAAAGTTTAACGGAGAAGTATTCGCCACAGCCACACAGCAAGTAATACGACTAACAGGGGGCGACCTAACTACAATAGATAACGTATGGTGGACTACTACAAGAGGACACGCAGCACCGCAAAACGGATACAGACACCCGCTAGAAGTAGTAGAGGACACTATGTATATAGGGGACAAGAACGAGATACATACATGGGACGGTACTACTAGCGTAAGCGCGGCAATGAGCCTACCAACAGGAGTAAACATAATAAGCCTACGAAAGCACCCTAACGGACAGAACCTATTAGCATTCTGCGGGGAAACAGCAAACTACAGCCACACACTAGGGGGCGGAGGTTTTATATACGTAATAGATACAGTAAACCTAGAGTTTATACGAGAAATAAAAATAGAAGCACAGGTAGAGGGGACACGAAACGTAGGAGGGGTAATATACACAACATACGGAAACAAGATAGGTTATTTTAACGGGGACGGAATAACACACCTAAGAGATTTGAACGGATCACAGAATACTACATATAGCCAGCAAATATCAAATGCAGAGGACATACTACTAATACGCGACGGTAAAGAAGTACTAGCATACGGCGACCTAGGTAAAGGTAACGTATGGTGGAGAATGTACCAAGCCGACACAAGCTCGGGTAACTCTATGTATGCACTAGGCTACAAAGGTTCAGGCACAGTACTAGTAGGGTTTATAGACCCAAACGCGACGCAGAAACTAGTAGAAGCAAAAATAAATACCACAGGAGTAGTAGGAAAGTTTTACAGTAACCAATACCTAACAGGAAAACACGTAGCAATACGACGAATAGAAATAGACCATACAGAAACGCCAGATAATGCTACGTATGATTTCGACGTAGAACTACTAGACGCAGCGGGGAATAGCGTATACAGCGCTAATGTAGAATACGCAAGTATAGAAAGCCAGTTTAGCCCGTTATACATGGACGCATTCCTAAGAGGAGTACAGCTAACGATAACCCCAAGCGCGGGCGCTATGGGCTTTAGAGAAATAAGGATATTCGGAGAAAACATAGAATAACAATACTATGCAAGATAATAACCAACAGCCAAATATACCAAACCCCAGAATGGATATAGAGGGGGGAGGGATAAAAAATAAACAGGAAGCTATACCTAATAAGAATAGTATATTTAACCTACAGGACTTTTTAAAGACCTATACCAGCGTACCTACCGCAGCACCAAAAAAGTTCGCAGACAGCGTAGTTATATACACAGACAGCCTAAGTAGCCCAACCGTAAGACGGCTATATATTTATAGTAGAGAGCTAAACGACTGGCTATATGTAGCGCTAAGCACATAGCTATACACACTTTCCAACACATAGAATAAAAGATATAATATATAATAATATGAACAGAGGAGAACTAAGACAAGCTATACTAGACGAACTAAGTAAAACAAGTACGGATACATTCCATACTACGGCTTTACTAAACCGCTTTATACAGCGAGCGGTAGACTTCGCAAGTAAATATAAACCATGGGAGCAAACACAAAAAGCCTACAAGTTTACACCTATACTAGCGGGAGACGAAACAGACGAATACTTCGACTACCCAGAAAACTTTTATACAGACAGTATATACAGATTAGCAGTAGGTACGGGATCTATCGCAAGCGACGAGCGCTACAAAGGTATTACATTCGAGGAATACCTAAACCACAAAGAAAGCAACAATAATAGTAAAAAAATATGGACGGATCACAAGCGCCAGTATTTTATCTACCCTATTATTACAGGTAGCCCAGTAGTAACAGTATGGGGACATGCAAAACCCGACGCTTTTACAGACGACGCAGACGAACACCCATTTACAGACGACGCGCAGGTAGACGAAGCGATACTAGGATACGCCACAGGACTAGCGCTAATAAAAATGCGAGGTAGCTACACAAAGCAAGGAAAAGACAGACAAGCCGAAGCTATAGCATTATTAAATGCAGCATGGGGAGAGCAGAGACTACGACAGGCACAAAAGAAAACAGAGGACGCCGAGATATGGCAGCATACCGACTTTATGAACCAAAGCGCAGGCAACCGAACCACACGGCGCGGTAGCTTTAACCTAGACTACTAATATGGATAATACATACGTAAAAAACCCAAACTATAGCCCACTAGATCCTAAAAGTACTAGGTATGTTACAGATATGCAGGCACGGGAGGAAGCGACTAAAAAGGCAAGTAGCCTAAACGAACTTTTCGCACCTTTTAAAGATCTAAGTAACCAGTTTAAAACAGCATTCGACCCAAATAGTTTTTATACACCACCAAAACCTACCACTACAGGATCAGCAGTACCGCTAGTATATAACCCAAACTACAACCCTAACCAAACACCAGCACCAGCTACACCTACACCACTAAACCCTAACTACACACCAAGTAACCAGCAGACTACCACGCCACAAAGCGGAGGGAGTTATACCGTACAAGGAGGAGATACACTAGGAGCAATAGCGGCACTTTACGGAACTACACCACAGGCTATAGCAAACGCAAACGGAATAGCAGATATAAATAAAATACAGGTAGGACAGAAACTAACTATAGGAGGAGCGCCAGCAGGAGGAGCAGTACAAGGAGCTACAGTACCCGCAAACGGACAAGGAGCTAACCTAGGAGTAAACGTACCTAATGGAGCAGGAAACGCGCCACAAGGAGCAGGGGAGACACCAGCTAGCAGGTTATCGCCAGACGAACTAGGAAACCTAGCAACCCTAGCAGGAAAAGCGGGACTAAGTACCGACGCATTTTTAGGGCTAATACAAGGAAACAGCGCGGCTACAAGTACAGAAACAGATAAAATAAGAAACGACCTAGGTATACCAAACCTAGTAGATCAAGCGTTCGAAAAACCAGAAAAAACATCTTTACAGTTTTATAAAGATCTATACGACACATCAGGACTAGGAGATATTAAAACAAAAGTAGCAAAACTAGACGAGACAATAAATAAGAAGCGAGACGACCTAGTAAAAGCAACGGGGGAAATAAACAGTAACCCATGGCTAAGCCAAGGTACACGACAAGGGCGACTAAAGAACCTACAGGAGCTAGCGTACGCAGATATTAACAATGATCTAGAAGCTAAACAGCAGTACCTAGATCTATACGATAGCGGGGTAAGCGAAATAGAAAAGCAGATAGGCTTTTATAAAGACGATACTACAGAAAACCGACAGCTAACAGTAGATAAACTAAACTACCTACTAACAGAAGCAGAGCGAGTACAGGCAGGACAAGAACAGGATAGCCTAACAGCAGGACTACGAAACATACCAGACTACCTACAGGGAATACTAGATAGGGAGAGTACACAAGCTAGCCGAGATATAGCAGAAAAACTAGCAGGCAAGAGCAGTAGCGGATCAGTAGGACAAACTATAAACGACGTTATAGCGGCAGGAGGGGACGCAGCGGACATAGTAACAGCCAGCGGGGGAGGTAAACAAACTACCGACGCGTTTAGACAGAGTTACGAAAAAACACTAAATACCCTATACCAACTAACCGACCTAAATAAAGCATTCGAAGTATACAAAGATAACGGAGGGGGAGACGGACTATTTAAAACAGCAAACGGAGAGCTAACAGGTCCGATAATGGGAATAATCAGAAGCGCAAACCCATACGATACTAAAGCACAGCAGATAAAGGCACAGCTAACCGCCCTAGTACCTAACCTAGCGAGAGGAGTATACGGGGAAGTAGGAGTACTAACAGACCAAGACGTAGCCCTATACCAGAAAACACTACCTAACCTAACAAGTACAAAGGAGGTACGAGAAGCCCTACTAGCTATTACAGCTAAATCAGTTTACCGAGCGCTAGAAAACAAACTATTAGTACAGGCTAAGGGAGGAGTAGACGTAAGTAACTTCGCAACAGATCTAAAGCAAATGCGAAATACTACAAACGATCTACTAAAGAGCGTAGGTATAGACGTAGAGGAAGCAACGAACCAAGGAGGAGAGGACTATACCAAAGCGGACGCCGATTATGTAGCAAGCCTAGGATATTAAAAAAAATACTATGCCAAAAACATTAACAAAAGAGCAAATAAAACAAATAATATCTAGCGCCCCACAAGGTACTAGCCCAGAGGGTATAGTAGCCAGCCTACGGGCAAAGGGGTACAAGCTAGAGGGATACCCAAGCCAGCAACAAGAAGCCGTTATAACAAAGAACGAGCAAAGGCAAGAGACTAAAAAGAACGTGCTACAAAAAGCAGGGGACTTTTTAGGTATAAGTAAGTTCGGAGAGGGTATAGGAGTAACACTAAATAACATAACAGGAGGTAATAAGCCTATAGAGGGAGCACAGCAACGACTACAGGCTACAGGTAACCAGCTTTTAACAGCATATAAACGAGCGCGAGACGAGGGCGACACAGCCAAAGCGCAAAAGTATATGCAACTAATGAAAGATAATAACCAAGCGCTACAGGATCTAGCAGCTACATATAAAGACACAGCCACAGGAGGACTAAGTAACAAAGAGTTCCTAGGAAGCGCAGCACTAACACTAGGAAACATAGCGCTAGCAGGAGCAGGCGTACAAGGTAAAAGCGTAACTACAGGACTAGGAGCAGTAGCGGGACAGGGAGTAAAAAGCGTAGTACCAGCCATAGCAAACCCTATAGTAAGAGGAGCGGGAACGAGGGCGTACCTAGGTAGCCTAGGACTAAACGTAGCCAAAAGCGCGGGAGTAGGGGCAGTTATGGGAGCGGCAGGAGGAGCAGAACAGGATAAAGACGTAGACGGTATACTAAGAAGCGCAGCCACAGGACTAATAATAGGAGGAGCTATACCAGTAGCACTAGAGGGAGGTAGACAAATAATACGAGGAGCTAAAGCGGGGGTACGACACCTAGCGCAGGCACTAAGCCAGACACCAGAGAAAGCTATAGACTATGCTATAGCAAACCCTAAAGGCGTACGAGCAGGTATACAGAGAGCAGCCACAGACGACAAGACCGTATTTAAAGTAGCAAGCAAGGCAAACCAAGCGGCAAGTAATATAGAACAGAAAAGAAACACAGCTTTCCAAAAAGGGCTATCAAAACTAAGCGGACAAATGAAAGGGCAGGTAATAGATCCTACGCCATTTAACGAAAGGCTAAAAGGTAGCCTAAACAGGTTCGACGTAATAACAAAAAGCGGGAAAATAAACCCAGAAAGTATTATAAGCGATCCACGGGAACTAAAGGACATACAGACAGTATTAGACCGAATGAAAAACCAAAAGAACCTAACACCAGAGGGCTGGTGGAAAGTAAAGCGTTTCGTAGATAACAAATACCGACCTACAGCAAGTAACGAGTTTAACGCACTTATTACAGACATGAGTAACGGACTACGCGACGAAATGGTAAAGAACGTAAAAGGTTTCGATAAGGTACTAAGCCGATACGAAGCAGACAGCCAGCTACTAGGAATACTAAAGAAAGAACTAGGGGTAAACGCTAGGGCTAGAGGAGTACAGATAGGAGAGGGGGGAGAAATCGTAGCGCAGGATAACGTAAAGCGAGTAATAAACGCACTACGACGAAGCCTAGGAGATAACCAGCCACTAGCTACAGAACTAGTAAAAGAACTACAGCGAGTAGGAGGTAAGGAAATAATGGACGACCTAGTAGGTATGTACTTCGTAAGCAAAATGCCACCAGCGGGACTAAAAGGACTAATAGGAATAGGTACAGGAATAGGAGGAGCAGCGGCGGCAGGTACGCTAGGAGGAGGAGTTATAGGAGGAATAGGAGCAGGAGTAGGCGCAGGACTACTAAGTAGCCCAAGGCTAGTAGGACAAGGAAGCGCATTATACGGACAAGTAACACAGGGACTACGAAACGTAAGCCCAGAACTAGTAAACGCATTAAGAGGAGCGGGTAGACAAGCTACATATGGGGCAGGTATACCAAATATAAGCAAGTAAAACCATGAATGATAACGTAGACAAAAACCAAGACGTAACCCTAGCCGAACTAAAAAAGGACATGGAGTTTTTAAAGGACGGTATGCAAAAAATAACCGCTACCCTAACCGTACTACAGGAAAACTATATAAAGCGAACCGAGATAGAGGAAATAAGAAAGAGTAACAACCAAGTACACAAAGACCTAGAGAAGCGAATAACACTAGCAGAACTAGGGCTAGAGGTATTTAAAACCCAAGTAAAGACATGGGGAAGCGCGGGAATAATGGCAATAGGAGTAATGCAATACATTATAAGCATACTAACAAGATAAAACCATGATAATAGATCTAGAAAAACTAATAAAAGGCGACAGAAAAGGTACAGGAGCGCTAGTACCAAATGCTACAAAAGAAGACGAGCTAATGAACTACAGGCACGAGGAAATAGTAGCAAACGCCCTAGCAGTAAGTTTTAGCGAAACAAGCCCAGAGAGGTGGAAAGTATACCCAGTAAGAGACCAGAACGGTAGCGGTACATGCGTAGCCCAGACCATAGCAAAAATGGCGGGTATTTTACGCGAGCAAAAAACAGGGGAATACGTAGAATACAGCGCGACACCCGTATACCAGAAGCGAATAAATAAACCGCAGGCAGGTATGATAGGTACAGACGCCCTAGACATATGGAGGAACGACGGAGTAACACTAGAACACCTAGTACCGAGCCAAAAGCTAACCGACGCACAGATAGACCTACAAAACGTAACAGACTACGAAAGGGACATAGCGGAAATAAGTAGACTAGAAAACTACGTAATACTACCAGCAGGAAACTTCGAGAGAGCAGTAAGTACAATGGTAGCGACAGGTAAGCCACTAATGGTATGGATATGGGGAGAGTACGACGAATGGAGCGTAGACGTACCTAAAATACTACACGACGGAAACCTATACGACGCAACCGTACGACACAGCGTAACCGCTACAGGTAACATAGGAATATATAAAGGACAAATAGGCTTTACTATAGAGGATAGCTGGGGAAGCCGAGGAATAAACGGACTAGGCGTAAGGTGGATAACAAAAGAATGGTTCGAAAAACGTAACTACTTTATAGCCTACCCAATAGCATTTAAAACCTACGAGGAAATGGGAATAGATCCAGCCAAACCAAAATATAGTTTCACGCGAAACCTAGAGTACGGAATGACAGGAGACGTAGACGTAATAGCGCTACAGAACATACTAAAATACGAGGGACTATTCCCAGCAAACGTAGACAGTACAGGAAACTACTACGAGATAACCCGAAAGGCAGTACTAGCATGGCAAGAGAAACACGGAGTACCTACAGACGGGCTACAAGGTCGATTAGTAGGAGTAAAGACAAAGAGAGAGCTAAACAGGTTATACAGTAAGTAGAGCGCCAGTAGGCGGATATGGGGGCGGAGGTCGATACACCCCCGTACCCGCCTATAGGACATTAAAAAACTAATATAAAAGACATGGAACTACAGACAATAACAGGAGTATTTATACTAGCCTTTTTCACAGAGGGACTAGTAGAATATCTTTTCGCAAAAAAAGAAGTAAGCCAGCCAGTACTAAAGTACGTAGCGCTAGCAATAGGAATAGGACTAGCAATAGCCTATAACGTAGATCTATTAGCAGGCGTAGGTATGGTAAGTATCGTACCCGTAATAGGTAATATAGTAAGCGGAATAGTAATAGGACGAGGAAGTAACTACGCAAATGACTTTGTACAGAAGTTAAAAAAGTAGTACTATAAATGCAACCGTAAGCGGTTTATGGTAATCCAAATACGGCTAGAAAAAGGGCGCAGCAATGCGCTTTTTTTCGTTGTCCACAAGATAATAAAAAAGGCTGGCAATATGCTATAATAACTGATATAATAACAGAGTAGTAGAGAGGACGGCTACAACATTAAACATAATATAAAAAACCATGACAAAAGAACTAGAAAAAGAGGAGGTATGCGAACTATGCGGAGGAGAGGGAGAGATAACAGAAAGCTACCACAACCCAGCAGACTACCACGGATACGGAGAGCATACGTTTAAATGCGAATGCCAGCTAGATAACGACGAACCAGAAAATGAGTAAGCTACACCACAAAAGCGCACGATACGAAGTACAGATATTTAAAGAACACACCCTAAGCTGGAGACCAATAGCGCACACAAAAACAGCAGAGGAAGCAATAGGAATACTAACAAAGGCAATAAAAGAGGGGGCTAAAAAACAAGACTATAGGATACTAGATAGAAAGAACGGAGCAAATAAACCAACCGTACTAGCAGGTAATAATAGTTTAAAAGTAACATTAAAATAATATGGAAATAGAAATACCAGAGTACTTAAAAAAGAGTAAGTATAGAAAGGAGCAGGAGGAGCAGAAAGTAAAAATAGCAAAGATCCTAATACTAGTAGCCGTAGCACTTATTATAGTAGGAGGGCTAGTATTTACACCCTACACAGTAACCTACCAGAAACCGCAGTACATTATACCCGATCCATGCGGACTAGAAGTAGTAACATGCGAGGGCGAGGAGGGCTACGAGCTAGGACTAACTAAAACAGTAGCCTACGCGCACGTAACAGGATACAACACAGTACCAGAGCAGACAGACGATACGCCATGTATAGCAGCGAACGGTACTAACATATGCGGACGTACAGACGCCGTAGCATGCCCTAGAGCAATACCACTAGGAACTATGGTAGAGATAGACGGAAAAGACTACGAATGCGTAGATAGGCTCGCACCGAAATACGATAACCGATATGATATATCATGCGACAAAGACACAGAATGCCCCGCAAAAGTAACAGGTTATAAGGAGGTAATAATAAAGTAAAACCATGGAAAAAACCATAGATTATAGGGAAAACCAAAGGGTAATAGGTACATTCGTACTAGAGGATAAAGGGCAAGATTTTACAGAGATAGATTTATTAGAAAATGGAGTAATACTAGGCGAAAGTATTATTTTTAAAGACGGTAGGGTATCTATGTTAGGAGTAGGAACAAAAGACGGTAAGATATATAGACCAATGAAAATAGTCAAAAATGATATGTTTAGATCAGAGAAAGATATGAAAGGGCAATACATATACATTAAAAAAACAGAGGATATAGACCCTATGCCATGGGACGCAGATACATTAAACTATAAAATATCAAAAACTAAAAAAGCACTAGCAACTAACAGATTTATTAAAAAATAAAACCATGAGTAAAAAGGAATACCATAAAGGTAAAATAGGAGCTATGGCGCATGTTATAGCCGACATATATAAACTAGACGAGGGACACCTACGAGCCACACTAGCGGCAAACTTCCCCGAACTAAAGGACAAAACAAAATGCGCAAACTGCGGCGCTAATATGGAGGTAAAAAGATATACAGCAAGTACACTAACCGCGGTACTACTATTAAAGATAGCCCAGCAGGTAAAACACAACCTAACTAAAACAGATAACTTTACAGAAGCAAACAAAGTACATGTACCTACAATGCCAGCAAGCGACGGTATACGACACCAAGTAACCATAGCGAGCTACCTAGGACTAGTACACCAGCCTAAAGAGTGGAGCGGTAGCGGTTATTGGCTAATAACTACATGGGGCTGGAAAGCGCTACGCGGAGAAACCGTACCGAAGTACGTAAGCTATTTTAGAGGAGAGCTAACCAACCGAAGCGAGGAGCAGGTAACCCTATCCGAAATGTACGAAACCCATAAGGATAAAGTAGAGAGCGCTATAGCACGTAGAAAAAAAGTACAGGCAGATTATAGAGCAGACGTAAGCGACTACGACCCTAGAGAATGGTACGAAGTAGAAAGCTACGCTAAAGGTAAACTAATATAAAAATATGGAAAAATATATAATGATAATACTAGCTATACTAGCAATAATGGAAATGCAAATAGTAATAGCCTACACAATAGCTAGAGGTAACGAAAAAAGAATAAACCAGATCGAACGGGACTTAACAGAAAAAAAAGAAGCCTAGCGCATAAGGCTTCCCATAGAGAGGGGACGCCGTACGGCTAGGCTCGGGTAGAGCAATGGGCTTGCACAAATGCGCTAGGTTCTTTCTATATGATATAATAAGAGTATGAAAAACCATAATACTAATGTGGATAGCGTACCGTTATTCCAACACCAAAAGGAGGGAATAAAGTTTTTAAAAGAAAAGCGCAAAGCAATACTAGCGGACGAAATGGGACTAGGTAAAACTAGACAGGCGGTAGTAGCTACAAGAGATCTAACAAACGGAGGGGTAATACTATGCCCAGCCAGCCTAAAGACAAACTGGGCGCGCGAAATAATAACAGTAGATACAGACGCTACTATTTTTATAGCAGACGCTACAAACACATACGAATACCACCGAGGAAGCGGTACAGGGAGCGTATGGTATATAACAAACTACGACATAGCCAGCAGAGTAAGGATAGAAAAAGAAATAGTACCCCATGTTAGAAACAGGACTATAGTACTAGACGAAGCACACTATATAAAAAGCAGTAGTACAAAGAGGACTAAGGCGGCACTACTATACGCAGGTATGGCAGAGAATGTATTTTTATTAACAGGTACACCAGTATTAAATAGACCCATGGAGCTATTTACACTACTACAAGCTATAGAACACCCTATAGCTTTTAGTAGTAAAGGAGAGCCAAACTGGTACGGCTACGCAAGGAAGTATTGCGCAGCATTTAAAAGAGAGTTTACAAAAACATTAAAAGACAAAAACGGAAATATAATATATGGAGAAAATGGAATACCCCTAAAGCGTAAAATGGTTTTCCTAGATACAAGCGGAGCAAGTAACCTAGACGATCTAGCGGTACAGCTAAAGAAAAACTATTTACGTAGAACCAAAGACATACTAGGCGATAAGATACCAGCAAAGATTATAGACAACGTAGAAGTAGAAATAGCTAAAGAGTTTAGGAATAAATACGACAGCGCGTGGGACGACTATATAGAGTATTTAAAAAATATGCCAAGAGGAGAGGACGAAGTAGACCTAGGTAAAATAGACATGGCGCGACACGTTATAGAACTAGGGAAACTAAAACAGATCGCAAGTAAAGGGAAAATACAGCACGTAGTAGAAGCGGCTAAAGAGATTATAGAAAACGGGGAAAAGGTAATAATCTTTACGCAATACAGAAACACCCTAAGAGACATAGTAGAACTATTTAAAGTAGAAAAAATAAGAGGAGTAAAACTAAGCGGAGAGGATAACGCGCAGTACCGACAGAAAGCAGTAGATCTATTCCAAAACGACGAAAGCGTAAAAGTATTCGTAGCAAACATAGTAGCAGGAGGAGTAGGACTAACACTAACCGCAGCAAGTACAGTACTTTTCGCAGACATGGAGTGGACGCCAGCACTACATAGCCAAGCGGAGGACAGGGCGCATAGAATAGGACAGCAAAGGCAAGTAAACATACACTACTTTATAGCAAAAGATACAGTAGACGAGGACATAGTAGAAATGCTAGGGAAAAAACAGCAAGTAATAGACCACATTTTAGAGGGTAAAAAATGGAGTAGTAGCAACGTAAAAAAGCAGGTAGTACAGAAAATGCTAGCCAAGGCTAGCGCTATCCACAGTTAAAAGAAAATAAACGCTCGACAGACATATTATAACTGATATAATAACAGATATATAAAGGTCGAGTAGAAATAAGTAAAATAAACATGACACTAATAAAAGAAGCAATCGAAAAGATCGAACCGACAAAAGTATACAGCCTATCCGAGCTAGTAAGAAAAGGACTAATACCACCTATTAAAAGTTATCCAACAGCTAATAGGGTAGTACTAGAGGATAAAGTAAAACCAGAAGCAGAGCAGTTACTAAAGGCGCAGATCATAGGAGAGGGTAGAGGACGTACAATACGTATAGAGGGTAAAAATCTTATTAAGTACCTACAGAGCAAATAGTAGGCAAACATAAAAACCATGAAAAACATAGACACAAAAGAACTAGCACCAGTAAAAGCACGTATAACAAAAGCAGATAAATACGCGCAGGAACTAGTAATAAAAACAGACGAGGACGAGAAGCAGGCTACAATAGCACTAAGCGAACTAAACAAAATAGGGGACGAAGTTACAAAGAGAAAAGAGGAAGTAACTAAACCATTAAACGCAGCATTAAAGAGCGTACGAGATTTGTTTAAACCTTTAGAGACAAACCACAAGGAAGCTATAGCAACTATTAAAGCAAAGCTAGCAGCACACCACACAGAGAAACTAAAGAAAGAAGCAGTAGAGCAGGCACGAATAACAGCTAGACTAGAGAAAGGAACTATTAAAGAAACAACCGCAGCTAGGAAACTAAAGGAGGTAGCGCCAGTAGAGAAAAATATCAAAACAGAGGAGGGAGCAGTACAGTACAGAAAAGTAAACGTAGTAACAATAGTAAAAGAGATCAAAGACCTAACCGACGCGCAGATACTAGCGCATGCAAAGGCAGGATACTTTAAATGGGACGAAACAGCGGCTAAAAAAGCAGCTATAGCCACAGGAAAAGAGGGAGAGGTACTAGCAGGAGTAGAAGTAAAAGTAGAAACACAGGTAGCAAACATTAGGTAGACATTAAACATAATATAATAAAAACCATGGCAGAAACAAAAGCATTAGTAGCAGAGGTAAACGAGCAGGTAAACCTACAGCTAAAAGACCCCGCAGTAATGCGAGCGCTAGTAGCTACTACGTTTAAAGGACTAGGGGAAACCCAAGTAAAGCAGGCGATTATAGAGGGTATGCTACGCGGTTTTACATTTAAAGACTTTTTAGAAAAGAATGTATATGCCGTACCTTTTAAACAAGGGTATAGCTTATTAACTAGTATCGACTATAGCCGTAAAGTAGCAATGCGAAGCGGACTAGCAGGTAAGAGCGTACCAGTATACAAGTACGAGGACGACATGGGGGACATAGACCTATCATGCGAGATAACAGTAAAGCGAAACGTAGACGGAGTTATAGGGGACTACACAGCCAAAGTATTTTTTAAAGAATACAGTACAGGTAAAAACTTATGGGCTACTAAACCTAAAACTATGATAGCTAAGGTAGCGGAAATGCACGCGCTAAGAAGCGCATTCCCAGAGGAAATAAGTAAGCACTACGTAGCCGAGGAAATGGAAAAGGAGGTAAAAGAGGAAGCGCCAGCACTAGATATAAGCACCGCAGAAAAGAAACTTTTAGAATGTAAGAATGTTAAACAGCTAGAGGAGACGTACAAAAGCCTAAGCGCGGACGAACGTAACAATGATAAAATAAAAGCATTAACAAACAAACTAAAAGAAAAATATGGAAATAAAACAAGTGGAGCAAAAAACACCAGAGTGGCGACTACTAAGAAAGGGAAAGATAACGGGGACGGGGCTAAAAAAGATAGTGGGAAGTAAGAGGACTAGAGATACATACTTTTACGAGATACTAGCCCAGAGATTAAGCGTAGGAGTACCAGACGACGAAAGCGCAATGTCGCGCGGAGTACGACTAGAACCAGAAGCTAGAGCAGAGTACGAAAAGAGGGAAAAGAAAAAAATAGTAGAAATAGGCTTTATACAGAATAGCGATAATGAGTTTTTAGGAGCAAGCCCAGACGGATACGTAAATAAAAAAGTACTAGATCATGCAATAGAGATTAAATGCCTAAGCGGGGCAAACCATGTACGGGCGTATATGGAGCAGCAAGTACCAAAGGAATACTACCCACAAGGTATACAGCAGTTTATAGTAAATGAAAAACTAAAAACGCTAGACTTCGTATTTTACGATCCACGTATGCCAGACATAGAGTACTTTACTATTAGAATGAATAGAAAAGACGTAGTAAAAGACATAGTAGCCTATAAAGTAGAAGCAGATCTATTTTTAGAGGAAATAGACGAAGCACTAAAAACCATTATTAAACTATAGATAAAGTAAAAACCATGCAGCACATTGACACATTAAATATCGACGACTTCGAGAGAAAAGAGGTAGGACAAGGGGTATACTACCTAAGCACAAAAGTAGGAGACTACGAAATAACCCTAGAACCACACCAGACAGCAGGATACACGATAGCAATATACGCTAATCATGATCCGCTACTAAGCATAAAGAAAAGGGCAGTATGGAAGTACAACCACCCAACTAACAGCCCAAACGAAAAAACAGAAAAAATAGTATTAGATATGGCAATGAATGTAGCGCAATACTTTTACGAGTACTACGTACTAAAAGATAAAAACGCTATACCGCCACACATTAAGACAATAAATAAAAACTAACATGGCAGAGAAAAAACAAAGCATAGGGGGGCTATGGATAAAACAAGGTAAAAGCGGGCAGTTTTTAAGCGGCTATATAGAAGTAGACGGGGAAAATGTAAATCTTATAGCGTTTATTAACGGATACAAAAAAGAAGCTAAGCACCCAGACTACCAAGTATACCTAAGCGAGCCTAGAGAGGGCTATAATAGCCCACAGCAAGACGAACAGAGACAAGAGGAGGTAAACAACATGGGAGCTACAGAAGTAGCACCAGCGGAGGATATAAACCCAGAGGATATACCTTTTTAACATGAGACCTATACCCCCAAAACTAAAAAGAGAAATGGAAGCCGACCCGTACTACAAAGCATGCGCTAGGCGCAAAGACGGAGGGTGCGGGGGACGGGTAACATGGGAGCATACGCTAATATATGGAGGTAAACAGTTAAATGAAAAATGGGCGATCATACCACTATGCGAGCGACACCACGGAGTAAATACATACCAAGATAATGGCGAACTAAATAAGCAGGAAAATGTACGTATAGCATTAAACAGAGCAACCGAAGCAGAACTAAGAGCTATAAGTAAAGCGGTCGATTATATAGCATTAAGAGATAGATTAAATAAAAACCATGGCAACGAGTAAAAAGAACACTACCCCTAAGTTTTACGCAGAGATTAAAGAAAACGAAAAAGGGGAAAAAGTACCAGTACTACAAAGTAGATCCTACTACCAAAGTTATATAGATAATGCCTTTAAAACAGGGCAGTACGTAACGATAACTATAAAGAAGCACTACAGGAACAGAAGTACAGGAAACGCCGCTAGGAACGAACTAGGAAACCAAAACGGATACCTATACGCGGTAGTACTACCACCTATTAGCGAAAAAACAGGCTTTACGATAGACGAGACATGCGACGCCCTAGAGACGCTACTATGTAAACAGTACGATAACCAGTATGGAATGCCGAAAATACTACGCTTTAAAGAAATGACTACTATAGAGTTTAACGACTACGTAATAGACGCAGGTAACCCAGACAGCGTAAGAAGCTGGGCGCTAAGGGAGCTAGAGATAGATATACCAGAACCAAATAAAGAGTACGAGGGCAAGGGATACGAACCAGAATACGAGGACTAAAAAAGGTGTCCACAGCGATAGAAAAGTATTCGCACGTTACAAATGATATAATATGATCATGAAAGAAAAAAAACCATTTAAACCAGACTTCCTAATAGTACCCTATGCCCTTTTCGAGGATAAAAAAATACAAAGCCTAGATAGGGACGTATACGCGGTAATATACTGGTTCGAGCATTTAAAAGACGGGGTATGCAAAGCAGGAAACGACATAATAGCAGAGCTATTAAACATAGAAACAAGGAGCGTACAGAACGGACTAAACAGACTAGAGAAGCAAGGCTTTATAAAGAGAGTTTATAAAGACCCAGAAAAGAGAAATAGACTACGAATAATAACTAACATTTCTTTTAAAAAAGGTAGTAAAATCGTACGAACCACAAAGGATAGACGTAAGAAATCGAGTGAACCACAGAGTATACGCGTACGAACCACAGAGGATAGAGCGAGTGAACCACAGAGTACCAGAGATAGTAATAGTAAGAGAGTAATAAAAAAGAGTATACTTGCGCCGCAAGCGGACGCTACAAAAGTAGACCTAGTAAACGTAGCAATGGAAAGTTTTAAAGTAGTAAACCCTAGCTATAGTAGACTATACGCAAACAAGACCCAGAGGGCAGCACTAGGGCGACTATTAAAACAGCACGGACTAGAAAAAATAACCGCCATAGTAAACTACCTACCTAAGAGCAACGCAGCCACATACGCCCCTACGATAACGACACCACTACAGCTAGAAAACGACCTAGGGAAACTACTAGCATGGGGAGAAAAACAAAAGAGCCAGATAAATAGTAAAAGAAAGGAGGTACTAGTATAATAAAAAAATGAAACATAAAACCATAAAAGTACTAAGCCTATTCGACGGTATAAGCGTAGCCCAACAAGCGCTAAAGGAGCTAGGGTACACAGTAGAATACTACGCAAGCGAAATAGATCCGTACGCAATAGCAGTAACGCAAAAGAACCACCCAGAAACAATACAGCTAGGTAGTGTAGTAGGACTAGAACACTGGGGAAAGAATGATACACAACTAAATAACATAGACCTACTTATAGGCGGTAGCCCATGCCAAGACCTAAGCATAGCTAAAGGAAATAGAGAGGGACTAGCCGGAAAGCGCAGCGGACTATTCTACGAGTACCTAAGAATACTAAAAGAAGTAAAGCCCAGATACTATGTACTAGAAAACGTAGCGAGCATGAGCGACGAAGCACGCGACGAAATAAGCAAAGAACTAGGGGGGGTAGAGCCGATAACCATAGACGCAGCACTAGTAAGCGCACAAAACAGAAAAAGGTATTTCTGGACAAACATACCCGGAATAAAACAGCCAGAGGATAGAGGAATAAATATACTAAACATAATAGAACCACAAGCCGAACGAAAGTACATAGACATAAAAAACCCAATAAAAACTAGAAACGGAATAAGGTGGGACACAAGCGGGAAAGGATACTACAGCCAGCAAGACAGAGCATATAGCGAGAACGGAAAACACCCGACAGTACCAACAGCCAGAACCATAACAAAAGTAAAAGTATTATTTAACGACGGCAGAGTAGGCGTACTAACATGGAAAGAAATAGAAAGACTACAGAGCCTACCAGATAACTATACAGATCTAGCAGAGGGTAATAGAATAGAGAAAAGAGGAGCAGTAATAGGTAACGCATATAACAAAGAAGTTATAAAACACATACTAAGCTATATAAAACCATGAGCGAAAAACCACTAACAAAAGCATACCTAGTAAACCGAAGCAACGGAGGGGATATAAAAATAGACGAGGACGAGCTACCGAAGTTTATACAAGGAATGACGCAAGGGGTATTTATGTTTTTTAGACAAGGAGGCGTAAACCCTAGCTACGTAACGGGAATAACAATAGACAAAGAGCGAATGAAAGAATGGATGCACGAATGCGGATACGGTAACGGGCAAGGCGACCAG
>Ga0100403_1001871_pt1 | contig 17911 bp, 22 predicted proteins | sample CryGeymet201501t_FD_83663 | JGI IMG/M metagenome (GOLD analysis project Ga0100403, IMG submission 83663) | Groundwater microbial communities from Crystal Geyser aquifers in Utah, USA - Crystal Geyser metaG 2015-01t | ecosystem: Environmental > Aquatic > Deep subsurface > Groundwater | place...
GTCGATCTTTTTCAAATTGGACGAATTGGCCCGATTTTTGCCGAGCAGGATAACCAGATGTCGCAGCGAGGACTCAAGACAGTAGAGAGCAGAGCCGCACAGGCGATGTTGGCATCTCGATACGCGCTTGTCCCGCCGCCGGGAATGAGCGCGGCGGAGCTTGCGATCTGGGACGAGGTCACGCAGAACGTGCCGGCCGGCTGGATCCCGCACGAGTCCACGCAGGTGCTGGTGAGCTACTGCAGGCACGCGGTGCAGGCGCAACTGATTGACCAGCAGATTGCTCGACTGAGTGGCGATATGCTGTCGGAGCCAGACGGACTGAAACTGTATGCGGAGCTGCTGCGCCTGCGCAAGATGCAGACGGACGGCATGAACACGACGGGCGGCAGCCTGCGATTGACGACGCGGGCGCAGCGCCGGGCTGCAGGCACAGGCGAGACGGTCACGGCGCGCGAGCGTGCCACGTCGAAGCCGTGGGCGACCTGATGGCGCGCTCGCGCAAAAATGCGGCGGCGCTGACGCGCGGCGAGCGCAACATCGCATGGATCGAGCAGTACTGCCGCGTGCCAGAAGGTGCGCACGTCGGGGCGCCGGTTGTCCTGCGTCCGTGGCAGCGAGCCATGATTCGGGCAATCTACGATACTCCGACGCGCCGAGCGATCCTGTCTATGGGGCGCAAGAACGGCAAGACGTCGTTTACCGCGTTCCTGCTGCTGCTTCATCTCGTCGGCCCTGAGGCGCGCCGCAACGGGCAATTGTGCTCCGCAGCTCAATCGCGCGATCAAGCTGCGCTGCTGTTTGCGCTGGCGTGCAAGTGCGTCAGGCAGTCGCCCGAATTGCTGTCGTATGTGACTATGCGCGACACGCGAAAAGAGATCGCGTGCGATGAGCTAGGCACGATCTATCGCGCGCTGTCGGCCGACGCATCCACAAATTACGGGCTGTCTCCGGCGCTGGTCATCCACGACGAACTCGGGCAGGTTAAGGGGCCGCGATCAGAGCTGTACGACGCACTCGAGACTGCGGCGGGCGCACAGGCCGAGCCGCTCTCGGTGATCATCTCGACGCAGGCGCCGACGGATGCGGATCTGCTGTCGGTGCTGATTGACGACGCGATTGCCGGAGAAGATCCTACGGTCAAGCTGACGCTGCACACTGCGCCGGCGGATGCGGACCCGTTCGCGCCCGAGACGTGGGCGATGTCAAACCCCGCGATTGGTGATTTCTTGAACGCAGAAGAAGTCGCGCGGCAGGCAGAAGATGCGCGGCGCATGCCATCGCGCGAGGCGTCGTTCCGCAATTTGATTCTCAACCAGCGAATCAACACGCACTCGCCCTATATTCCGCCGGCGGTATGGAAGGCAAACGGCGGCGAGCCGGAGATGGACGCATTCGAGGAGTTCGCAGTGGTCGGCGGGCTCGATCTGTCGTCGCGAAATGACCTGACAGCGTTGGTGTTTGCGGCACGCGATCGCGCAGGCATCTGGCACATCGACCCGAAATTCTTCGTGCCGGAGGAAGGCATCCACGACCGCAGCGCGCGCGACCGGGTGCCGTACGATCTATGGCGGGATCAGGGCTATTTGATCGCAACCCCTGGATCTACGGTGGACTATGCGTGGGTTGCCGAGGTGCTGCACCAGTACGAGGTCGAGCACAATATCACGGTGGTGCGGTTTGACCGCTGGCGTATCGACGTGCTCAAGGCGGAGCTGGCGAAACTCGGCAGCCGCATCAACCTCGAACCGCACGGGCAGGGTTTCCGCGACATGGCGCCTGCCGTGGACAATCTCGAATCGGAGTTAATGCAGAACCGCGTGCGGCACGGCATGAACCCGGTGCTGACGTGGTGCGCATCAAACGCAGTGACGGTCATGGACCCGGTGGGAAACCGCAAACTCGATAAGTCGAAAAGCTACGGGCGCATTGATGGAATGGTTGCGCTCGCGATGGCGCTTGCTGGGCCGAAAGGCGATCAACCGCTGCCGAGGCGGGTAAGTATTTACGAGGACGGCACGGTATGAGGGTTGCGGAGGCGCTATTCTGGATTGGGTTTGTAGCACATGCTTCGGGGATCTGGTTCGTGGCTGGCTGGCAGTGGTGTATCCTAGTTACCGGAGTCGAGCTAATGTTGCTCGGACTGCGAGGCATGCATGATTCTTGATCGCATATTTGCTGCTGCGAAATCAGCGCCAATGCTGGGATCAATGTCCATGATGTTCACGCCGCGCAATTCTGCGGCGGGCATTGTGGTTTCGGAAGAAAAGGCGCTGACATTCTCGGCGGTATGGGCCGCGCAGAAAGTGATTAGTGAGACTGTTGCAATGCTCCCGTGGCGGGTGTATCGAGAGACTCCGGTTGGCCGCAACCTGCTGGCAGGTTCGGACCTTGATCGGCTGTTGCACGTCACGCCAAACAATTTTCAGACTGCGTTCACCTGGCGCGAGTTTCTCGTTGGATGCGCGCTGATGCACGGCAACGGGTACGCCGAGATCGTCCGCAACATGCAGGGCCGGCCCGTAGAACTAATTCCGATTCACCCGGACCGGGTGCGGCCGCAATACGATGTCGATCTCGTATATGAGGTTTCGTCGCCCGATGGCGGCATCAAGGCGATCGTACCTGCGGCGGATATGTTTCATCTTCGCGGGCCCACATCGGATGGCATTGTCGGTCGGTCGGTGCTTTCGATGGCTCGCGAGTCGTGGGGCTTGGGAATCGCTGCGGAGCAGTTCGCCGGTGCGTTTTTCGGAAACGGCGCAGTGCCGGGAATGGTTCTTACGCAGGAAGGCAATCCGGCTGCGGGTACGTCGCCGGAGCTGTCGCGCGAGGCAGCAACCAATATGCTGGAATCCTTCGAGCGGCGATTCAAAGGCTCGGCGAATGCGGGCCGAACGGCGTTTTTGGAGTACGGGATCAAGGTCCAGCCCGTTGGGATCGCGCAGAAAGATGCGCAATTCCTGGAGACTCGGCAGTTCAGCGTGACGGATGTCGCCCGCTGGTTCCGGCTGCCGCCGCACAAGATCGGCGACCTGTCGCGCTCGACGTTCAGCAACATCGAGGAACAGAACATCGAGTTTGTGACGGACGCAATTCAACCGTGGATCACGAGGCTCGAGCAGGAAGCGTTTCAAAAACTCGTTCTTGCGGACGTTGGGATCTCGACGAAAATCGCGATGAATGCTTTGCTGCGTGGAAATGCCGATGCGCGCGCGTCGTTTTATACGCGCATGCGCGACCTCGGCGCGATGGACATCAACGAGATTCGGCGGCTTGAGGATCTGAACGAGATCCAAGGCGGGGACTTGAGGCTGGTTCCGCTCAACATGCAGAGCATCGGGCAGGCCAATGGCAGCGTGCAGCAGGCGGCAATGAGCGTCGCTGTCGATGCGCATGCGCGCATGGCGCGCCGCGAGGCAAGCGCACTGGATCGCATACGCAGCAAGGGCGAGAGCGTGCCGACGTGGTGCGAGACATTCTACCCGGTACATGAGTCCGCGCTTGCGGAGGCGCTGGTGCCTGCGGTGCGGGTGATGCTGGCAAGCGCCGGGGTCGATGGCGACCCGGACGAGATTGCAGCGGCGCATGCGCATGCGGAGTGCGAGCGCGCAAGGGTTGATTCGGTGGCCGGCGCAGCGTCGGACCCAGCGGCAGCAGCAGAGCGACTGGCACTCGCAGTAGCGACGAGGTGTGCACGATGATCGGTAACGTATGGGCGATTGCGGAGGGCGCCCTGCCCGACGCGCAGGCGCGGTATGCGGCGATGCTGCAGGCAATGGTGGCAGGCAGTGTGACGGCCGGAGTGGTCGAGGACGGGCGCAAGCTCGGGCTTGCCGTGCAGAATGTGTCTGGGACGGCGGTAATTCCCGTGATCGGCCCGATGCTGCGTCGCGTCGGGATGTGGGAGCAATTATTCGGATTCGTCGGGCACGAGCAGGTCGGCTCTGCCCTGGCATCGGCCAATGCCGACCAAAAGGTGCAGCGGATCGTCCTCGCGATGGATACGCCCGGGGGTGAGGTGTCGGGCGTCGAGGAACTGGCGCAGGCGGTGGCATCGGCGTCAAAGCCGGTACACGTGCAGGTGCAGGGCATGCTGGCGTCTGCCGGGTACTACGTCGCGGCACGAGCGCAAAGCATCACTGCAGGACCGGGCGATCTAATCGGATCGATCGGAACGCGGATGGTGGTGTGGGACACAAGCGAGATGTTCATTTCCGCAGGCATCAAGGTCCACGCGATCGACACCGGCGAATACAAGTCTGCCGGCGAGCCCGGCCTGCCGGTCACGGACGAGCAGCTTGCGGAATTCCAGCGGATCACGGACTTTTACATGGACCAGTTTGTTTCATCGATCGTCACCGGCCGCAGAATGGACAGGGCATCGGTTCTTGAGGCCGCCGACGGACGGCTATTTACACCTAAGCAAGCAAATGGCATGGGTCTAATTGACTCGGTTGGGACGATGGCCGATACTATTGATGCACTCCGGTCGCGCCGGAGTGTGGCCACTGCGCGACGGCAGATGGGTCTGGCCACGCGCCGAGTCGCGATGCCCATGCGGTCAAACAAAAACTGAGGATATAAGCATGGACCTCGAAAAGCTCCGCGCCCGACTCGGCGCAATCCACAACGAACAGGAGTCGATCCTGTCAGCAGATGACGGCGGCGCTCTGACCGATGAGCAGGCCGCACAATTCGATTCGCTGTCGGCTGAATTCGACGCCGTATCGGCAAGCATTGCGCGCGGTGAGGCGCTGCAAGCGCAGGCATCCGCGATGGACGCACCACGTCCCCGCACTGTCCCCGCACTGTCTGGCGCACGGTCGACCGAGAATGTAGAGCAGGACGCCACGCGCGGATTCCGGAACGTGGCCGAATTTGCGCTCGCCGTTCGCGGCGCTGGCAACCGGGCCGATCCGGTGTTCGACGATCGCTTGAGAGTGCTGGGCGCGCCGACGAATTTCCACCGCGAGACGGGATCTGCTGACGGATACATGGTGCCGCCGGCAATGCGCGCCGATATCTGGGCGCACGTTTTTGCGGACGAAGGCCTGTTGGCTCGAGTCGGCCCGGAGCCGACCGACTCGAATCAGGTGCAGTTGCTGCGTGACGAGTCGACCCCGTGGGGCGCAACCGGCATCCAAGCAAACTGGGCTGGCGAGGGCGTGCAATTCACGGCATCGCGGTTGGCGACTGCAGCTAGCAATGTGACGCTGCACAAGGTGCACGCATTTGTCCTTGGTACCGAGGAAATCATTGCAGACGCTCCCCGGCTGGCATCGCGCCTGACGGTTGGGGCTGCGAATGCGATCCGGTACAAAATCGAGGACGCGATTGTACAGGGTGACGGCGTTGGCAAGCCGATTGGCTGGGTCAACGGCGGATCGCTGGTGACCGTGGCGAAGGAGACGAGCCAGACCGCAGATACGATCGTCGCAGCAAACGTAGCCAAAATGCTGTCTCGCCTGTTGATGACTGCCGGCGGCTCGCCCATCTGGATGATCAATCAAGATGCGCTGCCGCAGCTGATGACGATGACGCTGGGTGACCAGCCGATCTGGACGCCGCCCAACACCGGATTTGTCGGTGCGCCTGGTGGATTCCTGTTTGGCCGGCCTGTGGTGTTTTCTGAGTATTGCCAGACCGTTGGCGATCTCGGCGATATCCAACTGGTCGACCCGCGCGGCTACTACGCTGCGACGCGATCGGGCGGCGTCGACTTTGCGGCCAGTATGCATCTGTACTTCGACTACGACGTGCAGGCGTTCCGCTGGACGTTCCGCATCGGCGGTCAACCGTACCTGTCGGCAGCCGTGACGCCTGACAATTCCACCGCGACGCGCTCGCATTTCGTCGTACTCGCAGCCCGCGCGTAAGGAGTACACAACATGAACTACAACGTAGCACTGAGCGATCAGGTGCAGGTCGCCGGGGTAATCGACCCCGACGCCATTACAGCGAGTACCGTCACCACTGGCTGGATTTCGATGGTCACCTATCACAGTATCATCGCTGTGGTAATGGCTGGCACATTGGGCACCAGCGCAACGCTGGATGCCAAACTGCAGGAGGCCACCGACAGTAGCGGCACCGGCGCGGCCGACATCACCGGCAAGGCGATCACCCAGCTCACGCAGGCGGGCACCGACAGCGACAAGCAAGCGGTGATCAATCTGCGAGCGGATGAGCTGTCGGCTGGTTTTACGCATGTTCGGCTTGCGATGACAGTCGCGACTGCTACCAGCGACGCTGGTGCGATCGTGCTCGGTGCACTGGCACGATACGAGCCGGCGACCGATGCAGCTACCGTCGATGAGATCGTCGCCTAACAGGCAAAGGGCGTAGGGTATGGGCTACGCGTGGCGAGTCTCTGCTGCGCCGTCTGTCGAGCCAGTATCACTGGCTGAGGCGACGGCGCATCTTCGTGTGGATTTCCAGGACGATGATGCGTACATCCGCGCGCTAATCGTCGCGGCACGTGAGCAGTGCGAGTTACGCACCCGCGCCGCCTTCATCGCGCAGACGCATATCCTGAATCTCGATCATTTCCCCGGGGCGGTGCTAGAGGAGGCGCTGATATTCGGCGGTGATCCGATTTACCTGCCGCGTTCGCCGGTGCTGTCGGTCACGTCCGTGCAGTACGTGGACGATCAAGGCACGCTTACGGTGCTCCCAACGGCCGCATACCAGACAGACATCTACTCACACACGCCGCGAATCAAGCCCGCGTACGGGTACACGTGGCCGACCACTCGGGCTGGTGTTGCCAATGCGGTTACGGTGACCTATCAAGCCGGCTATGGACCGGACCCGGACGACGTGCCAGAGGGCATCCGCCAGGCGATCAAAATCCTTGTCGGCACTTGGTACGAGAATCGAGAGTCGGTGGCTGTAGGATCGGTCAGTATCGTCCCAATGTCCGTTGGATACCTACTTGCGCCGTACACGCGCGGCGAGGTGCTGTCGTGAGGGCTGGAGATCTTCGGCGCAAGGTCGCCATCTTGCGGCAGGCCACCGGGCAGGACGACTACGGCGCACCGGACGGAACGTGGGGCACGCTGCTAGAAACGCGCGCCAAGGTCGAGCCGTTGGGCGGCGCTGAGTCTCTGACTAACAGCGCAAAGCGCGAGGCTGCGGACTACCGCATCACAATGCGGTATCACCGCGCACACGATGCGGTGACGACAAAGGACCGGGTGCGATACGGCCAAGAGGCGCTGGGCATAAACTCGATTATCCGCGATATTGACGTGCGAGGCTCGCGCGCAACGATCATCGACTGCGAGCGGGTGGACCCGTGATCACCGCGCAGATGACAGGCATCGACAGCGTGTTGCGCGCAATGGACGGGCTCACAGTGGCGGAGCAGCGCCGTACGAAGCAAGCTGCCAACATGTCCGGTGCGCGTCTGTTCCGAAATGCGGTCAAGTCGCGAATCCCACGCGCGGTCAATGCAAAGGTGCGCACGTACAGGTCGACTAAATTTACGAAGCGCGGGGCGCTGGTGCATTTCCGGGGCCAGGAGGAGGATGTGCATTTGCGCAACCGCATCGGCTTCAAACATTCGAAGCGCACCGACAAGGTGATAATCGGGTATGTCGGGCTCGCTCGTGCATACGGGCACATTGTCGAGTATGGAAAGCGCGAGGGCCGGCCGTTTGTTTCAGCCGGCAATGGGCAGTGGGCGCGGACGTTCGCCGAGAAGCGCAGCGAAATGCTTTCGACGATTGGCGACAACATCGGCGAGCAAGTTGTCAAAACCATGCAGCGCAACCTTAAGCGCCAGCGCAATAAGGTGCGCAAACTCGTTGGCAATTGAAGCTGACATATTCGCGCGCCTGACCGGGCACGCTGGTACTGCTGCATTAGTAGGCACGCGGGTATACCCGTCTATTGCTCCGACCAATGCGACGCTGCCGTACATTGAATACAGCAGGCTCACAGACTCGCCGATTGAGGCGATGCAGGGATCAACAGGATTGCGCGCGGCAGAATTTGAGTTGTCCTGCTATGCTGCGGCGTACACTGCAATGCAGGCGCTGACGTCTCAAGTAGTGGCCGCGCTAAATCGGTATTCGGGGACTCCTACGCTACACGTGGTCCAGCAGATACTGATTGAGTCGGTCGATACCGACTACGACACGCAGGCAGAGCGCCACAGTTCTGACGTGTCGATAACTGTCTGGTACGAGGGTTGACATGGCAACGCAGGTAATCGCAGGGCAGTCGGTGTGGTTCGGCGCATACGACCTCGGTGCATATGCGCGCTCAATGGTGCTCGACTACGGTGCAGAGCTGCAGGATGATACCCGCATCGCAGACACTGCGCGCAAGCGCGTGGCGGGCGTAAAAACATGCGGATTTTCATTTGAAACGGTCAATGATTCGATTATCGAAAGCGCGATAAATGCGAGCATTGGCGAGGATGTGCTGAACGGCGCAGGCGTCGTGCAGGTTACAAAATTCATCCCGATTACCGTCGCGCCAAATGGTGCAAGTGCTGGCGATCTCGCGTACATCCTGCACGCTCAGGCAGCCAGCTACACGCCGATCGCTGGAGCGCATGGCGATCCCGGCAAGGTCAATGTTGCAGGGTTCGGCGATAATTTCGTTCGCGGCGCGCTGCTTTTCAACGGCAGCGTTTCGGCAACGTTTGATGGCACTGCGTACGATTACGGATCGGTTCCGTCGAGCCAAACGGCGTACGTGTCGGTGCATTGCACATCTTTTAGTGGCACCGGGGCGATTTTTTTCACGTTGGAAAGCTCCGACGACTTGGCGTTCACGTCGCCAATTGAGGAATTCAACGTGAATTCCGTCAGCAACACCACAGGCATTGCATCGCGCACAGCATCCGCCCCTATCGGGGATCGGCGCTACTGGCGAATAAGCGGAACCGTTGTGACCGGAACGCCAACGGCAACATGCGTTGTCGCGTTCGGCATCATTTGAGGAAATAGAGAAATGGCAACCATAGTGCTAACCGACTGTTCCCTGGTCTGGAATTCGGTCGACTTGTCCAACCGCGTCAATAGCATCACGATCGACTACAGCGCGGAACTGCTGAGTGATACGACGATGGGTGACACCTTTCAGTCCCGCATCGCAGGGCTCAAGGATTGGTCCGCATCGGTCGAATTCATGCAGGACTATGCATCGGGCAGCGTCGACGCAACCCTGTTCGCAGGCGTCGGAACGTCGGCGACATTCGTCGGCAAGCCGGAGTCCGGGTCAGTCTCTGCGACCAATCCCAGCTTTACCGGCGCTTGCATCCTTGAGAATCACCAGCCGATTAACGGATCGGTTGGCGAGGTCGCAACGGTGTCGGTGACGTTCCAGGGTAATGGCACGCTGGCGCGAGCAACGTCCTGATGAGCGAGGAGCGCGTCACCATAAGCGACGGGCGCGAATTCGTTTTGCGCCCGATGAACACGAAGCAGTTCTTCACCTACGCCTCGCTGCCGGAAACGGACGTGGGCACGGTGTGGCCGTTTCTCGCGAGTCTCGCCGACCCGGCATTGACGCGCGAGGAGGTCGAGGCGCTGCCGTGGACTGATACGCGCAAGATCGTCGAGGCGACTCTACGCGTGAACGCGATGACCAACGACGAGGCGGAAACGCTGGGAAAGGACTAACTCCCGCGCGCCGGCTGTTTCTGCACCTGTGTCTTGAGGTCGGAAAGACACAAGCGGAAATGTCCCAGTTGCTGAGCGCTCGCGATCTTGTCGAATGGGAGATGTTCTTCCGGTGGCGCGCGGCAGAGCAGGAACGGCTACAGTCAGAAGCGCGCACGCGAGCGGCAGCCAGTAACGCAAGACAGCGGATCATCTGATGGCAAAGGCAGTCGGGTCGGTAGAGGTCCATGTTGGCGCGAAGGTAGATGCGCTGCAGAAAGAGTTGCTGAAAGCTCGCGGCGATTTAGAGAAATTCTCCGCATCTACAAAGCGCGAGATGACGAAATCATCTGAGTCGTCGCGGTCATTCGTCAAGGCGATAGGCGGTATCAAGATTGCCGCTGCGGCAGCAACTGCCGCCATCGGCGCAATGCTGGTGCGGTCTGCCGGGCTCGGGGATCAAATTGCCAAAACGTCGCGCGCGCTTGGCGTCGGATCAGACCAGTACCAAGCGTGGGGCAAGTCGGCAAACCTCGCAGGCGTCGATCAATCCGTGTTCGATCGAGGGCTGGCGCGGCTCAACCGAGCAATCGGCGATGCCAATCGCGGGCTCAAAACATACGTCGACGCATTTGCGCGCGTAGGGATTGCTACCCGCAATGCAGACGGCAGCGCAAAAGACGCGCAATCGGTGTTCCTGGAGTTGGCCGACAAGCTCAAGGGCATCAAAAATGAATCTGATCGCGCAGCCATAAGCGCCGAATTGCTTGTCGATCAGACCGGCCGCATGGCCGAATTCATGCGCGCGGGTTCCGTCGAAATTACGTCTATGTCAGACGAGATGAGGCGGCTCGGGCTGATCATTGACAAGGACACACTAACGGCGCTCGAAAAGGCGGCCGATGAATTAGATATAATTTTGACGCGGGCTAATGTTGCATCGGCAACGATTGCAGCAGTGTTTGTCCCGGCTTTAAGCGCAATGAATCGGGCGGCCGAGGCGGCGTCGAGTAGTCTGCTCGACTTGCAAAATGGCATGAGGAATATCGCGGAATCGTTCGCAGCAGCGGAAAACCCTGTCCGCACGTTGGATGATGAGATCGCAAACCTCAACGCAACAATCTCCGGGCTTTCGTCAATTCCAAAAGACATCATCACGACTCGGCAACTGCAGACGCTGATACAGGCGCGCCGGAAGCTGGCGAAACTGCAAGAAATTGCTGCGGATTTCCAGACGCCGGAGCCTGCTGCGACCGCGCCACCTACCGTAGACCGGACGCTTCAATCAGAGCGCTCACGCTCACGTTCCGATCGACTGCGCGGCATTTTCGACAAGCGCACCGAGGCGAATAAGGCGACAATTGATGAGTCGGTACAGATATCCGGACCCTCCACAGCCATTGGCAAACTGTCAGAGCGTGGCGGGCGTGCAGGGTTTAAATCAGACATTGACGAGATGGCGGAACAGGCGCGCGAGTCGTTCTCGACGTCCATCGCAGACGGGCTCGTGACCGGCATCACGCAGGGCGGCACCGCTATGAAACAGGCTTTCACGAGCCTACTTACGGACCTCGCATCGCAGGCGCTGTCATCGACGTTCGCGTCCATGATCGGCAGCCTGTTCCCCGGCGCTGGTGGCGGGGGTATCGGGGGCGGTATCGGCGGACTGTTCGCAGGTGGTGGTGCGGCTGCGGCTGCGCCCGGATTCGCCACCGGCGGACAATTCAGGGTCGGAGGCAGCGGCGGCGCGGATTCGCAGCTCGTTGCGTTCCGCGCGTCGCCTGACGAAACTGTGTCGATTCGTCGTCCGGACCAGATGGGTGGAGGCGGTCCAATCGTGATCAACAATGCGATGACGGTCAACGGGTCGCTGCGAGACGAAGAACGCGCGCAACTGCGCATCGAGCAGGACCGAAACAACCGCAGGCTCAAGGCGGAACTGATCGACCTTAACCGTCGGGGGCGCTTCGCGTGACAACGATCACGTTCCCCGCAGGGCTCGCGCCGACACGCGCGCGATTCGCGATGACGGCTCCAGCACGGATGCATGTCTCGCCATTCACGGGTGCAGTGCAGACTTCATCGCGCGGCGGCGACGCGTGGAAGTGCACGCTCGAATGGGACAACCTCACCGACGACTCGCTGCGGCGCGAGCTGCAGGCCACATTGATTCAGCTCGTCACCCTGGAAGATCGCGTGTCTATCTCACCGTACGGGCACAGCAACCGCGGCACGTACGGTGGAACTCCGGTCATCAAGGGCGCCAGCCAGACCGGCAAGTCGATCGCCATCGACGGCGCTACCACGGGCGTCACCGGATGGGCAAAGGCCGGTGACTTCGTGGAGATCAGCGGCCAGCTTGTGCAGGTCGTTGAGGATGCGGCATCGGACGGATTGGGCAACGTCACGCTACTCGTGCGCCCGTCGATCCGCACCGCTCCGGCTGACAACGACCCGGTGGATGTCACTACGCCGCTCGGGACATTCATGCTGGCATCGCCGGAGGTCGGCTGGAGCATTAGCTCGGGTCCGGCATTCTCGTCATTTTCGGTGTCATTTTCAGAGGATATCCTTGCGTGAGCCGCGATCTTTCGTCGGCAAATGCAACCGCCGTCGCTGCGGCGCACGTGCGCATGCTGATATTTGCCAAAATCGAACTGGACTCCGGGACGTTGTACTTGCACAACAGCATCGGCACGATCACGTGGGATTCCCAGGACTGGCTCGGCGTCGGCGATTTTGGCGGCGTGCAGGCGTGGGAGGAAGGCAGCGACATCAGCCCGTACGGGTTCTATGCAATCCTGTCGTTAATTGACTCCGGACTTGCTGCATCGGCGCTGTCTGAGGACATTAGCGGCCGCGACATTACTGTGTACGTTGGCACGCTCGATGATGACGGCGCACTGAATTCCGACCCCGACGTTGTGCTGGCCGGCCAAGTGGATGTACCTCAGATCGTGGCAGGCGCCGAAAACGCTATACGCCTGTCGTGCGAATCGCACATTGCGCGAGTGTCGCGCCCTAGTGGACTCGTTTACTCGCACGCCACGCAACAGCAACTGTTCGCCGGCGATATGGGTCTCGAATACGCCGAAAAGATGGTCGAGGCCGACATTCGGTGGGGCGGCAGGTCGAACGACTTCCGCGCAGGAAACGGCATCAATGCCGGGGTCGGCGCGATCAACATCGGCAACGTCGGCCTCGGCATCGGACCGCGGTTCGATTTCTGATGACCACCGACGCAAGCGTCCGCGCTGCCGTTCTCGCGGGCGGCTGGCCTCGCCCGTGGCAGTGGGGTCAGTCCGACTGCTGTCAATTCGTCCGGTTCTGCATCCGGCACATCCACGGCATCGACATCATGTCCGCCATCCCCGCATACCGCACCGAGACCGAGGCACTGATCCTGCTGTACCCATCGCTCGCTGATGTCGTATCGCGCGTCTTCGGCGATCCCGCCCAATCCCACGCGCCAGCGAGACCAGCTCTTGTGCGCGTTCCTGGAGCCGATGACGACGTGCTCGCACTGACGTACTCCGGCGGGGCGATCTGCCATTCCGATACCGGCCTGCGACGGATTCCGTTGGGGTTCGTCGTCTGCGAGTGGGAGGTCTGAATGGCAACGCTTGCTGCAGCGGCGATCATCGCCGCGGGGACTGTGGAGGCCGGAACGGCTGCCGCAATCGCTTTGACCATCGCGGCAGCAGTCGCCGATCTCGCGATCGCAGGAGGCACGGCAGCAGCGGCGCGTCGGAAAGCGAAGGAGAAGGCCCGAAACGCGCAACTGCAGAAGGACGTCACAGTCCGATCCGGGGTCGCGCCACGGCAGATCATCTACGGCCGCGCCCGCGTGTCCGGGCCGATCGTCTACGCGAACGTCACGACTACGGCGGGGACGTCCGACAATTCGTCGCTGTGGTTCATCGTCCCGGTTGCGGGTCACGAAGTCGATGACATCGAGACGATCTGGCTGGACGGCGACGAGATCACTGCAGCGCAGATCAACTGGGGCACGGCGGCTGTCACAGGCGGCGACTACGCGGGGCATGTGCGCCTGTACCGAGCCCTAGGGACCGATTCGCAGACGGTCAACACTGCGCTCAATGCTGCTCTCTCCGGTCAGTGGACGACAAACCACCGGCTGCGAGGAATCGCGTACATCCTCCCTGAATTGATCCTGTCGAATCAGGCCGTAAAGGACAAGGTATGGGATCGCGGCGCGCCGGAGAACATTCGCGCGGTCGTGAAAGGCAAGAAGGTCTACGACCCGCGCCTAGACTCGACGTTCACCGGTTCGTGGGGCACAGGATCTGGATCGCACCGTGTGGCTACTCCGTCGACGTGGGAGTGGTCCGAGTGCCCGGCACTGTGCTGGGCCGACTACCTGCTCGACAGCCGTGTCGGACGATCGGTCCCGTCCACGGCCATCGACTACGACAGCGTTGCGACCGCCGCAGATATCTGTGATGCGACGGTGGCCATTCCGTTCGCTGGTTCAGAGCCGCGCTACACGTGCAACGGTATTCTGCTGTCGACGGATGGTCCTGCCGAGAACCTCGCCTCGATCCTCTCGTCGATGCTGGGCACCATGGCCTATGTCGGCGGGCAGTTCCGCGTGTGGGCTGGCGCCTATGTTTCCCCGTCCGAGACCATCGTCGCCGACGACATCGTCGGCAACGTTGCCGTATCGACCATGCAGCCACGCTCTGACAGATTTAATGAGGTGCGAGCCCGTATTGTTGATCCTGACCGCGAATGGCAGGAGGTGGAAGCGGGCATCCAGATCGCGTCGACCATCCGCTCCGATCGCGACAACGGCGAGGTGCTGATCAAGGAGATCAGCCTGCCGATGGTCAACACCGACACCCAAGCGCAGCGCATCTCCTGGAAGATGCTGCTCCAGGGCGATCAGCGCGCGCGGGCGGTGGTGCCGACGAATTGGACCGGGTTGCGGGTTGCGACGGGTGATGCGATATCGCTGACGCTCTCGGAGCTCGGGTATTCGGGCAAGGCATTCCGCTGTGCCGGCCTGGCGTACGACGAGGAGCGCGGCGTCGAGCTGCAGTTGCGCGAGGATTCGTCGGCGGCATGGGCGGACCCTGCTGATACCGACTACGTGGTGCGCGCGGAGACCGGTGCGCTGACGTTCTCCTTCCCTGCGACGCTTGCGCCAGCAGGACTCGCCGCAACGGGTGGTTCCGAAGAATTCCTCCTCACGTGGACAGCCGCCGCTGCACCGCTGGTTGACGGGTACAACGTCTATGCCAGCGCGACGTCGGAGTGGTCCGGTGCATCGCTGATCGGGACCACGAAGTCCACGTCATTCCGATACGCGGCCGCACCAGATACCACCCGATACTTCTGGGTGCGATCAACATTCGCCGGCCTCGATTCTCTGCGATCTCCGGACTCGGATACGTCGACTGTCTCGGCCACTGCGCGCCGCATCGGGTACCAGGACACCGAGTATTCACAGGGCTCGTTGTTCGACTCGCTGGCGGCAGAGTCGGTTGGCGCGTCGAAGACGTCGCTGCTCAATTGGGATATTGCCTTCGGGACAAACGGGTCGCTGGACGTCGAGAGCTCGTCATCCTCTCCATTCGGCGCCACAGTGTGCCGGTCCCGCGGCCCGGTCGATCTGCGGTCGAAGCGATCGGTCCCGTTCGCGCCCTCTGCCTGGTACAAGGTCACGGCGTACCTGCTGCAGTCGACGGCGTTCACCGGCAGCTGTTACTTCGGGGTCGTGGCCGAGGAGCATGACGGCGCCTTGGTGGACGCCAACGGGACTGCCACGACCTTTGCCGGCCACTACACGACTCGGCAGATTGCGGATGCGGACATTCCGACGGGTGTGTGGACTGAGTTCTCCGGCTACATCAACGGCGACGCTGCTACCGGTGCCACAGGCGCATCGATAGGCGGCTCGGCGCCAATATCGCATCCAACCGTGATGATCGACACAACTCGCCGCATGCGGCTGGTGGTGCGATTGGACAATGGATCATCGACCGCTGCGGAGCAGCTGCTGTTCGCTGGAATTTCGATTGAGCGCGTCGAGGCGCCATTCGCCACCGCTTCCGATGATCGGATATCGGCGGTGCAGGACGATTTGAACAACGCGCGGGTAGTAACGCATTCAGAGCCGCAATGGCAGACGTGGCGATCCGACTCGTCCGGAACGTACCCGTCCGGGGATCCAAGTGTCGTGCTTACTGCGCGCTTCTTCCGCGACGGCACCGAGATCGCGACCCAGCCGGTGACGTTCCGCCTCACCTCATCAAGCGGAGTGATCAATCGCACGACCGGCACAGCAACCGGAGAGACGACCAGCGTGTCTACGTCGGGAGACGGCACCGCGCAGGTGATGGTAGCGGTGACCCATACGGCCAGCAATCAGGTCGCGTACCTGCGCGCGCTGAGCGTGGATGAGGCGGTAGTCGTATCAGGCGGGGGGAGCATCAGCAAGTGAGGATCAGCACCGACGAGATCACCTTCCGCCCGCTGCGCCAGATCGACGTGGACCACGTGCGCGAGTGCTGCAGGGACTGGCCGCAACGTGATGGCACGCGCTGGACAACGGCAGCGGCGCGGATGGAAACGGACAGATGGGTGCAGCGGCACGAGGACGGCGTTGGCCACGCGTGGGTAGTCGAGGCACCAGACGGCACGGCCGTCGGTCTCGTCCTGCTGCGGATCACCGATCGCCGGCTGCACGACCTGTACGTTGCGGTGCATCCGGATCGACGCGGCGAGGGCTGGTATCGCGCCATCGACTCGCTGCTGTGGTCGCACTACATGGCTGGCGGCATTGTCGACACCGGCGAATGGGACGTGCTGCCCGACGCGGCGGCCGTGCAGGGCTACGCGCAGGCGCAGGGCTGGCGGTCGCGAGGCGAGCGAACCGGCACGACGGGCCTAACGATCGAGCGGGTAGAGGTCGACCGCGCTGTGCACGATCGCGCGAAGGCAGCTTCGCCCAGAATCGCAAAGTCGGTCACGATCGAGGGCTAATGATCCTCGCCATCACTTTTCGTCGCGCTCACAGCCGCACCCTCCCGATCACGCCCGCGAACCCCTGATGCCCGGCAGGCGCCACCACCATGTCCACACCCAGCCGCCCGCGCCCGATACCCACTCCGAGCAGCACCACCGGCTGCACGTCCCGCCGCCAGCCGAGCACGCCAGCGCCGACCATGGCCGAGGGCTGGATCCACCAGTCGTCGCGGAGCGCGCGGGTCTGAGCGCGGAACGTGTACCCACCGATCAGCCCCAGCCGGCAGTTGCTCGATTTCACGGCATCGCAGTGCGCGCACAGTCGCTCGGTGCTGGGGGGGCCACCCCCGCGCTCAATAGCAACGTGCCTGCGGTACGTATCGCCTGCTGCGATGACTCGCCGGCACTCTCCGCAGCGGTAATCCTTGCGGGCACGATGGGTCGTGTCGCTCAGGACCGTCCAGTCGTCGTCGCCGTAGTCGATCATGCACATCTCACACCACCCCTGAGCCATCCACTCCCGCCAGCGCCTCACGCGCTGCATCCATATCGATCGCCGCGAACGTGCACTCATCCTCGCACTGGACCGTTTCCCCGCAGCAGGGGCATCGAGCGAAGGACAGCGCGAATTGGATCAGGCGATCAATAGCGTCGCACGCAGGGCAATCCGGGTCGCGTGAGCCCGGCTGCGTCGGGTCCGGGCACAGGCCGTTATAGATGTGATCCATCATGCGTCCTCCGCGGGGTCGGTTGTCGTGTTCATCTCATCGTCTTTTGTGGCTGCTCTGCCCGCTCACAAGCCTCGACGTACTCATCCTCGATCAGCGCCATCTCCGATGCCTTGGCGACCCACGCTGCGCGTACCTGTTTGCGCAGGCGGTTGGGATGTCCATTAGATTAGAACGGGATGTCATCATCGATGTCGCCAGCAGGCTCCGGCGTGGCCGGCGCATTCCAGCCGCTCTGGGCTGGCTGCTCGCGCGGAACCTTCTCGTTACCGAGCGCAACGGACATGTACGCATTGCCGTACTTGTCGCGCCTGATCCAGGCGGACAGCCAGTGTTCCGTGCCATTGGGCATGGTGAAAGATCCGGTGTAGTCCGGGTGCTTGTCGGTATTTTTGCGAGAGTTTTTGAAAAGGACGCCCCGGTTAACGTCGTATCCAGTCATGCGAGTCTCCCCTGTAATTCATTCAGTTCGCGCAAGAACTCCTGCACGGCCTCAGCTAGTTTCGCGATGTACTCGTCATCACGCGCGACGCGATGTACGAACATCTGACGCTCGGGCGGCATTCGCGGGTCGAA
>Ga0100403_1001877_pt1 | contig 17875 bp, 15 predicted proteins | sample CryGeymet201501t_FD_83663 | JGI IMG/M metagenome (GOLD analysis project Ga0100403, IMG submission 83663) | Groundwater microbial communities from Crystal Geyser aquifers in Utah, USA - Crystal Geyser metaG 2015-01t | ecosystem: Environmental > Aquatic > Deep subsurface > Groundwater | place...
CGAAAGGCCGAAGACGATGCCTCCGAACGTTCGTGTGTACGTCCCACGCGTGTCGCGCGGCCCGACCGCGCTCGGCCCGAGGAGCATGATGACGAACAAGAAGAGGACGACGATCGCGCCGGCGTAGACGATGAGCTGAATCACCGCGAGGAACTGCGCGTGCAACGCGAGGAACAACCCCGCGATGCTCAGGATCATCAGCAAGAGCCCCATCGCCCCGCGAATCTGATTGCGATTGAGCACGACCGCGAGCGCGCCCGCGATGGCGAGCGCCGCGCACGCATAGAAATACGCGAGCCCGATGTTGCTCATCGCGACGCTCCCTTGTTCCAAACGTCGTCGACGGTGAGCCGCGCGTCTTTCCGTTTCTTCTCGCCGCGCGCGTACGCCTCGAGCTCCTTACGGAACTTGTGGATGAACGCGAGCGCCGGCATCGCCGTGCCTTCGCCGAACGCGCAGATGGTGTTGCCCATGATGCCGTTGTCGATGTCGTGCAGCTGATCGACGTCGGCGATCGCGCCGTCGCCGTGGAAGATCTTCGACACCGTGCGATCGAGCCACGCCGAACCTTCGCGGCACGGCGTGCACTGTCCGCACGACTCGTGATGGTAGAAGTACATGAGGTTCTCGAACGCCATCACCGGGTCGGTGCCTTCGGCCATGACGGTGACGCAGCACGTTCCGAGCATCGTCCCGCAGCCGCGCATCGTGTCGACGCCGAGCGGGACGTCGAAGACGCTCTTGCCGTGCCAGGCGTGCATCGGGCTCTTCTCGTCCGGCGCGTTCACCGTCTCGCTCGGACGGAGCACCGGCGTCGACGACCCGCCGGTGATGACGCACATGACGCCGCGATCGCCGAGGACGCCGCCGCCGATGTCGTAGATGAGCTCATTGAGCGTCGGCCCGCACGCGAGCTCGACGACGCCCGGCTTCTTCACGTGGCCGTTCACTCCATACAGACGAACGCCGCCGTCGTTCATGTGATGAAGGGCCGAGAGCTTGCTGAACTCTTCGCAGCCGATGTCGAACGCCGTCGGGCACGCGGCGATCGTCTCGAGGTTGTTCACCGTCGTCGGGCAGCCGAACGCGCCCGCTTGCGCCGGGAACGGCGGCTTCATCCGCGGCTCGCCGCGCTTCCCCTCGAGCGAGTTGAGCATCGACGTTTCTTCGCCGCAGATGTACGCGCCGGCTCCGGAGTGGACGACGACGTCGACCGCGTAGTTCGTCCCGAACGGGTTCTTCCCGAGGTAGCCCTTCGCCTTCGCTTCGGCGATCGCCGCGTTCAGGCGCGCCTTCGACAAGTGCAGCTCGTCGCGCACGTAGATGTACGCGGTGTGCGCGCCGATGCCGAAGCAGCCGATGATGCACCCTTCGATGCACGCATGCGGATTGAGCTCCATCAGCGTGCGATCCTTGTGCGTCCCCGGCTCGCCTTCGTCGGCGTTCACGACTAGGTACGCCGGCTTCGTCGGGTGCGGGCGCATGAAGCTCCACTTCACGCCCATCGGGAATCCGGCGCCGCCGCGTCCGCGGATGTTCGCCTTCTTCGCCTCGGCGACGCATTGCTCTTGCGTCATCGACGTCAGCACTTTCTTCGCGACGCGGTATCCCGTCGAGTGCTGCTCGTACGCGGCGAGCGTCCACCCGTTGGGGACGCCGTAGACCTTCGTGAGGTAATCGGTGCGCTTCAGCATCGGTGCCGTCAGCCTTTCGCGAGCTTCGCGAGGATCTCGTCGAGCTTCTCCGGCGTGAGGTTCTCGAAGTACTCCTTGTCGACTTGGATCATCGGCGCGGTGCCGCAGCTCGCGAGGCACTCGGCGGTGCGCAGCGTGATCTGTCCGTCCTTCGTCGTCTCGCCGCACTTGATGCCGAGCTTCTTCTCGCAGTGCTCGATGACGTCGTACGCGCCGCGGAGCGCGCACGGCAGCGTGCGGCACACCCAGACCTGGTGCTTGCCGACCGGCTTCTGGTTGTAGAGCGTGTAGAAAGTGACGACGCCCTTCACGTGCGCGGGCGACAGCTCGAGTCGCTGCGAGACGAAGAGCATCACGTCCTCGCTGATCCATCCGTTCTGCTCTTGGCAGAGGTGGAGGAGCGGGAGACAGAGCGCCATCTTCGTCGGGTAACGAGATTGAAGCTCTTGGAACGCGGTCTCGCGTTCGGGGGTCAAGGCGAAGGGCATTGGCCGAGTGTGCCGATCTTGGTGAGCGCGTCGGTGCGCTCTGACCGCGAGCGCACCGTGACGTTGGCGAAAAACGCGAAGATTCGCGCCGTAAACGCGGCGAAAGCTAGTTGCGAGGGGGCGAGGAAGTCAAGCGGCGTCAAGAGGCCGAGCGAGCGATCGCGCAAGCATCTCAGACGGAGAATCCGCTTGAGGATTTCGATCCGCTGCCGCTATGCTCGCCGCGCGCAAGAATGGCTCCGGTCAAGTCCGGCGCTCGTGATTCCTCCCGATAGAGGTGACGCTCGTGTTCTGCCCGAACTGTGGGACGCAAAATCCTGAAACGGCGCAAACGTGCTCGAAGTGCAACTTCAACCTGAAGGGTGCCGCCGCGCCGAAGTTCAAGGGGACGATGCTGATGATGAATCAGCCGGGCGGCGCGCCCGCTGCGCCGCCTGCGCCGCCGCGTCCCGCCGGTGCGCCGGCCGCGCCGGCTCCGGGAGGGCCGAGCAAGTTGAAGGGGACCATGGTCGGCGTCGCGCCGCCCGTCCCGATGCCGGGCGCTCCTGCGGCCCCGCCGCCTGCGCCTGCGCCGCCGCCGGCGGCAGCTGCGCCCGTCCCGACTCCGCCGCCTGCGCCTGCGTTCACGCCGCCGCCCGCGCCCGAACCGGCTGCGTTCAACCCGCCGGGTCAAGCGGGTCAGCAAGTGAATCCGCTCGGCGGGACGATGGTCGCGGACAACGCGCCCGCGTACGCGCCGCCGCCCGCGCCGGCTGGCGATCCGTTCGGGCCTCCTCCCGGAGGTGCTCCGGGCTTCGGCGCTGCGCCTCCCGCGCAAGATCCGTACGGCGCGCCGCCCGGACAGTACGGCGGGCAGCAAGGATTCCCCGGCGCGCCGCCTCCGGCGCAGCCGGACTACGCGGGTCAAGCGGCGGCCGGAATCGGCCAGGCCGCAAACCAAATGGAGCAAGCGTTCGGCGGCATGGCCGCGCAAGCCGGATTCGGCGGCGCGCCGCAGCAGCCGTACGGCGCTCCGCCTGCGGGTGGTTATGGAGCGCCGGGCGCTGCGCCGATGCAGCAGGGCGGTCCGCCGGGCAGCGAGGTGAACACGACGATGCCGCTCGTTCTAGGCATCGTGTCGACGCTCTGCTGCGGTCTCGCGGCGGTGTGCGGAATCATCGCGATCGTCTTCTCGATGCAGGCGAAGACGCTCGCACAGCAAGGTCAGCTCGATGCAGCACGCGCGAAGGTCGGCACCGCTAAGCTCCTCGGGTTCATCGGGCTCGGTCTCGGCCTGCTCACCAACATCGGCGTCGCGATCGTCAAAGCCGTGCTCTAGTCGCGTGGGCGATGGGGCGCCGGACCCATCGCGTCGCGTGGGCGATGGGGCGCCGGACCCATCGCGTCGCGTGGGCGATGGCGCGCCGGATCCATCGCGTGCGATGCTTCGGCGGCTTTTCGGGCCGCTGGGGTTCGCCGCCGGGATCGGCGCGCTCGTGTTCGTGCCAGGGCTTCCGCCGCTGTGCCCGATGCGCCTCGCGCTGCATCTGCCGTGTCCGGGGTGCGGCCTAACGCGCGCGGCGTCGTTCGCGGCGCACGGCGATTTCGCGGACGCGACGCGGATGTTCCCGCTGTGGTTCGTCGTGATTCCGCTCGTCGCGTTCGTGTTCGCGGTCGATTGTTGGAGCTACGTGCGCACCGGCGCGTGGTCGAGCGTCCTCGGCGCAGGTCCGGCGAAGTGGATCGGCTTCGTCGTGATGGCGGCGATGATCGCGCTGTGGATCGCGCGCTTCTTCGGGGCGTTCGGCGGCCCCGCGCCGGTGTGAGCGCGGCGAAGAGGCGCGCCGCTCAAACGTTGAAGCGGAAGTGCACGACGTCGCCGTCGCGCATCACGTACTCCTTGCCTTCGATCGCGAGCTTCCCGGCCTCGCGGCACTTCGCTTCGCCGCCGAGCTTCACGAAGTCCTCCCACCAGATGACCTCGGCCTTGATGAAGCCTTTTTCGAAATCGGTGTGGATGACGCCCGCGGCTTGCGGCGCCTTCGCGCCCCGCTTGGTCGTCCAGGCGCGGACTTCGACCTTGCCGGCGGTGAAGAACGTCAGCAAATCGAGAAGCTTGTATCCTGCACGAATCACCGCGTTGAGCCCCGGCTCCGACAACCCGGCGCTCGCGAGGAAATCCGGGCGGTCCGCCGGCTCGAGCTCCGCGATCTGCGCTTCGAGCGCCGCGCAGATGGGGACGATTGGCGCGCCCTCGGCGTCCGCGTGCTTCTTCAGCGCCATGTAGTGCGCGTTGGCTTCGAGGTTGCCGATCGACTTCTCGTCCACGTTCGCGACGTAGAACGCGGGCTTGCTCGTGAGGAGCTGCATCTCGCGCATGATCGTCGCGGTGTCGGCGTGCTCCGGCGCCTTGAACGTGCGCGCGGGCTGTCCGCCGTCGAGGTGCTTCGCGAGCGCGTCGCACAGCTCGACCGCGAGCTTCTCGATCGGCAAGTTCGCCTTCGCCATCTTGCGCCCGCGCTCGAGGCGTTTCTGGACGGTGTCGAGATCCTTGAGGCACAGCTCGGTCGTCACCGTCGCGATGTCGCCGACGGGATCGACGCGGTTCTCGACGTGCACGACGTTCGGATCCTCGAAGCAGCGCGCGACCTGTACGATCGCGTCGACCTCGCGGATGTGGGAAAGAAACTGGTTGCCGAGGCCCTCGCCCTTGCTCGCGCCGCGCACGAGGCCCGCGATGTCGACGAAGTTGATCGCGGTCGGGACGATCTTCTCGGCGTGGACGACCGAGTCGAGCTTCTGCAGCCGCTCGTCTGGCACGACCACGACGCCGACGTTCGGCTCGATCGTGCAAAACGGATAGTTCGCGGCCTCGGCCTTCGCGGAGCTGAGCGCGTTGAAGAGGGTCGATTTTCCGACGTTGGGGAGGCCGACGATGCCGACGCTGAGAGTCATCTGCGGCGGGAGCTAACACATTTGAAGGAGAAGGAAAGGCGACTGACGGAAGGAAGGAATGCCGGCGTGCGAAAAAGCACGCCTGCCGGTAGATAAGGGGGGCGGTGCAGCGGGTTTGGTTCGCGCTCAAGATCGTCGTGTTCGCGCTCCTCGGCGGGCTCGTCGCGTACATCGCGGTTCCGGCGCCGCCGCGCGAGGTCGTCGCCGCGCCGGCGATCGCGACGCTCGACGGCAAGCCGCTGCCGCTCGACGGCGACGCCGCGAAGACGATCGACGCGGCGCGCGCGATCGCGCGCGAGTACCTCGAAGGCGCAGTGAAGCTCGCCGTCGGTGGCGAGGTGCGCGAGCGTACGCGCGAGGAGCTCGGCGCGCGCGTCGATGGCGAGCGCCTCGCGTCGATCGTCGCGCAGCTTCGAAACGCGAAGAGCGCGCTCCGGCGCAAGCACGACGCGACCGCGCGCGGAAAGCCGATCGACGTTCCGCTCCCGGTCGAGGTCGACGGGCAGCGCGCGACGCTCGCGCTCCTTCAGGTGAAAGACGAGCTCGACAAGCCGCCGGTCGACGCGCGTCTGGATTTGGACAAAGGCACCGTGAGCGCCGACGAGCCAGGGCTTCGCGTCGACGTCTTCGCGACGCTCGCGCGCGTGGACGACGCGATCGCGGGACGCAAAGAATCGATCGACGTCGTCACCGAGACGCTGCGCGCGGCGCGCACGGCGGAGAAGCTGCAAGGCATCGCGATCGACGACGTCCTCGGGTACTTCGAGACGAAGTACGCGCGCGACTCGTCGCACGACGCGCGCACGTTCAACTTGCGCCTCGCGGCGTCGAAGCTGAACGGGTACGTGCTGCTTCCCGGCGACACGTTCGATTTCAACGCGGTCGTCGGGCCGCGCACCGAAGCGATGGGCTACCGCGTCGCGCCGGTGATCGCGTCGGGCGAGCTCGTCGACGGCGTCGGCGGCGGCACCTGCCAAATCTCCGGAACGTTGCATGCTGCAGCTTTCTTCGCCGGCCTCGAGATCGTCGACCGCAAGCCGCACACGCGCCCGAGCTTCTACATCAAGATGGGGATCGACGCGGCCGTCGCGTATCCGACGATCACGTTGAAATTGCGAAATCCATTTCCGTTCCCCGTCGTCTTGCACGAGACGGTGCAAAACGGCTGGGTGCGCGCGGAGATCCTCGGGCCGAAGCGGACGCGCGACGTGACGTTCGTGCGGAAGATCACCGAGGTGACGCCGTTCCAAGAGAAGGAGGTCAGCGATCCGAAGCTCCCGCGCGGCGCGCGGCAGATCAAGCAGCGCGGGATCCCCGGCTTCAAGCTGCTTCGCTATCGCATCATCCGCGACGGAACGTTGACGGTTCGCGAGCGGATCGCGGACGCGTACCCGCCGACGACGCAAATCTGGGCGATCGGAACCGGCGGGACGATGCCGCCCGATTTCAAAGCGAAGGACGACGGGCACCCCGAGTACGTCGCCGACGAGTACCTCGCGATCGAGCAGGGCCCGGAGATTCACACGCCGAAGGTGCAGCGCGTGGAGCGCGGCGGCGGGATGATCGAGACGCACGTGCCGGGACGCACGGGCTACTACGGCTGGACCATCCGCGAAGGCTTCGCGAAGGAAGCGTACGGAACCGGCAACGGGCCGCCGCAAGCGTGCGGCGGCAACGGTCCGCGCGACGAGAAGTGCGAAGCGAAGCCGGGGGTAGATTGAGGCCGCGCCAAACGCGACCGCGACGGACGACGAGCGCCGAAGGCGCCGTGAACTGAGCTACGATCGATGACGGTGAGAGCTTCGAACCCCGAGATCACGATGGCGAGCTCGCTCCTCGGCGGCAAGACGATCGCGCTGTGCGTGACCGGGAGCGTCGCGGCGTACAAAGCGGTGGAGGTCGCGCGCCTCTCCATCAAGGCCGGCGCGCGCGTCGTGCCGGTGATGACGCGATCGGCGGCGCAGTTCCTCGGCCCGGTGACGCTCGCGGGGATTTGCGGCGAAGCGGTGGCGAGCGACATGTGGGATCCGGCGTATGCGGGCGAGATGCACGTCGCGATCGCGGATCGCGCGGACCTCGTCGCGATCGTGCCGGCGACGGCGGACGTGCTCGCGCGCTTGGCAGAGGGGCGCGCGGACGATCTCGTGGCGGCGCTCGCGCTGTGCGCGCGCGGACCGGTGCTCGCGGCGCCGGCGATGCATCCGCGCATGTGGGAGCACCCGGCGACGCAGCGGAACGTCGCCGAGCTCGCGCAGCAGAAGCGCGTGACGCTCGTCGGGCCGGTGAACGGCGAGGTCGCGTCGGGCGACGTCGGGATGGGGCGGATGGCGGAGCCGCAGGCGATCTACGCGGCGATCGTCGGCGCGTTCGCGCCGCGCGATCTCGTCGGAGTGCGCATCGTGGTGACCGCGGGGCCGACGATCGAAGATTTGGATCCGGTGCGCTTCCTCGGGAATCGTTCGACGGGGAAGATGGGGTTTGCGATCGCCGAGCGCGCGGCGGCGCGCGGCGCGGACGTGACGCTCATCGCCGGGCCGACGGCGCTCGCGACGCCGCACGGCGTTCGCCGCGTCGACGTGCGCGGCGCGGTCGCGATGCGCGGCGCGCTGTGGCAGGCGACGGGGCTCGACCTCGGACGGATCGACGCGCTCGTGATGAGCGCGGCGGTCGCGGACTATCGTCCTGCCGAGGTGAGCGCGACGAAGATCAAGAAGGCGGGCAAGGACGCCTCGATCGCGCTCGTGAAAAATCCCGATCTGCTCGCGGAGATCGGCGCGGCGCGCGTCGGGAAGAAGCCGGTGCTGGTCGGCTTCGCGGTCGAGACCGATCAGGGGGACGGCCTCGTCGCGTACGCGCGGCAGAAGCTCGTCGCGAAGAAGGTCGACTTCATCGTCGCGAACGACGCCGGCGCGGCGTTCGGCGGCGACGACAACCGCGCGACGCTCGTCAGCGAGAGCGCGATCGAGTCGCTCCCGACGATGTCGAAGCACGCGCTCGCCGACGTCATCCTCGATCGCGTCAAGGCGCGCTGAGAAGCTCCGCGATCGCGTCGGGGAGCTCGGCGCGGCGCGCGCGCGCGATCGCCGTAGCGCCCATCGCCGCCACGGCCGCGCAGCGCGCGGCGCTCGCGACATCGAAGACGACGACGCGCGCCGGCCGCGCGACCTTCGCCGCCGCGATCGCCGCGAGCGCGCGCTCGACCGAGAACTTCGGCGCGCGCGCGTCGAACGCGACGACCGCGGGCGGATCGGTCACCGCGGCGACGAGCGCGCCGTACGCGTCCACGGCGTCGACGGTCGCCTGGCGCGCCTCGAGCGCGTGCCGCACCGCCTTCACGATCGCGTCGGTGCCGCCCGCCACGAGCACGCGCGGAGGACGCGCGAGCACGAACTCGGGTACCGGCAACCCCGCGCGCTCGCAGAAGCGGCGCACGTCCGCCGCGCGAAGCCGGTACTGATTGCCCGGCGTGCGCACCGACGCGAGGCGCCCCGCGCGAATCCACTCGTGCACCGTTCGCGGGTGCACCTCCCAGAAACGCGCGAGGCGCGACGGCCGAAGAAGCGGCGGATCGCTCACGCGCCCAGTCTACGCCGGTGCGCGCGCGCGCTCACCGGTGCGGCCACAAATCAACGCCGCCGACGAACCCGCCGCTCAGCGTGAACGGGTTCGACGCGAGCTTCGTCGACTTGCCGTCGGCGATCCGCACGGAGGTGACGTCGATCCCGGTGACGACGCCGCCGTCGCCGTAGATCGACGTGACGCCGAGGATGTTCCCTGCGCCGTCGTAGACGAACGCATCGGGCGCGTTCGGGATCGCCGGCCCGAGCGCGGGCGACGACGGATCCCACACGAACGTCTCGAACCCGGTGTAGTCGAGCTGAACGATCGCACGTCGCGGATCGATGAAGACGAACGCGCTCGGGAAGCCCGAGGCGTTCAGATCCAGCAATCTCCGCGACGCGCCGGTGAAGAGCGACACCTCTTCGATCATCCGGCTCGTGACCGCGCCCGCGCCGCCGTCGCCCGCGGGCTGGTTGCACCCTGCATGCATCATCAGGAGGCGATCTTCGCTCGCGTCGTACCAGAGGCCCGCGCCGAGGACGGGGTTGTAGCCCGCGAGGGGGATCGCGCCGGTCGTATCGCCGCCCGCGAGCTTCACGACTTTGTCCGTCGCCACGTCGATCGCGACGATCGTCGCCTTCGTCTGCGCGCACAAGATCGTGAAGCCGTCGGACGAGACCTTCTTGCGATCGATGTTCCCGAGCAAGACGTAGACGAGCCCTTTGCTCGGCACGTACACCGCCGCGGTCTGCTCGACCGTGCCGTCGGAGTCGTGCGCTTGCAGGAGCGGCGCGAGATCGATCGTTCCGAGCGGCGCGCCGGCGTCCGCGGTCTGCGACGTGTCGATGATCGCGATTTGGTTTCGCGTGTAGCGAAGCACGTACGCCTTGTTCCCGACGCCGACGACGACCGCGCTCGGATCCGAGTACGCCGCGCCGCCTTCGAGGCGGTCCGCGAGCTTCACGCTCCACGACGAACGCACGATCCACGGCTGCGTGCGATCGAGCCGCGCGACGACGTCGTTCGCTTGCTCGAGCAAATACGGGTCGGGCGCGAGCGTCGTCGTCGTGCCGATGAACCCCGGATAGGCGAGGCGCCCGTCGACCGCGCCCGACGCGACGTTCACCGCCGCGAGCTCGCTCGACGTCGCGCCGTTGTACGAAAGGAGGAGATGCGCGGCGTCACTCGCGCTCGAGTCGTTCGCCGCGTCCGTCGCGCTGTCGCCCGCGTCGCGCGCGTCCGTCGTCACGTCGGACGTCACGTCGATCGCGGCGTCGCCCGTCCCGCCCTCGGGCGGCAAAATCGGCGAATCGTCGAACGAGTCGGAGCACGCCACCGCCGCCGCGCTCATCGCGAGCGCGATCCCACACACCGCCAGCTTTTTCATCGCAACACCTCGCCGCGCCCAACCCGCGCAGCTGCTTCGGGGTATCGACGCGCGTGGTCCGGTCTCCGGACTCTCGGATCATCCTCCCTCGGGCCCTTCCCGAGGCTTGCGCCCCAGTGGATCTGCCCGAGATCGTCCCCGAATACCGTGGCGGGGGCCGTGCCGGCGTTTCACCGGCTTCCCATCGACCACGCGCGTGTGACGCGCCCGGGTGCAAACGCGCGCCCGAACCGTCACGAGCGCTCGATTAGTCCAATCGTGCGCGCGCCGTCAATCGACGCGCGAGCGACGCGATCAATACACGGGCGGCAGCACCGCGATCGCGAGCGGTGACTTCGATTGCGAGAAGACGTTGTCGAGCTCACCGTCGACGACGCGCATCGGATCGTATCCGCGCTCGCCGCCATTCGAGGGAGCGAAATCGAGGCGCATGCCGTTCAGGAGATCGACGTAGCTCTTCTGCGTTCCGTCGAGGAGGCCCGTGAGGAAGCGCGCGGTCGCGACGCCCCCGTCGAGGACGTACGACGGCAGGCCGTTCACGACCATGTCGAGGTTCTTCGTCCCGCCCGGCTTCATCGCGAGAAAATCCTGGTGGTAGTAGTTGTACGAGATGCAGCTGTTCACCAGCATGATCTGGTAGCGCTCGTTGAAGTTCTGCACCGCGTAGAGGTTCGGCTCGAGCGGCCCGTGCCCGAAGTGCGAGTGGCCGTTGTAGAGGAAGACGTCGCCGTACCAGAACGCTTCGAGGTAGCGCCACTGCGCGTGCTGGCGCGCGTCGGGCGAGCCGTCCTCGTAGCCGTAGAAGGACCGGACTTGCACGGTGACGCTCTTCGCGTTCCCGTTCGCGTCCTTCACGCTGAGCGGCAGATCCCAGTAGATCCAGCGCTCGACGAACTTCGAGAGCGCCTGCTTGCGAAGGTCGGCGATCTTCGTGGTGTCGCCGCCGACCTCGGTCGGGTAGTCGGTCTTGTCGACGATCCATTTGAAGAGGCGCTCGTAGGTGACGTTCGCGATTTGCTTCCCGTCGACGAAGACGTCGAGGAGCATCGCGAACGGCGCCGTCTTCGTCGGGCGGAAATTCGGCTGCGCGGCGAGCATCGTGCGAAGAAACTTCATCGCCTCTTGCGCGAGCGCGTCGTCCGGATCGTTCTCGTCGGAGTCGACTCCGAAGAAGGCGTACACGACGAGCTGGGACTTGTCGGAGCCGACGCCGTAGAGGCGGTCGTATTCGGGCGAGTACGCCTGCGCGGGCCGGTTCGGTGCGTCGAGCTTCGCGGTGATCGGCATGAACCAACGCGCCGCTTCGGCCGGGCCGATCGTGTCGATCGCACCGGCGAGCGCCGTCGTTTCCTTTTGGATTTGCGAGAGCTCCGCTTGGATCCGCGTCCGGCACGCCGCGCCCTGCGGATAGTAGTGGTACCAGAGCGAGTCCGTGTCGGTCGTCGTGTCGTCGCTGCAGTCGGTCTTGAGAGGGGCGTCGTGCTGCGCGTAGTCGTCGGCGAGCATCGTGAAGTCGACCGCGCTTCGGCGCGCGAGCGCGTCGATGACGACCGCGCGATCGTCGTACGGGAAGGTCACGCGCAAGACTTGGCGGGCGGGCGTGTTGCGATTCGCGGGATCGACGACGCTCAGCACCTTCTTCGTCCACTTCGCCGGATCGAGGTTCGACCGCGCGCCGCGATCGTCGAGCGACACCTTCGGCGTACGCAGCGCGCCGATCGCGGTCTTCACTTGCCGCGCGATGGCGGCCTTGATCGCGTCGTCGCTCGCGTCGACCGGCACGTACACGGCGCTTTGGAAGTGGATGCCGCGCTCGGAGCTCGTTACCCCGGTGAGCGGATCCGCGCCGCTCGATCCCTCCGATGCGTGCAGATTGCAACCTGCAGCGGCGAGCGAAGAGAGCGAGAATCCAAGGACGGCAGCGCGAATCATCGAGTCCTCCCGAGTGCGCCTACATCGGCGCCAGGAGTTAGTGACTCAGAGATGAGTTACGCGCAAGCGCCTTTTGTCGGCGCGCTCACTTTCGCGACAGCCACGTCGCGAGATCCGCGTTCGGATCGAGCGCGACGAGGAGCGCGTCGACGCCGATCGCGTTCACGGTCGTTCCGTACGGCGCGACGCGCACGCCGTCCGGGCCGCGCCACACGACGACGCGCACGGCCTGCGAGTGGCGAAGCGCCGGATCCGCGCGCGCAGGCTCCGGCGTCGAATCGGCGGCGCTCGCCTGCGCGGTCGCTTGGTACGCGGGCTCGCCGATGCGCGTGAGCTCGTCGTTCTCGTTGAAGCTCACGCCGGTGATCGACTGCGTCGGCCACGAGTCCATCTCGTCGGTGGTCGCGGCGACAGGCGCGTGCACGACCTCGCCCGTCACTTCCTCCGGCGACGGCTTGCTCGCGCGAGCGCGGCGCTTGCTTCCTTCCGGGATGCGGATCTCCTGCGTCACTTCGTCGGGCGGCGCGGGCTGGACGATCGACGGCTGGATGATCGTCGGGTCGCCTTGCGCCGCGAGCTCGGCGGCGCGCTTCGCTTGCTCTTCGAGGTTCGCTTGCGACTTTCGGCTTCGGGCGCCGGGCTTCGCGGGCGTGCCCGCGGCGGGGCGCGCGGGCGGGATGGGCGCCTTCGCGCCGGCCGCGGTGGTATGCGGGCGCGGCTGCGCGGTGCCGACGACGCGCGGCTGCGCCGGAGCTTTCGGCGCTGCGGGGGACGTGAGCGGCGCGGCAGGCTTCGGCGCGGCGGGCTTCGCGGCGGGCGGCGCGGGCTGCGACGGCGCAGGCTGCGACGCCGCCGGCGACGCGGGACGCGAGGACGTCGGGGGCGGCGGCGGCCGCGATGCCGCAGGCGGAGGCGGCGGCGCCGATCGCGCGGGCGCTGGCCGCGGCGGAACCGACGGCTTCGCTGCGACGGGCGGGGGCGGCGCCGTCTGCACGACGCCGACTTGCGACGCGAGATCGGCCGCGGCCTTCGCGAGCTCGAGCGCGCGATCGTCGTCCTGCGCCTCCGACGCGGCTTCGACCGCTTTTCGGATCCACTTGATCGCGTCGCTGCGATCGCCGCGACTCCACATCGCCTCCGCGGTGGAGAGCGCCCACGATACGTCTTCGGAGTCGTTCTTCGCTGCGGCGGGGATCGGGGTCTTCTCGGCCATCGAGCCAAGAGTAACGCCATTCGCGGGCGCACGATCAAGTCGAAAGGTCAGGCTCGTAGCGCGGACGACGGTGTGGTCTTCGCGAGGCGGCCCTCGGCGCGCTCCGGGCGTCCGCCGCCACGGCCGCCGTGCTTCGCGGCCGCGTCCTTGAGCCACTTGCCGCAGTCGATCGTCACCGCGCTCCCGCGCTGCACCACGATCGCGAGATCGCCCGACTCGGGATCGGGGCTCGCACAAACGGCGAAGACGTCCGGGCGCGCGGCGAAGCGACCGGCGAGGGTCCGGAGCATTCCGACGTCGTCCTTCTCGCGGACGATCGCGATGCGCGTCGTGCCGCTCGGATCCGGCGGGTGCGCCGCGAGGACGCGCTCCGCGACGAGATCGACGAGCTCGCCGCGCGCGGCCGAGAGCGCGTCGAGGCGCGCCTTGAGATCGCTCCGCAGCTTGCCGACCGCGCTCGGCACGTCGAGGACGCCGCAGGTGAACTCGCGCGCGAGCTCGGAAAGGACGCGCTCCTTCGCGCGCGCGTCGTCGATCGCGCGCCGCCCGGCGTGGAACGAGACGCGCAGGCCGCCTTTGTAGCGCTCGACGCCGGCGACGCGGACGACGCCGATCTGCCCGGTCTTCGTGCAATGCGTGCCGCCGCACGGCGTGAAGTCGAAGCCTTCGACTTCGATGATGCGGATGTTCGTGGCGACCTTCGGCGTGCGACGCAGCGGGAGCTTCGCGAGCTCGTCGGGGGACGGGAAGAGCGCGCGCACGGCGACGTCGCTCGTGACGACGTCGTTCACCAAGTCCTCGGCGCGCGCGATGTCGCGCTCGGGGACGTCGGCGACGCCGAGATCGATCGTGCAGCTCGTCGCGCCGAGGCGCGCGCTCACCGTCTCGCCGTTCGCGACGTCGAGGAGCGCGCGCGAGAGCATGTGCTGCGCCGTGTGCTGCGTCATGTGATCGCGGCGGCGCGCGCGATCGATCGTGCCGCGCACCGGGCCGAGCGCGTCGGGCGCGTTCTCGACGATGTGGTGGATCGCGCCGAGGTCGTCGATCTGCGTGTCGACGACGGCGACGGTCGCGCCGCCGATCGCGAGCGTGCCGCGATCGCCGAGCTGGCCGCCCGCTTCCGGATAGAAGAGCGTTCGCTCGAGCACGATCGACGTGCGCTCGCCGAAGCGCGACAGGGAGGCGCGCTCGGCTTCGAAGTCGACGGCGAACGGATCGTTCCAGTAGAGCTTCTCGGTCGACATCGCGAAGAGTGTGTAGCACGCTCGTCTCCATGCACGTCACGTTGAACGGCGCTGCGCGCGAGGTCCCGGACGGGCTCACCGTCGCGGAGCTCGTCGTGCACCTCGGGCTCACGCAAGGTCCGGTGGCGGTCGAGATCAACCGCGCGATCGTGCCGCGCGCGGAGCACGCGAAGAGGCGCGTCGCGAGCGGCGACACGATCGAGATCGTTCACTTCGTCGGCGGCGGCTGACGAACGCGGCGGACGCTCGCGCGAACGTCAGCGCTCGACGAGCGCGCGCGCTTCGTGGACGAGCGCTTGCACGGCCGCGTGCGCTTCGTCGCGGAGCTTCGCCGAGCGCACGCGCGGCGCGGCGACGATGGGCGCGCCCGCGAGGAGCGACACGCGCGTCGGATCGGCCGCGGCCATGCGCGCGAGGTGCTGCGGGAACGACTCGTTGACGAACGCGGCGCCGGAGCCGCGCGGATAGGCGAGGCCGACCGGAACGATCTCCGCGCCGGTGCCGGCCGCCGCGACGAACGCGCCGCCGTGGAAAGGACGGACCTCGTCGTCGGAGAACGTGGTCCCTTCGGCGAAGACGATGACGGTCTCGCCGCGCTCGAGGAGCGTGCGCATCGCGCGCACGGCCGACGCGCCGCTCTGCGCGTCTGCGCGATCGACGAACACCGTGCCGACCTTGCGCGCGGCCGCGCCGATGAGCGGCCACCCCGACAAGTCCGCGCGGCTGACGACGCGCCCGCCGAACGATCGCAAGAGCACCGCGATGTCGATCGTCGAGCGATGGTTCGCCACGACCATCCTTGGTCCCGCGCCCTTCGTGACGCCGCGCGCGTCGACGCTCACCGCAAACAACGCGAGGAGCGCGTCGCACCAGCGCGCGACCCAGCGGTCGCGGAGCGCGCCGCGCTCGTCCGGCGCGGTCATCGCGTCGCGCAGCGCGTATGCAGGCAAGAGCGCCGCCGTCACCGCGCCGAACCCCGCGACGCGGGCGGCGCGCCGCGCCTTCTTCTTCGCCTCGCCGATCACCACCACCTCCGAAGAGCGTACGCCGCCAATTCGATCCCGCGGCGCGCGACCGCGCGCTCGCGCCACGACGCGAGATCGACTCGCGTCGCGCGCGCGAGATCGCGCTCGAACCACCCGCGCACGTGACGCGCGAACGCGCGGTCGCGCACGGCGAGGTTCACCTCGAGGTTCTTGCGCCACGAGCGCTCGTCCAAGTTGTAGCTGCCGATCGTCGTGAAGTCGTCGTCGATGATCGCGGTCTTCGCGTGGAGCATCGTTCCCGGAAGCGCGTAGAGCTCGACGCCGTGGCGGAGCAGCGTGTCGAAGAGCGCCTCGGTCGCGAACTGCACGAGCGGTACGTCGCTCCGCGCCGGGACGAGGACGCGCACGCGCACGCCGCGATCGATCGCGCGAAAAAGCGCGCGGCGCACGTCGCGGTCCGGGACGAAATACGAGTTGGCGATGTCCACCGACGCGCGCGCGCGCTTGATGCGCACGACGTACTCGCGGTGGATGCTCCGCAGCGTGCGCCACTGGCTGGCGAGCACCCACGCGCCGCCGACGTTTCGTCGCGACAGCGCGCGCACGTCGATCGGCGCCTTCTCGCCGGTCATGCGCCGCCACGTCTTGTAGAAGATCGTGCGAAGCTCCTGCGCGGCGCCGCCGCGCACTTGCACGACGTCGTCGCGCCAGCCGGCGCCGCCTTCGTCCGGCGCCAGCCACGGTTTGGCGAGGTTGATGCCGCCGGTGAAGCCTTCGTCGCCGTCGACGACGAGGACCTTGCGGTGGTCGCGTCGCTCGATGCGATCGACGAAAGCGAGTGCACGGCTCCGGCGCGCGGCGGTCACCGCGGTCACGGCCGGCGCGATCGGCACACGCTCGACCGGCCAGATCGCGTGGTACTCGACGACGCGTCCGCCCGCGGCGACGAGCGGGCGCCACCAAGCGAGGTTGATCTCGAAGCTGCCGACGTAGTCGTAGATGACCTTCACGTCGACGCCGGCGGAGGCGCGCGCGGCGAGCGCGTCGCGGAAGCGCGCGCCGACCGCGTCGTTCCCGATCCAATACATCTCGAGGAGGATTTCGCGCTCGGCCTTGGCGATCGCGTCGAGCATCACCGGGAACGCTTCGACGCCGTCGCGCAGGAGGCGCACGGAGTCGGTGCGCGCCCCGCCGCGCGAGACGTCGAACCACGGGATCGCGTCGGTCGTCACGGCCCCTTCGTGCGCGCGGGGCGGGCCGCGACGATGACGAGGTCCTGGTCGCGCAGCGTGGAGGCGAACGCTTTGAGCGCGTCGGCGGTCGGCGCCGGCAGGGCGCGCTCGCCGCGCCAGAGCGCGACGAGCCGCGCGCGCGGATCGAGCGAGGCCGCGAGATCGACCCGCGCGCGGACCTCGCTCGCGCGCGCGCGATCCGCGTCCGACAAACCGTTCTGGCGCAGGCGATCGACGAGGACGCGCGTCTGCGCGACCGCGGCGTCGAGCTGCGCGTTCGACGCGGCGACGCGGATCACGAGCGCAGGCGCGCGCGGCGCGCCGAGAACCGTCGCGCTCCACGACCGCGCGAGCCCGCCGTCGCCGAGCGCGTGCGCGAGCAGCCCGTCCGCACCGTCGAGCGCCGCGGCGATCCACTGCGCGCTCCGCCGCGCCTCGTCCGTCGCCGGGATCGCGATCGCGAGCGTCGCTTCGCTCGGCGCGCCCGGCTCGATCTCGATCGCGTAGGTACCCGGCCGCGCGACGGGCGCGCTCGCGGGCGCGCACGCGCGCACCTCGTTCGGGCGACGCGCGACCCATCGGTCCGCCGCCTTCACCATCGCGTCGGCCTGCGCGGCGTCCGCGTTCGCGAGCACCGCGACGCGCAGCGGGCCCGAGCGAATCGCCGACGCGCGCACGATCACCGCTTCGTCCGAGGCGCGGCCGACGCCGTCGATCGTCCCGAACGGCGCGAGCCACGACGGATGCCCCGGCGCGAGCGCGCCGCCGAGCGCCGCGAGCACGCGCCCGTCGCGCGCGCCGTCGCGCGCGAGCAGCGACGCGCGCGCGGGCGTGAGCGCCGCGCCCGGAATCGGATCCGCCGCGAAGCTGCGCGCCGCCACGTCCGCGAGCCGCCGCGCGTGCGCCGCGGGCGACTCGCCGCGAAGCGCAGGCCCGTGCGCGACGAGGCCGATCGCATCCGGCGCGATCCACGGCTCGACGTCCGCGCCCACGCGCGCGAAGCTCGCGTGCTGCGACGCCGCGACCGCGAACGCCGCGCCGACGCCCGCGTCGCCGTCGACCTCCGCGATCGTCCCGCACGGCGACGCCACCACGACCCACAGCTCGCCCTGGCCACGCTCGACGCGCGTTCGCCCCTCCACCACCGGCGCGTGCCAAGCGACCGTGGCGCGATCGAGATCGCTCTTGATCGCCTGCGCGCGCG
>Ga0100403_1001878_pt1 | contig 17873 bp, 25 predicted proteins | sample CryGeymet201501t_FD_83663 | JGI IMG/M metagenome (GOLD analysis project Ga0100403, IMG submission 83663) | Groundwater microbial communities from Crystal Geyser aquifers in Utah, USA - Crystal Geyser metaG 2015-01t | ecosystem: Environmental > Aquatic > Deep subsurface > Groundwater | place...
CCAGAAAAGAGTAACAATCTGGAAGAGGTTGCCACTACGAAGTTTATCCATACCCAAACCCCCTACCAAATTAGAGGTCTTCACTTCCTCTATAGTACCACCAGAACTGGTTGCTTCTTCTTTAGTACTACCAGAACTAGTTGCTTCCAAAACAAATATGGGATCACACTCCATGATTTCTCGAAGATATAAACCAGCTAGCAAGTGTAGCATAAGACGTCGTCACCTCTCCCAAACCGCTACTTCGTACGTTTACGTCACTCGTCCAGAAAAAAGTAACAACAATATCCAAACCCTCTACCGAAGTAGAGGTTTTTACTTCCTCTCTGGTAACACCAGAACTAGTTGCTTCCCCTTTAGTAACACCAAAACTGGTTGTTTCCAAAACAAGTGGGGGATCTCTCTTACCTTCCTAACAACAAACACTAAAACCGCCTTATCGAATGACGAGTTCTGGCTGTAACGGTTCCCTACCCTAAAGGACGGGGCTTTTCACTACATCACGGAAACCACGATGCGCGAATATAGGACGGGTTACTTTGCAGCCCCTCACCGAGCCGATAGGCCCGACGAACCAGGCAATGTTTGCGGCGGCATTAACGTCGCTGTGCGCCAAGTTTCCACATGGACATAGGACACTATACGTACCGCATGGAAGAAAGTCAACATCACTCCTTTCCTTCCTGGCCTGAAGGCCGAGGTCTCTCGGAGCTTTTCTGATGAGAGCGTGCAACGCGCGCGGTCATCCTACGAGGACAACTAGGGGTTTTTACTTCCTCTCTAGTACCACCAGAACTGGTTGCTTCTTCTTTAGTAACACCAGAACTGGTTGCTTCCAAGACAATTGGGCAACCACATTCCATGTTTTCTCGATGATATAAACTAGGACGCATATCTACTAACAGGCATGTTCCACTAACTTGCACCAGAAACGCCTCAAAAACACGCCTACAAAGCAACGATTGCGAGTATACCTTACTAACAACAAGCGCTAAAGCCGTCTTGCGGGTATGGAGTAATCAGCGAACGACCGCCCACTAAAGATAGGCCTTGGGTTCTAAGCATCCAAGGAACGGAAATCAAGAAAGAAAGGAGAGGGCGTTTCCTCCGTCAGCTAAAGCAGACGGTCTCCACGCCCGAATTTTTATGAACCTACCAGAAAAGATCGCGCGCGGATTAGGGGTTGTTATGGTTCCAGAGGTTTCAGATATACACAAGCTTGGCTTCCGGATGTTCAACGATGCCGGAACAGAAGTAGAGGTAGGAGCGTTTCTGCATGCCTTCGTACGTATGACCAAGCCCGAAGTAGTACTTGAGACAGGCACCAACGCAGGGGTCTCCGCCGCCTTTATAGCTCACGCTTTGATGATGAATGGCAGAGGTCACCTCAACACCATTGAGTTCAACCATGGACTTGCAGACACTGCCGAGGCTCTTCTGCACAGCCTCTCACTACGTGAGAGAGCCACTGTCCACAGGATAGATATACGCCTCAAGCTTACAGAGCTTGCTCTTTCCCTCCCTGGTAAGATTGACTTCGCATTCTTGGATTCAGAGCCACAGCTAAGGTTTGCCGAGCTTACTACCCTTCTACCCTTCATGAACCCCGGTTCTTTCTTTGTTGTCCATGATCTCCATCCTAGTTTTGGGTTCCCGGGCAGAGAGGCAGAGGGTATGACACACTGGCCTTACGGCGACTTCCGTGAGTCCGTTGGTCCCTTCATAAAGGACAGAACCCTACAGGTTATAACCTTTCCTACCCCACGTGGGTTGTCCATGCTACAGAAGAGAGCACCTACGTTTAACTTTACCAACTTCATCTTTGGGAACATCTAGTGGCCCGTGCAGCCTTAGTACAGTTTCCCGGCGATCCCTTCCGTACTATGTATTGGATGGAGATGTTCCGTAATATATGGCATAAAGAAGTAGACGTACTATACGTAGCTCTAAACATGCCTCCGTGGGTACCAGACGAGATTCTCCAAGCTAACCTTGCTGCTATCGGTCAGTCTCATAAGATAAAACTGCTTCCACAGTTCCCTGCTCATTATTACTACCAGCATGGGGACACTATGAAAGAGCTGCTTCTAGCCTCTACAGAAGATCACGTTGTCTTTATAGAGGATGATGGTTTCATCTTTAGACCAGCCATTGTTGACCGTTGTTTCAAGATGCTAGAGAATGGGTTTCAACTCGTAGGGTCTCCTCGTGGATCCTGCTCCAAACCTATATACGAGAAATCTAATGAGCTTTATGGTCTCGAACACAACTTCAAGTTCTACCTAGCACCCAATTGGTGGCCTAACTTCTTCTTTTGTAACAGGGATGTTCTTCTAAAGACAGACCTAGATTTCAATGCCCGTACATGGGAACCAGGTGCACCTATAGGGCCTCTTGGTGTTATCTCCAATGAGTTGATGTTAGGAGACACTTTTGTCTGGGCATCCATTCAGATAAGATCACAGAGACCCAAGGAAGCTTTCGTAGAACAATATCATTCCTACCCACACGACCTTAAATTATTCAGGAAAAGAACGCATCTCTGGGATGGAAAATGCCAATGGCTACACGTAGGGTCCTTGTCTGGAACAATGTCAGACAAAGACTCTTATTTCAACTCTGAAGAAGACATAGTAAGAAGTACCAGCAGCATCATAGAAACCTCCTTTCACTACAACAACACCAGGTTTGAATTCCTGCGCCGCCTTTCCTGGGTAAAGATGATATACGAAGAAACGACAAGCATCGTTTCTTTACCGCAAGAAACAAAAGACAGATACTACCAGAACCTACTCACCCAGATGAAGACAATGCAGCTACCACAAAACCAAGTAAATGCTCTCATAGGAGCCTACAAACATCTCCTGCCTACCGTAAGAAAAGCCAGATGAAACCTGACCTGATCGTGAGCCAGCCTAGAAGTGTAGACTACCCCATCTGGCGCTTCACCATACAGAAGTGCAGGAGAGACTTCGACCAGGTCCTGGTTGTCGTCCACGAGGACCATAGGGACCTTGACAACCGTGAGTGGATCCGAACTCACTTCCCAGAAGGTGAGCTGCTAGAGGCAGATCCTACCTTGCCAGGCCAGGACTGGAGAAACAACTGTATACAACCCGCCCTACGTAAATCAAGGAGCGAGTGGGTTCTGTTTATGGAGCAGGACTTTTTACCCGAGGATGACCTGTTCTTCAAGAGAGTCTTTGCTAAGACAGAAGATAAAGATGTGATAGGATTCGCTGATGGAAACCACTGGTCAATAAACGTAAGACTACATCCGGCCTTCCTGTTATTACGTAGAGAACTTATAGAAAAAACAGACAAAAACTTCAGTGCTGTATGGCCCTGGGACCACTTCGGACTATTCTGTAACGAGCTACTAGAACTATCACCGAGATTCATGTCTCTGCAAGACTTGGGGGAAACTAAGTGGAAGCACCTACAAGGACTAACTTCTAACTTCTGTCTTATAGCTTCTGGACATCCCCCTAACTTCAAACCACATGAGATAGCAGACTATGCCCAACGTTCCCTTGCTTGTAATACCCCTATTCACCCAGAGTTTGAAAAGATACTAACCAAAGCCATCACATACGGAGAGACCAGCAGTGGAGGCATACCACCAGCATGAGGTGGACACCAGGAGCCCTTCCTTCAACAACAGAGTTCAGGGTAGACAAAAGGAACTGTAGAGATGTAGAAGTCCCCATGACCATATCCTTCATAAAGAACCGTAATCATACCATAGGAACTGTTCTTGATGTGGGAGCACACTGGAGTGGAAACTTCTACGCAAAAGAAGTCAGAGAGCTATGCCGAAATGCAGTCTACGTAGGAGTAGATCCTACCAAAGCAGATCCTATAACAAAAGAACTACTAGACGACTACATACAAGCCAACTACATAGGCTACCCAACCATACCAGCCGATCTAGTTCTTTGTATATCTGCAATAGAACACACAGGAGTAGACAAAGGCTGTACTATCCCGGAGGTACCTCATAGAACACAACAGCTACAACTCTTCGAGAAGATTTGCGCGAGTACCAAGCAGTATCTACTAGTCACCTTCCCGTATGGAGTAGAGGATGTGTTACCTCCTCACTACGCTAACATAGATCCCATCCTACTAGATGATTTCGGCGGCATCATGGATTCCTATGGATTGAAAAGATCAGCCCGCTTCTTCAGGAACGTACGTCCATACGAAGGACGTCCTTACGTAGTGGTTACCAAAATGGAAGCAGACACATTCGCTATGGATAAAGAGAACAAGGTTGTTGAGTGCCTATGTGTACTAGCAGGAGAAAAAGACAAGCCTAAATCTATACTCGGTGTCGGATAACAGAGAAGCCTATGGACGATATCATCAAAAAGTTCCTGTTTTGGGGCTCACCTATTGAACGCATGACATCACAAGGACTAAACTACCGTTGGCCTACGTTCAAGATAGCAATGAACTTGCTGGTCCAAGGACCAAAACGGATCGTCGTTGAAACTGGATGCATGAGCGAGATGGGATGGGCAAGTGGTAATGGCACCATGCTGTTTGGCAGTCTCGCAGAGGAATTTGGGATAACAGTTCACACAGTAGACAACGATGAGGCCAAACTAGATAGATGTAAGTTGCTAACCAGGAGTTTCTCCCAGCATATCAACTATCACCTCTCGGACTCTGTTGTTTTTCTCACTACCCCACCCAAAGACATCGAGAAGGAAGGGATTGGTCTACTCTATCTCGACTCGTTCGACTATCCATACGACGAGTTGATGATGATTTATCACGATGACCAACAACGTGCACACGCGCTGCTTCTTAACATGCCCGAGGAGCTGATACAGAAATTCCACCATAGTATCTTCGACGCTTGCCAGGAGCACTGCTTGGCCGAGGCTAAAGCTGCAGCACCGTGGCTTAGTCCTGGTTCGGTCGTACTGATCGACGATAACGGCTACCCCGGAGGCGGAAAGTCACGGCTTGCGAAGCTCTGGCTAGCTGACAATGGGTGGGTATGCTTACTAGATGCCTACCAGACGGTATGGACCAGGTCATGAAACTCATACTTGCCGACATGCACCACGAGGACTTGTATGAGTCCCTTGTCATACTCTTCGAGGACAGACTTAAGTTCCAGCTATACCGTCCCGTAGGACTTGAGTGGTACCGCGAGGGCTACTGGAAGGTCTACAATCACCCCACTACCGCCGAGCAATACCTGGCTTATGGGAAGCATTCCTCTAAGGAGTTCTCTGACAGACAGAAGATAGAGGACAATTTCCGCCGCCTATCTGACCAGAACACGGTTCTTCCTGACGATACCCTTCTTGTAAAGAGTGTAACCTATCCTGAGCGTCTATACAGAGCTGTACCCCTTGAAGTATTCAAGAACATGACTTTCGACATACTCCTCTGTAGTATGCCTGCTCACGTTGAACCTTTCCTAAAGCTACAACGTAACTTCCAACCACAGGCTAAGCTCATCTTCCAGATAGGTAACAACTGGCCGCCCCCTCCTCAGATAAAGAACTTCCTGTGCTCATCTCGTATTTCTGCTGCACATATACCTGCAGATTCTAACTCTGTTTTCTATCATCAAGAGTTCAATGCAGAAGCCTTCAGGGATCCCTCCGCCATCTCTATGAACCGTAACCCGTACAGTGTAACTAGCATGACCCACTACATGCAGGACAAACCCCTGTTTCTAGAGCTTGAGAAGAGGCTGCCTAGGTTCACCTTCCAGATGAAGGGTGCGGGCAACAGGGACGGCCCTGAGGGCCCCCAAGCGTCTAAGATACGTGCTGCCTTCCACCGTATGGGCTTCCTACTGCACATCAAACCTGGTGGTGATGGCTTTGGCTACAATTTGATGAATGCAGCAGCTGCGGGTGTCCCAATCATATGCAAGAAGAAACAGTTTACGGGAATGACAGCCGAACGCCTACTGATCGACGGCAAGACATGTATTAACCTAAACGGACTCTCTCTTGATGGCGCCGCCAACCAGATAGAGGAAGCTGCCCAGAACTACGAGGAGTGGAAGAACAACATGCTTCAGACCTTCTACTCTCTAGTTAACTTTGATAAAGAGTTTGGGGAGATACAGACCTTCCTGAACAACCTGAGGTAATCATGTCCGTACATCTAAACGACAGACAGCGTAAACGTATAGGGTTTGATCCCGACGTACTACTCAGGGTAGTCGGCGTAACCTTTGACGGACGCCAAAAGATCCTTGTGAAGGCTTATAACCTTTGTACAGATGACTACTCTGTTCCTGCTGTTCTAAAGAGAGATCCTACTAACAAGTTTGATGCCGGCGCCGTAAAGGTACTAATCGGTACCTATTACGATACTAACAAAGGGAAGTGGCTACTAGAACAAGCCGGGTTCCTGCCTAAGAACTACATCCTGCCTAATGATAGAACTAACATTCCTGTATGGTCCATCCTTGACAGAGACCCAGATGCTATCCAGATAGCAGTAGATGGTATCTGGCAAGTGCAGGGTAACTTTGGGCTTGGTATAGCTCTGAAGTACTCACCAGAAACACGCAAGAACCCAATCCACTAAGTGTTCGTTAGCATTGAGGTCTGTGTTCGCGGCCGTGTTCGTATGTTAACTAACACGCTTGTGCATGTTAGCAAGAAAGAGGACGGCGTTTCCTCCATCGCCTGAAAGCGACGGTTTCCACACCGAAGGATCCGATGAGAAGTATATTCGAGCAACCAATAAGCTCTATAGAAGAACTACGTAAGGAGTGGGCGCCCTGTACCAAGTGTGTGTTCTCTTCTTTGTGGAAGAACACAGGTCCCTGCCTACCTTTAGGTAACTCAACCAATAAGGAGGTCCTTGTAGTAGGACAATGGCCAGGCGAAAAGGATATGCAGAACGGGGTGCCGTTCTCTGGGCCACAGGGCAGAGTCTGTACCAAAATGCTTTGCGATGCAGGATTTGATGCAGGAAAGTTACTCCTCACCAACGTCCTGCTCTGTGCTTGCCCGATGATACCTAATAAAGAGATCCTGACTAACTGTGCTAAACAGATAGACGACACCATAGATATTACAAGACCTAAGATAATTGTTGCTCTAGGTAAATATGCAGCTACTAGATTTGGCATTAGAAAATCTATGAGTTTAGTACACGGCAAGCTAGCTATTTATAGAAACCACAAGGTGGTGCCTTGTATACACCCGGCAGCTATAGCCAGAGCTGGCTCTCCAACAGATAAGGCAGACACTGAGAGGAAAGTTATGAACGATCTCACCACCGCCCTAAGGATATACGAAGGCAACCGTGATTGACCAAGCTGTCATAGACCACCTCTTAGAGTTCTTTGTATCTCAGGAAAGGAAGTCTAAACACAAACAGATTCTTCCCAACGAGCCAGACAAAGATCTGATCAACTACGCAGCAAGGGGCCATCTTGTCTCCCGTATCAAAGGTACAGGTAACAGAACTAAAGGTTGGCGATTCACTCCAATAGGAAGGCTCTTATTAGTAGGAGTACTCAAAGAAAAAGAACTAAAGAACACCATAAAAGAGCTACAACAACGCCTCGACTCTGCAAAAGAGGAAGCTGCACCAGACATAAAGAAAGCCAAGTCCTACGAAGCCTCAGAGAAAGTAGCGCTTACTGCAAAGCAGATAAGCCCTACTGCCTGGATGAACATAGCCTCTCTAGTAGAGGATAAAACTGTAAGAGTACAGATAAGGACATTGTATATGTCCGTTATCGAGTACTGCCGAACCGAGAAAGGGCTATAAATTGATTGCCACAGCCGAGATGAAAGTAAAGACCACAGACCAGCTCATTGAGCTTTCCCAGCAAGACGACCAGAACAAGGCCCGCATCTTCACTAGTAAGAAGAAGGTCTCCTTGTCCGTACGGGTGACGGACGATGGTCCTTACTACACCATCAGTGATACGTCTCGGGATCCTACCGAAACATTCTACCTCGACTCGTTTACCTTTACCGAGTACAGCTGGAAGCAGTTCTGGAACAACTTCCTGAAGTACCCAGTAAGCGGCGTGCTTCCAGACAGGATCTCTCCTGATCTTGTAATAGATATTGCACGAGACAGACAGGAGCGTGTTCGTAACAGCCCGGTCCTGTTACAGCTACGTAAGATGCCACTGGGCACCCTCTACCGCGGCCACACTACCCCCAGGGGGGAAGACCACTCTGTAACCAAGCTGCTACAGGCAGTCAACCTTGGGCAGAGAACGAACCCCATGGTGTGCGTTGGAGACCCCTCATTCCAGGACGAGATCTTCTACGCCTACCTTCTCTTCCCTAACCAGGACCAAGACGAGCCACAGGTGGGATGCGCCATCGAAACCTCAGAAGTAGGAGCCGTCGCAACCTCTTTCAGAGGAATGGTATATCTACATGAGCACGGGGTGTCCCTTTCTGCGGGCAGCTTCTCTCAGAAGATGCTTACCTTAGGAGCAAAGCAACGAGAGACTAACCGCCTGATCGAAGACACAAAGGCGGCCATCGACTCCATCAAGAATCAGTCAGAAAACATTCAGGACTGTCTGAAGAAGGCTAACGATGCCAAGATTGCCAATGTAGAGACAGCCATTACAAGAACAGCAGGTACTTACGCATTGTCCAAAGCAGACGTAAGCACTCTCTCTTCGATGTTTGACGTAGCTATTCAAGATGGTAAATTGGGGAAGACACGATTTGGCCTGGCTGTATCATTGGCCAAGGTAGCCGAAACCCACAACGTTGGTTCGCCAAACAGGAAGAAGTTGGAACTAGCAGCCGGTTCCATCCTCCAGACAAGGACGTGAAATGCGTACTAAAGAAGACCGCCTGTTCAAGTGCTCCCACTGTCACCAGATATTTGCCAGAAAGTGTACCGAAGAGGATATCTCCTACATTAAGTGCCCTGTGCTGTGCTCCAAAGGCACAGTAACTGAGGTTACCAAAGAGTGGGAAGAGCTAAACAAGAAGCGCAGGCAAGAACGAGTTCAGCGAGAAAACACAGCAAAGGAAAAACGCATAGAGCTGTCTGGTTATGAGGCAGGAGATGATAAGATCTTCGAACGGATAGCTAAGCGCAAGTAGAACCACTCTAAAAAGACCAGACAAGCCCGCCTACGCGGGCTTGTTCCTTTAGTGAGGATCCTGATGAAAAAGTCAGACATTAACACAATCACGCTAGTAGGCACGGTAAAAAGCGCAAAGGCATGGGATCCCAAGCCAGGTAAACAGTTTACGAACGGGAACGTAGAGATGATGGTTGGATCAGACACCATCCACGCTAGCTTCTATCTGAAGATGGACGGAGAGAACAACCACAAGAAAGTCTTCGAGACTCTGTTCGTAACAGGACGGTCCGTCATCCTATATGACGCAGGGTTCGGTAGCTATCTTAAGGCAGACAAGTTGGTACCACAAGTAACTGGGAACCTTTTCACTTGTGGGATTACAGACGGAAGCTCCTTCAACGCTTGCATAGTATCTGGAAACGTTACTACCAAGGCGAAGGGTCCTAACAACTCCTCTGCCCTACTTGTAGAGAGCTGCTACGATGGTAAAACCTCCAGCCCTCGTTGGAAATCCAGAACAGTAAAGGTCTTAGACCAACAGAACACAGAGGTGTCGGTTGGTGATCGTATAATGGTAACAGGATCCTGCAGAGAGGGCCAAACCGGTCCGTACCTCGAAGCAACATCTATCTACCCAATCCGAGGGTGAGATGCACACCACCGAAGTACCTAATATCCCAAAGGACTTCGTGTTTCCCCCTAAACTTGAAGACACACCTCCTGCTAAGAAGAAACCAACCGTCACCAACAGCAGGAGCTTGTCCCAAGAGGATGCAGAGCGTGTTGCTGTAGCCCTCTCAGAAATACAGGAAACAGAAACACAAAGTAAGATCAAAAAGATTGCAGCTAATGGAAAGGACCTGACAAAGGCTCTGCTGTTTGACACCGGCCCAGACGTAGATCTCAGATCTGTACACGCTTGTATGACCATCGTCAAGCGTTGGCAACCACAAATAGACGAAGAAGGGAACTTCTTAGGAGACCAGGAAGGAAACCTCGAAAACCCAGATGCCTTAGACAAGGACACCGTTCACCTCGCTGCTCTAAGCTTCACTGTCTCTATTATCAAGGGACAGTTGGATTCTGCCACAGCCGCTGCGGAGACAGACCTCAAGTTCATTGAAGCAAGACTACGTAACCAAATCAGAAAAGAAAAAAGGAAACAATCCTTTTCTGGTTCACCAACCGAAACAGAACTCAAGGACACAGTAATCACACACGAGACCTACAGAGAAGCGTGTGAGCTACACGCAGCCTGCAGAGAGTTGGCGGCCATAGTAGAAGCTTGCTACTTCGCCTCCAAGAGACTGGAAGACCGCCTAAACAACAGGGTCAGATGCCTTGTGTCGAGGTGGGCAAGAACCACTAAGTGAAGGAACCACATGAGACTAACAGGCGTAGTCAGAGTAGAAGAGAACATTGCACCTAGGCGTACAGAAGGTGACCGATTTGTAAAGATCACCGCCCGCTGCTCTTTCCGCAGCAAGAGTCAGATACGTACCTGGAGTACCTCCAAGAAGACCTGGGAGAAAACCCACTACAGCTCACTATTCTTGGACTTCCTAGCCTGGAAAACTAAAGAAGGAGAGGATCCTGCCTGGCTCAAGCATATTGTGCCTGGCAACATCCTTGAGGTAGAAGGCAGTGTATACCAAATAATGACGGATAAAGAGAAGTACTACACCGTCATGGAGATTACCAGTGCCTCCTTCCCAATCAGTGCTCTTAAGGACGTAGCTGCTCCTACTACACCCGCTGATGCCAACAAACCGGCTGCCAAACAGGTAGCGGTAGCATCAGCCTTCGATGACGACGAAGAAGTCATGCCCTTCTAGTACTTCTCATTACGTACCCGGCTTAGGTCGGGTACGTTTTCGGAGACCAAATGCCACACACTCCCAAGGAGGACAGACATAGGTATACCAAGGAGCTTCTCAACAAGGCGATGCCTAATAGCGGGTCTAAAACCGCTATTTCCCGCCTTCGTAAGAGAGAGCCAGACCTATCTCTCATCGCAGACAAAGTAGCAGACTTCTTAATCAACAAAATAGCAAGAGAAGAACACGAACCATCGAAGGCTGCTCGTACAGGATTCGCCTATGCCTTCTTAACAGGAGTCCTTCTTACTGAAGAGATAAGACGGCAAGAAGATATCACATACTTCGAATCCTCTAGGCGTAAAAAACCCTTCAAAAGACCAGGAGAAGACAAGAGTGCCTAATATATTCTCCTATATCAAAGGTGCAATAGGCGCCTTCTTTGTAAATAAGAAGCTACGAATAACTATAGACATACGCAATAAGGAAAAAGATGAGGAAGAAGTCCAAGAGGACGGGCAGCAAAAAAGAAGAATACATAAGAAACCAACTGATGGAAGCACTACCGGGAATACAAGAAACAGCAAACTCAGGCGCAAGGTTCGGGGACGCCGACCTATCCAACAAGGATTGGGTAATAGAAGTAAAGTCAACAGTAAAAACCTCCTACAGGATAGAGAAAGCTCTCCTACAGAAGACGGTTGATACTGCCCTACTAAGAAACAAGCAGCCCGCTATTGTAGTAATGCTTTCCGCAGAGACCCCAGAAGAAGATAACTGTTTCGTAATCCTACCTCTACGAACAGCCATAACACTCATGAAGAACTCGGAGGTCATGTGACCACTGCTACTGAGAAAGAACCTACCAAAAAGGAAGAGAAGAAAGAGGATCCCCGTCCAGCTATTATGAAGAAGCTATTCAAGCTGGCTGCCGACAAAGGCATCAAACTAGTTCGTGGCTCTGAGTTGAAGTCTTTCCAGTACGTCTCCTCTGGTCTCCCGCAGATAGACGCCCTTGGAGGAGCATGCATTGGACGATTCACGGTAATATACGGACCAGAGGGAAGTGGAAAGAGCACCTACCTGTATAGGCAGATAGCAGCCTTCCAGAGAACCTTCCCAGACAAGATCCCATGCCTAGTTGATGCAGAACAGCGGATCGAGCCTACCTGGATGCAGGCTCAGGGAGTAGACACAGAGAACCTGGCTATCATCCAAGGACACAAGACGATGGAGGAGTTCTGCAACGCAGCCCGTCAGTTAGCCTGCTCTGGTTTGATCTCTTACATAGCTATTGACACTATCTCCGCTATGAAGCCCGCCATCATGTTCCAAGAAACCAACACAGAGAAAAACATCCTCAACAGGGACCACGTAGCTAAGGATGCTGTCAAGATTACCCAGTTCATTGGGCTAATCAATGCCGATATCTTCAACAACAACGTTGCCTGTATCATCGTTGCCCAGGCCAGAACCCATGGTATAGGAGGAAGAGTTACCTATCTAGGTCTATCTGGTGGCTACATGCTCAAGCATATGGCTACTCAGATCTGGCAATTCATGCAGCTCAAGTCAGCTGGAGACGTCACCTACGAAAACATAACAGTAGATAGTAAACCTGTGAAGGTAGTAACAGCATTCAAGATCCGCGCTCTCTTAGAAAAGGATACAGGACCAAACCCTAGAAGGGTGGCTATCCTACCGTTCGTAGTGGGAGTTGGCTTCGACGACATAGAGTCCGTGATTGGATCAGGACTACGGTTTGGTTGTATCGAAGAGACAGGAAAAGCCCGCTTCCGCTGGGTTGATACCAATGGGGAAGAGCATAAACTGCATGGCAGAGCCAACGTTATGGACTACTTCAAAGCAGCTCCTCTAGAGATAGAGCGCCTCAAGGAGGCCGTTGCTATTACTCACCACAAGATGGCCGGAACTAAAACAAGCGATCCCGAACCCATCGAAGAACAAGTCTGGGTTTCTGAAGACGACGAAGAACAGTCCTGATGCTTTTCATGGGAATAGATCCAGGCAAAGCAGGTGGCGTATCCATTATCACAGAAGAGAACGTAGTTGTATCTATCTACCAGTTATCAAAACTTACAGAAGAGGAACGAGCGTCCATATTCCTATCCCGAACAGGGGAGCTAGCTTATGCAATCCTAGAGAAGGTCTGGGCATTCCACGGACAAGGTGTAACCAGTGCCTTCTCTTTTGGGGATGCTTTTGGGTCTCTTAGAACTCTCTGTATAGCATCACTAACACCCTTCGAGCTACTTAGCCCAGCAAAGTGGCAGAAGACCGTTGGTCTAAGAACCACCGAGTACAAGAACGCACCTTCCCAAACGACCAAGAAGAAGTTGGGCTTGAAACTTGCTCAGCAACTATTTCCCAACACTAAAGGACTTAACAAGGAAACAGCAGACTCTCTGCTGCTAGCCTATACCGCCAAGCTTAGATTCGTAAAGGAGACCAATGTTGCACCAGATCTTACCTCTGACAACGGATCTATCGTCCCTGCCTAACGGGTTCTTTGAACACACAGACACCAATCTGTACTTCAGCCAAGACGCCCCCCTCTCCTGTGTTAGCAACATTCTCCTAAATGGTATACCAAGTACCCTAACACCATCCGTGTGTGATGTGTGTAAGCACTATATCGACTGCTTCATACTGGAGAACCCTTTCCACTACGAACCACTAGTGGATACCGAAGAAGCACAAACCCTTTTCGCGGAGAAGCCCCATGACGTCTGAGGTGAATACCCTCTTGGACTGTCCCTCACTGTCCTACCTACCCCTTACCCAGGTATTATCAGACATTATCTCCGGTACTAGTCCGGATGAGACCTTTGACGTCATAGCTGTAATTGGTCCTCACGGAACAGGTAAGTCCGAGTGGCCCGAGTATCTAGCTACTGCCATGGGAATCCCTGCTGTCGTAGAGACTATGAGTGGCAAAGAACCCACAGACATCATTGGTAACCCATACAACAAGATCGTATCTGGTGTACAAGAGACGGCCTTGGCACCTCCTTCTTGGTTCAACAGTATGAAATCTTCTGTGCGCCCCATATCTTCTCTGTCAGACACCTGGCTTGAGCAGATAAAGAAGATTACAGACGAGATACCGGACGAGTGCCGGCCAGAACGCATCCTTTTTATGGATGAGTATGACAGAGTACACCCAGATACCTTTGGCCCAATGATGAACATCGTACTAACAAACGAGCACCACGGTACTCGCATGACTAACCGAACGCTCATTCTTCTAGCAGGTAACGGAAACTCCGTAGACACTATGTCTTACAACGTCAACGAGCTTGACCCAGCTCAACAGAGCAGAGTCAGGCCTGTCAGAATCAGTCCTTCTATTCATGAGTGGGAGCAAGTAGTAACAGGAAGCATACACGACGGGATCATCTCTTATGTCAAGGAGAACGTTGCGTTGTTCAACGCATTCTCCCAGACAGGAACCTTTGATCTGCGTACGTTCACACGTTTGGGAAAACGTCTGAAGAATCTCTCTCCTTCTATAGTAGAGGAGAGAGGGGCTATGGTTGCGAACATGTTCGTACCTACCAAGGTAGTAGCCTCTGTTATGAAACACATAAAGGATGCCGCCAACGGTATCTCAGTAGAGGACCTTCTAGATGACTACCAGATTATTGCGCCTACTATCAAAGAACTTACGAAGAAGAACGACAGCAGCACCATTTTGCACCTAGCCAAACGTATTGTCCCTACCATCAAGGACAGAGTAAAGAGACATATACACAGCCCGAACGCTCCTGCAAACGTGACTGCTTTCTTGAAGGACTCTCCTCGACCAGTTGCTTTCAACATCTTCAAAATCCTGTCAAAAGAGTACGGCACTTGTGGAGACCTGAAGGACATCATGATGCTAGCCGCTAAGGATACCTACCTTCGATCTATCATTACACTTGCTAAGAAAGAGAAGGCCGGCACATGATAAAGGCCACCATATCTGCAGAAGAGCTACAAAACACACTTACTACCATCAAAGCTGCAGCCAACCTGCTATCAGAAACAGCACTCCGCCTAGTAGCAGACGAGAAGACCAGCACCCTATCTATTCTATGTAATGGGCCATCCTCAATTTTGAGGGTAACTATCCCCGCAACAAAGGTTGAGTCTGGCAGTATCACTATTCCAAAAACTCTAACACAGAAGTTATCCTCTACCCTAGTTGGTAACATAGTATTCGAGAGCCCTAAAGGATACCTATTAGTAAAGACCTGCTCTGGTAGATTCAAGCTCCCATATGTAGACGAAAGATTGATAGACAGTGGACAAGGACAGAGCTTTACAGGCCCCCATACCCTCGATAAGGCGATCACTGAACCTGCTTGTAGGAAGGTAGCCTTCGCTGCAGCCACGTCCTTTGACAGGCCTTCCAAGGCCATTCAAACGGGGATAGCCATAGTAGCAACAACCACAGGAACTACCTTCTCTGCTCACCAAGACTTTGTCATGGCTTTGCATTCAACACCACACATAGCAGGAACCACCTTCGAAGTAGTTATCCCACCCAAAGCCCTGGCCGTTATGCACAGGAGTCGAGATGAGGGTAGTTGTTACTTCTCTTATAATTCTATGAAGTTTGAATCACCTTCTATTTATTTCGAGACTGTTCTTCTATCTACGAAGCCAGTAGATCTACAACCTGTCATAGCTCGCTTTTCTAAGAAGACTTCGTGGTCTCTTACAGAAGAAGAACGTGTCGAGCTTCGCACCGTAGTCAAGCAGATGTCCTTGTTTACAGAAGGGACCTACCACCCCATAACAATTGATGTAGACCCACGTGTCATAACAATCCTCTCCAAGAGTCCCAACGTTGGGTCAGGTAAAGCCTTCTTCCAATCTCCTACCACAGAGGGTCCTCCTATGAAGCTCTCTGTAGATGGTAGGCTGCTATCCTCAATGGTAGATAACTTCGAGAGTGGCAGCATCCTGTTAGAGTTCATGGGTCCAAGCATGCTAATGAAGATAAGTAACCAGGACACAATCTACCTGGCGGCTACCGACCATGCCTGAAACCATCTTCTTTGTAGACCAGAACCCAGAAGAGGGCGGTCACAGAAACGTATACGTCAAACGTGATCTAATACTACCCTGTCTTATACAAAGCAGGAAGGGTGGCTCTATACAACAGCAAGGGATCCTTTTCCTAAAACACGAAGATCAGCTTCGAGCATCCTCCCAAGACCTTCATGCTGGTAGGACGCCAGGAAAACCAAACCCAATACGAGTAGCTGTAAAAAGAGGAGGTCTATCTTACTACGCACACGTAGACAGAGAAGATGTTCTACCGGAGTAGGCATTGTTAACATATAGGCCAAACCAGTTGCTAGTCTGTAATTCACCAGACAATAAAAACATATGGTGCATACTCCAAGTCCTAACAATAGCAAAAGATGACATAACAGTCCTTCTACTATCAAGTTCAGGTTACGACTTCCTTATAACTATGGACGTAGCCATTATTACAAGAGCAGAACTAGAAGCGGTAGTTACGCAAGAGATAGATTCTAATATAGCCTGGTTCGACACAAAGATGAGGGCCACCTACATATCAAGGGTGAACTGGGACAACTTCTTACTAGAGCAAGGATTCGATGAGTGACAACATACCCCCATGTTTCTCTGACTGGATCCCACATAACCAGGACAAGACACCTACTATCCAAGAGACCAGAGACGCTTTGGACGAAGCGCTGTGTCACCTCGTGGAGAAGCATGACGAGTACCTATCCCTACTAATGGCTATGAAGATCACACTAGATTGGTCCCCTCCAAACCCAGATGGAAGTCCTTCTACCACATTAGGAGTAACAGAGAAGGGAGAGCTGTTCATAAACCCCTGGTACTTCAACAACAAAGAGTTGTCCTCTAGGATTGGACTGCTACTACACGAGTGTGATCACATACTCTACAACCACTTAGAGGATATAAAGATGTATAGCAATGCAAACAGGGCCAATTGCGCGTTCGATCTTGAAGTAAACTCTCACAACAAACATGTTCCGGTGTTTAGGTACTCCCGCGCAGAGATTACAAAGATGACGGCTGGTCATCCTGTATCTCCTGACATAAAAGAAGCCCTAAACAACCCACGTAAGGCTTATGGCCTACACCCAACACACTTTGGTATGCGAGAAGGACGTATTTCTAAGGAGTACTACGACGACCTACCAATGAAGGACGAAGACCTTCAGAAGAAACTCCAGAACATGGGACGTCAAGGATCTAGTAAAGGACAGGCTAACCCTGACCCAAACCAACCACCTACACCAGGACAATCAGGTGGGTCAGGACGATCTGCTGCTCCTCAACATACCTGGCTCCAAAACTCCACAGGAAAACAGGCGCTAAAGCAACTAGTAGAAGAGTTTGCAGAGAACTGTCAAGGACGAGGCACCTTACCAGCTAGCATGGAAGCTATGCTAAAAAGAGTCAAGACAGAGAAAGAGATTCCTTGGTACATAATGCTTCGCAGGCTTGCCCGCAAGTACCTTGCAGGGAACAGAGGGTATCAGTTCAAGAGACCAGATAGACGCACAGGATATCTACCTGGCAGGCACCGCCTAAAGAAGCACCAGATCATACTTGTAGTAGATGTATCAGGAAGCACTTCATGTGTAAGGAACCTATTTGCCGCTGAGTTGATGAACATACATCGTCAATCAGGGGCAGAGATTATCGTAGTAGAGATCGACACAAAAGTCACACGACCACACTACAAGTTTGATGGTAAGATGCCTAAGTCGTTCCATGGGTATGGCGGAACCACCTTTGCCCCTGCCTTCCAATACGTGTATGATAACAAGCTCAAGTGCTCGCTCCTTATCTTCCTAACAGATGGCTGGGGGGAGAACCCCCCCAAACCATCCCACGTAACTTACCCAGTTATATGGGCTACTACAGACGCCAAACCCGCTGCTTGGGGACACATCGTGAAAATCAAATAATGA
>Ga0100403_1001882_pt1 | contig 17849 bp, 23 predicted proteins | sample CryGeymet201501t_FD_83663 | JGI IMG/M metagenome (GOLD analysis project Ga0100403, IMG submission 83663) | Groundwater microbial communities from Crystal Geyser aquifers in Utah, USA - Crystal Geyser metaG 2015-01t | ecosystem: Environmental > Aquatic > Deep subsurface > Groundwater | place...
CTAATTGTGAAACATCTTCTAATATAGATAAAGATTATAATTATTTAAAAAGAAATATAGGAGTTGTTAGTAAATATATTTGGAAGAATATAGAATCATTTAAACCTTGCTTAAAAATGGAATCTGAAACAAGAGGTGAATCTTATATGAATGTTTTTAAAAATGGTATGAGGTTAGTGAACAAATTCTTTTTAGATTTTGGATATGAACCACTAGCATTTGATATTAAAAAATTTATTGAATCAGAAGATGAATCTATTTACACAGATAAATTAAGAAAGAGAAAAGAGATTATTAATTATATTAAAAAATTTACAACATATGTTGATAAAGACGGGTATACTAAAAAGACAATTTTTGATATTCAATCTTTAATGAGAACTACTAAAAATAAAAGTATATATAATAAAATAATTTCTGATGCATATGATAGTGGAATTGTTGCAGGAGAGGAAGGTATCTTAATTACTAAAACATTTTTAATAAAAATGCAAGAGGAATCTGAATCATTCTTTTCAGTAAAGAAAATTCATAATTTAGATATGTATTTTAATAAAGATAAAATTAGAATGTATAGAAGTGGTAAGAATGTAAAAGAGTTTAATTATTATGATACTTATTTTGCTGCTCCTGATATTCCTAAAGGAATTAATAAAACAGGTATAATGTTATTAGATGTTTGGAAAGATGAGGATTCAATTGATTGGGGCTTCTAATAAAAATATTTATAAATAATAAAAACTAATATTATATTATGCCTAGTTGGTGAAATGGTAAACACGATAGTTTGCTAAACTATAATCTTTAAGGATTTGCAGGTTCAAGTCCTGCACTAGGCGTATTGCCAGATAGGCGAGTGGTTAGCAAACAGTCTTGAAAACTGTCGCTCTGAAAATGAGTTGCCCGTTCGAATCGGGTGTCTGGCGTTACATAACTATTCTTTATATTAAATTTATAATACTACACTGTTTACAAGGAGTATTTGAATAGATTATACTTAACGTATATATTTTATCATACTTTAATTAAATACTTGTTTAAAATGTATAAGAATTAAATAGGAAATAAATTCCCTACCACTAACAAATGAAAATAAGGTATTCCATATGGTTACCTAATAATAAATATATTTAATTATTTATAAATATATTTATCTATTTTGTTTCTTTTTATATAAGTCTTGAACTTCTAATCCTGATGTTCTTAAATATCTAATTGTTGTTTCAATATTTGAATGTCCTAATATTTTTTGTAAAGAAACAATATCTTTACTTTCTAAATCATTAACCCAAATATCATATGCAAAATTTCTCCTTATATCATGACTAGTAAATTTATGTGGGTCTAATCCTAACTTAATACAAGTCTCTCTTAAATCTTTCCAATATAAATAATAGTTTCTACTTTCTACTTTAAAACTATTATTTATATTATCAGGATGTACATTATTTCTAGAACAAAATAAATATTCTTCATCAATATTAGTAGTTACTAAATACTCTTCAATTTCATTTATTAACTCTTGATTAAATATTGGTATAATTCTAATTTTATCTCTTTTTAAAGTAAATGTAATATTCATAATAACTTCTTTACCTTGATATAACCCATACCTAATATCTGTATCATTGCTATCTTTATGTTTTTTTAATCTTAAAACATCTCCTGCTCTGACTCCAGTTTCTTTTTGAATCCACGCAACTAATCTATGTTTATAATTTAAAAGATTATTTATAACTTGCATTTGTTCAAAACTATTTAAAATTTCTGTTTCCTTAATTGGGTCAAAATTTCTTTTTCCAAGTAATTTAATTGCTTCTAAAATATCTTTTCTTAATTCTAAATCAGACTTTTCTTTAAAATACCAATTAACAAATTTAATAGTTATATCATAATGATGTGAACTTCTTTTTTCAATAGTATGTTTTCTTAAATATTTAATATAATCATCTTTATTTCTAACATTATAACCATTATTAAAAAAAGATTTAATACAGGAAACATATTGATTAATAGAACTGTCTTTTAATTTCCTACCTCCAGTCTTTAAGTAATATTCAAATTCTGCTACTATTAATCCTTGTTCCATTTATTCCTCATCAAAATAATCATCTTCTAAAGGGATATCTAAAGAATCAAATACATCCTTACTTCTATCCCCTATTAAAGCTTTAAACTCATCAACAGTTCTTTTATCCGCCATTTGTCTATATCTTTCAGAAGCTGAATCAAAGTCTGGCATCTGTTTATAGTCTGGTCTAATAAAGTAACTAAAGTATTGTAACACTTCTTTTATTAGTCTTTCTACACTTTGCAATTGCTGTATAACATAAACTAATCTTTCATATCCATAATCAGATGCTGAAATAATATAATTAATACATTCTTGTATATGAGCAAATCCACTATCAACTGTATAAATTCCTGAATGTTCAGTATTTAGTTTTAAAATATTTCTAACTCCAGGAGCATAAAAAACTAAAGGCCTTAAGTTATCCCATATTTTTTCAACAATACTTTTTACTTTCATAATTTGTTGAATGTTTGGTCTCATTCCCATATCAATTCCTTCAGCATCAAGCATTGTAAAAAGAATATTAATTCTTTCATTAAATAATACAGAGGAGTGTGATTTAATTTCTGAATAATTAGAACCTGAAGCTGGTGCCATTTATTTAACCTCCTAATGTACTAGATGCTGCTGTTTTTAATATTGGTGCTGATGCTTGAACTACTGCTCCTGTGTTACCATTTTGTACAGACATAATTACCATATAAAGTAAACCACCTGCTCCAAGTACTGCTAAAAATATTAATAGTAATTGTTTTATATTAGCATTACCTAAACTTTGTACTCTTTGTGCAACTTTCATTTCAATAGATGATGTTATTGAATGAGGAGTAATAGAATTTAATAAAGACTTTAATTGTGAAAAATCAATACTTTCTCTTAAACCAATAAATGGTTTCATTACAATTTTATCTTCTCCTTCTCCAACTACAACTGTATCATCTTGAACTTCACCTATTATTAATAATTTTCTAATTTTATTCATAATAGATTCATCTCTATAAACTTTTGATAATCTATCTGATAATGCATAAGCTTCAATAGATGCTGATGTACCTAATGGAGTATTAAAACACATTACAATATTTTTTGTTTTCATATCAATATAGTTACCATTTTTATTTGCTAAAAATGTTCCAAATTGTTTATCAAATACCATTTCATTTTCTGGCTTAATAGTTTTAAATACAACTCTTTTATTATCTGTAAAAAACATTGAAATTGGATTACCTGTAATTGATGCTTTTAATTCTAATAATGCATGTGTCTTTTTTGATATATAAGTAACTAATAATAATGTTGCAATACTAAAAGTTAAAGAACCAATTAATCCATATGTTAATTGAGCATTTGCGTTACCCCAATAAAAAAATAAACCAAAACCCATAACAAATGGAGATATCAACATTAAAAATCCAACTAACTTTAATAGTATAGGTGTTACTTTAAAATTGATATCTTTAATTGGTTTTAAATTAACTGAATTTAAAGGAATAGTATTCACTGGTACTGCTTCTAAAGGAGCTGGTATATTTTGTTGAGTAGGTAATGGATTACCTACTAATGGTCTTCTTTGTTCATCCATTTGCAATTTCAACAATATCATCATAACATGAAATGTTGCCTCCTCTTCTTAAAAAAGCACAAACCATAATTCTTCTTTGATAAGGTACTTCATGTTTTTCACAAACTTCTCTAATTACTTTATCCTCTAAAGGGTTATCTAACCTTTCTTCAAATGCTTTTATTTTATTACCATACTGTTGTAAGGTATTTTTACAATATCTATTAAATCTAGTCATTTTTATATTTATCCTCTACCTACTAATCTATTAAAAAGTTTACCTTTTACAGAACCATTACCTTCTGATACAAAGTTTCTATTTTCACTAAACTGTGACTTTTGTACAATTCTCTCATTAATTTGTGATGATTGAGTTGTTCCTAATGCTCTATCTAATTTTGTTTCAAATAGTAATCTTAATTTATTAAATTTCTTTTCATTTTCAAAATCATGTTCATAGTAACCTAAGTTCATTGTATTATCTAATTTAATAATATCAAAAGCTAATAGTTTACTTTTCTTTCTTTCTTTATCTAGAAAAGTTAAAACATTATCTTTTGCAAAAATTTCCCAATGTTCAGTTTTAATATCTTTGGGAATATTTCTATCTTCAAGTAAAGAATTAAGCATTTGATTTTCTTCTGAAATAGGAAAATTATCATTACTAATTCCACTACTTACCATGCCCATTGGAAATGGATTGTTATTTTTATCTTCCATTTTAATTTAACTGCTGCCCCGCAGATTTATTTAAAATGATATCACTAATTCCCATTATTAATGCTACTGCAAAAAATAATATATTCATATAAGCCATTTCTGGATATGAATATGTAAAAACTGTTGATGTTACAACTCCACTAACAACTGTATATATATAGTTACTAATAGAATATGATGACATAACTTGTGCTCCAAATAAAACCAATGATATTGCCCATGCTAGAACAACTCTTTTAAATAAACCTATTAAAAAGAATATTATTGCTAAACATTCAATTATTATATATGTTTCTAATATCATTTAATAATAAATTAAAGTTTATTATTTATAAATATTTTTATTTTATTTTTATTATTGGTTTAAAACTATTAGTACTAATAAAAATATAATCCAACCTAATTTACTATTAATTGCTTCTATTAATTTAATCTGATTCATTTTTATCCTCTCTTAAACATACATAAATAGGAAATCTTAAACTTCTAATTCCTTTTTCATCAGGTTTATTAATTTCCCAATATTTTACTTCAACAATTCTTCCTTTTAATCCATTATTAGTATTACGTATACCTAATAATCTATTTCTTTCATCATCAGATAATCCTGAACCACATTTACAAATAATAGTTCCATCTTTATTAGATAAATGTAAAGCACCAATAGTATTTGAATGTCTCCCAGTACCATATTCAAATCCTGCAATATATAAATCCATTGTCTCAACAGGTTTTACTTTCCACATTCCCTTTCTTTCATCTTTTCTTTCAGTAGCATATAAACCATATCTATCTTTTATAATAATGCCTTCTTCACCTCTTAAAGTACAAACATTATAAAAAGCTACAATGTCCTCTTTATTATTACATTTTATTATTTCAGAATAATCAATTTTTGATGTATAAATTAATGAATCAATTAATGACCTTCTAATTGTAAATAAGTTTTGTTTACATTCAATATTATTATACTTTAAAATATCAAATATAATATACTTTAAATCTTCATCTTCTTCTATATTACTTTCTAATCTTCCTAATCTTTTTTGTAATGAATTAAAATCTTTTAAAATAACTTCTCCATCAAGTACCATATTACAAACATTATTTTCTTTTGCAAATATTTTTAATGCTTTTACAATTTCAGGAAATTGTGCAGTTGTATCTTTTCCTTGCCTTGATTTTAATACTACTTCAATCTCAACTCCTATATTACTTTCATACTCTAATAAATTATTAACTTTATTATTATTAATTATTTCTTTAATAAATGCAACTGTCCTTGTCCCATCATATTTAGTTTCACAAAAATAAGGATAATTATTTAATTTATCTAATTCAGATAATTTTAAAGGAGCACATAATTGAACTTGAAATGTTTCTATTAAAGTTTTATCTAATCTAGAAAATACTTTATTTACAGAAGTTACTGACATATTAATTTTAAGGTCTTTTAATAATGCTCTACAAATCCAAATAATTTCTTCTTTTTCAAAAATAACTATTAATTGTTTTAATTTATTAATTAATTTATTCCCAGAATATTTTTTCATATTATAAAATATAATTTCTAAATCATTAACATCTAAAGTTTCATGAGTAATACAATTATATTTATATTCTTTTTCAATCCAATCACTTATATCTTCATAACCTTTTAAATCTTTTATATTAAATACTTTCATAAGTGTTTTAGTTGATAAACCAAATACTTCATCATTAAGAGCTTTTCTAATTAAAAACTCATTAACTTTATTTAATTCTTGTTCTAGTATTTCTAACTTTTCATTAGTTGAACTAGTTTCTTTTAATTTTTGTAATGTTTTCATTTTAACAAAAACTCCTATTACAATTTGGACATGATATAATATGTTTATTAGTAGCATCATCTAAACTAATTTTATCCCAAATGTTTTTACCACAACTAAAACATCTTATCTTTGGTGCATACAAAGGAAATTTTTTAAGTATACAGTATTTTTCTTGTAAATTATATTTATCCATTTTAAATTAAATCCTCACTTTTATCAAGTAACATATTTGTTTTTCTTAAGGTTTTCATATATTCATTTTCTTTTTCTCTACATAATTTACACAATTGAGCTCTCCCAAACTTTAATTCTTTACCACATCTGCAATATCTAATTTTTGTCATTTTTTTATAAATTCTTCTCCAAACAAATAAATTTTTTCTGTTTTAACCACTACCATTTTATTTTCAAATATATGTAGATTTTAGAGACCTACAAAACTCGCCAATTTTACCAACTATAAATATAAACTTTTCCATTTATGTTCAGATAGTAACCGCTTAACTTATTTTTATTACCATAATAGTAACCGCTTAACTTATTTTTATTACCATAATAGTAACCGCTTAACTTATTTTTATTACCATAATAGTATAAATATTTCTTTATTTATAAACTTTTTGGTTTATAATTAATTTCAGTAAAAGAGTTTGATATTTTTTTAATAAAGTCTTTTCTTTTATGGTATATTTTTTCTTCATAAGTATTGCAAATTGTTAAATAATAAACTTTAGAGTTATGTTTTTTCTTTCTTAAAACTCTTCCCATCCTTTGGATAAATTGCTTATTAGTTGAGTTTTGACTCATAATAATTGCTACATCGATTTTTGGTAAGTTATAACCTTCATCAGTCATAGTAGTTGTTAATAATATATTACATTTATCATTTTCAAAATTATTGAATGTTTTAATTTGGTTAGGTTTACTAATATCAGAATTAATAATTCCTGATGTAATATATTCATCACTTAAGTCCCAATATAAATCTTTTGATATTACATTATACTGATTAAATACAATTATTTTAGAATTGATATTTTCTTTTATAATATTAATAACTGCCTGTCTTTTTAATTTATTTTTATCTACTAATTCTTTTCTTTCATGAATATATTTTAATAATCTATTTCTATCTATCTCATTTGCTATTTGATTAATTTTTCCTGTACCATTATTTTTAATAATAACATTTATATTTTTTGAAATTTCATTATACTTTTCTTGGTCTTCCTCATTTAGTTCTAAATTAATATTAATAAATTCAAACTTATTTAAAATTCCATCTTTAATAGATTGTTCAATTCCATAATTAAATATATTAAAATCAAATATTTTTTTAATTACAATATAATTATTATCCTCTCTTTCTAATGTTGCTGTAAGACCAATTTTATATTTTTTAGGAATAATTAAATATTTTAAATAATTAGTAGTCCCATAATTATGTATTTCATCAAATATAACAAAATCATAATATTCATATATTCCTGACCTAATTACATTTCCTAATGATTGGATTGAGCATAAAGTTATTTGAGAAAATTCTTTAGCACATTGATTGTATATTCCTACTTTATTTATTGGAAAGCCATTTACATTTAATTCATCTAACCATGTCTGTTCTAAGATTACGTTCTTAGGTGAAATAATCATAACCTTAACTGTTGGGTCATCTTCCAATATTTTCTTTATACATTGGATTGCAAATACTGATTTACCAGCACCTGTTGAAACTGTATATATACTATTTAAATGTTTTTTAAAAAATTGTAATGCATCTACCTGCCATTCTCTTAAAATCATTTTAATGAGTATATTGATAACAAATAATAAATATCATAACTAAATTTAATAAATAACTTACTGTTGTTAGAATTTTTATATTTTTATTTATTTGGTTCATAAAATAATTTAATATTTATTATTTATAAAAGTTTTTAAAAAAATTATTATTTAAAATTCAGTGTTTATGAAAACACTGCTATAATTCCAAATGCAGCTAAAACAATTACTCCTACAGTAATTAAACTGAAACCTGAGAAAACTGTATTTTTTGCATTATCAATTCCTGCTGTAGCAACTGTATCTGTAATAGAAGCAGATGTTACATCAGCACCAAAACAAGCACCAGCAACAGAAGCATTTTCCCCTAAACAAGGATTAATTATTGTTGGAGTTGGAATAGATGAACTAATTTTAGATACTAAATAGTAACCTACCATAACTACTGTTCCAATTGCGATTGCTGAAAGTGCGATACCCATGAAATCCATTTTTTATGATTATTCCTGTAAAGGATAAATTATTATTATATTTTTTTATTTATATATATTATTAATTACTTTTAATTTTTATAAATTATATTTATAAAGATACTACCTAATTTTTGAAATTATATATTTACTTCCCCAATCTAAATATTGTTCTCCAACTTCTAAATTTGTAAATATTCTATCATCTTGAGGTTCAATATATACTAATCCTTTTTCAGTTTCAATTGATACTATTAAGTGAGATGACAAAGCTTGATTGAATTCTATATAAACACTATTTGCTATATAACCTTCTTGACTTAAATCCTTAATTAAATTAAAAGTATAATCAACACAATTAAAGTTATCAATATTATATTTATTTTCATTAACTTTATTCTTAGCTAGAAATATTTTTAAATCTTTATATAATATAATTCTTGACTTAAAACTTTTGTTTACCATATTATAATAAGTTGTATTTAAATCATAATAGTTATTTTTATAAGAGTTTAATTCATATGTTAACTTAGTAACATTCTTATCCTGTATTAAAATAATGTCTTGTAAAATACTATTTGAATCTTGTAAATTATTATTCTCATTATTTAAATTATCTATAATTTCAAGATTAGTAAATATTATAGCTTGGTAATTAATTATACTATCAACTAAGTTAATATTAGATTTAGTTAATTGTAGGTTGTTTGTATAAAGTAATATAATAATACCTATTAATAGTAATACAATGATATAACTTTTTTTAAACTTCATAATAATATAAATATAACTTTATTTATAAATCTATATTTTTAAATAAAAACTTTTATAAATATTAAATTTTTATATTATATATGAAAAGAAATAAATCAGATGAAATAAATCAGCTTTTACTAACTAAAGTAAATAAGTATAAATTTTATGCAATACTTGGTTGGTCATTATTAATATTTTTTTGTGGAAGTGTTTTAATTTATTTATCTTTATAATATAAATTAATGTCAAATTTACTCCTTACTTTTTCTAATATAAAATTATCTTTATTATTTGATATTCTAATATATTCTCCTCTCCTATTAATATTATTAATTATTCTAAATAATCCAAATGGTTTAATTTTATCTTTTGGAATTAAAACATAACTACTATGTTTTAATTCATTTAGTTTACTATAAATAGTAAAATTGTTTGTATTAATATTTAATTTCATTTCTTATAAATTATACTATATAATGACATTGCAAGTTCTAATATTCCAATAGATACTAAAGCTGCCACCACAACTGGTGATATTAATGTATAGAATAAACCTAATACTATTAATGACGATACTAGCATAATAAATGGATTTCCATTTGATACAAAGTATAACATAATTTTAAATCCAATAACTAATAATGCTATTGTCCAATCTCCATAATATTGAGTATATAATGCGTTTGATGCTGCAATTACAGACCCATTTATTACCTCTCCCCATCCTGTTACGTTTGCCATTTTATGATTGATTATTTATATCATTACCTCTTATGATTGATATTATACCAAATGTATACATGAACCCTAATATTATATTTAAGAATATAACTAATGAACTTGTCATTCCAGGTACCAATGCTTTTAGTACTAATGTTATTCCAAATAAATATGTTACAAAGAAATTAAGTAACTTTAATATAAAACCTAATCCAATTAAATTTAAAAATGAACTAACCCAATCAAATAAATTACTTTGTTCAACTGGTGGAGTTTCAATTGGATTTGTTGTTGTATTTGTGTTTACTCCAAATATATTTGCATCTGATGCCATTTGTGAATTATATTTTATATTACTTGACATTCCAAGTTCTGTATAAAATATTCCAGCTGCAATATTAATACAAAATATTAATACTACTAAGTTCCATATTTTATTCATTTTTTATCACTCTCCTGTATAAATTTAGTTATACCAATTACTAAACCTAAAGATATGAATACCCAAGATATACTATACCAACCTACAGCAGTAAAGAAAGCTGCTATTACTAATAAAATAATACCACCAATAGTTGCAGTTGATGCTGTAAATATTAAGGCAAGAGTACCAAGTACAATAGTTATTAACCAATCAAGGTTTATATTTTCTAAATTAATACCTAATGCTAGTTGACCTGATGGTCTTAAATATTCCTCATCTATTGTTGCCTGTGTTATACTACTTCTTTTTAATTCAAGTCTTGTAAAGAATGTATAGTTTTGATAAGCACTAGGCACATTATAACTGAAACTACCATTATTAGAACTTAAAACAGTATCTGTATATAATAATGCACCATATTTGGTTGAATTATATATACTATAAGTTACATATGTTGTATCTAAACCTAAATTATTATATATTCCAAATAAAGTTGTAACATTTGTTGTAACATTTGTTGTATAGTAATTATCTAAATAAACTTTACCATCATAATATCCATCTGTTGGTTGATAGTTTAAATCAAATAATCTTAAATTAATATCTGCAGCATTATCTGCACTAAAAAATCCAATACTTCTGACTGGTAAATTATCTGAATAAATTCTTAATGTATATTGGTCACCAAATATTAAATATGCTCCAACTTTTCCTTGTGCATCAATATAATCACCTGTTATTTGAACAGTTGAATTAGTTAAACTTTTATAAAATCTTAATTGTGGATTTTGATATAAATTATTTAAATCATAAATTGTAAATGAATCAAATACAGATTGTGTTGTTAATAAGTCTATTAAATAAATATCAAAATCTAATAAATTAGAATCTAATGACATTGTTCTATAATATGTATTTGATATATAAGAGACTATAAACTTAAACTTTTTATAATTACAAGTAACTGGTATTTCAAAATTTTGTGTTGTTATTAATTGCTGAAATACTGAATTGTTTTGACATATAATATTTACATAAATAGATTGTGTACCTGATATATTAAATGCTCCTAAAGTTTTTTCATCTTTTAAAGTAATATTAAATATAGGATTTAAATAAATAGTTTTTATATTATCAACAATTATTATTGAATATGTACCAGAAGTTGATTGATAATGATTTTTATAAACTATATAATTATATGTACCTTGATTATGTTGTATAGTTAAAGTACTATCATTAACTGTAATATTATTAGTAAAATTTACATCATAAAAAGTTAAATTACTTAATAGTTCATCTGTTAAAGAACTTCTAAATGTAAATAATACATTATATGGAGTATATGTAAAGTTAACTGTTGTTATATTAATATTACTTGCTAAATCAGTTGCATTAACTGTAAAAGAATGATTTCCAGCTGCTAATGATGTAGTATTTACAAAACCAAATGATGAGTTAGTACATGAAATATAGGAGCCTAAATCAATTTTATATTTACAAGTACTAGGATTATTATCTATAATAGACCAATTAAAATAAACATAATTAGAGTTTAAAAAACTAATATTATTAATATTAGTTAAATTTATAATTGGCACTGTTGTATCTATTGTGAAATTTGCCGTTGTATTTTCTTGTCCTGAATTATCAGTGGATACAAAAAGAATACTATGGGCACCCTCACTAATTCCATTTATATATGCTATTGTCGAATTTGTATTATTTTCTTGAAAAACTAAAACATTATCTAAAAAAACACTTATATTAGTGTTTGCAGTAGTATTTAAATTGATTGAGATATTTGTTGCGTTGTAAAATTCTTGTGTGTTGTGATTGATTTCAGGAGTTGAAATTTCAGGAGTTGAAATTAAACTTGAAAAATCATTATAAGAAATTCCATTTCCTCCATTATATAAACTTGTAACTTCTGAAGCTGATAAATTTTTATTGAAAAAACCTATTTCGTCAATTTTACCATCTACATTCCTTGAAAATCCGTTCTGATTTCCTATCAAAAGACTATGAGCAACTGTTTTTAAATTTCCTGGCGTTACTCCAGTTACAGTTGTTTTATATACTCCATTTAAATAAATTTTTACATTTGCGGAGCCGTCCCAAGTATAAACTAAATTATTCCAAACACCAGTGCTCATAATCCCTGTTATTCCTGATGAAGTCAACCCTCCCGCAACTCCTAAATCACCATAAAATTGTGCATAAGCATTATTATTATATAGTATCATATTAAAGTTGTAATCTGCCCAATTACTCATTAAAGTTCTATAGCTGGAATTAGCATCTAATTTATACCATATGCTAACTGAAACTTTATCTAGTCCAAATAAAAAATTTGAGCTTGAAGTCATATAATCATTACTCCCGTCAAAATCATAACAACCATTTATTTTACAGCCAGTAGCCGAATAAGTAGCCCCGCCAATATTGGTTAATGAATAACCATTTCCTGAACTATCGCTCAAGTTATCAAAAGTCCAATATGCGAGAACATCTTCTTGATAGATTGAACCAAATACACTCCCTAAACTTATTGAACCCAAGAATAAAGCCAAAAATACAAGTCCTAATATTTTATTTATTTTCATTGTTTTACCTCTCCCATGCAAAATATATAATTGTCAATTGAATCCCCATCCATATAACATTGTAAACCTCCAACCCTGTGAAATACCAATTTGCTCCCGTTATTTCTAAATTTTGGTTTGTTCCAGAAAAAATCATAAGAACCGTTTATTTTTCCTGATGTTGTATATGTTGCCCCACTATTAGTTAAAGTGTGACTATTTCCTGTTACATCTAGTAAAGTGTTATCTAAAGTCCAATATGCTTCATTATTTGTTGTTAAATCTGCACTAACTCCTGTAATCATTCCAAACATTAAAAGTAAAAATATTGATAATCGTTTCATTTTATTTTTTAGCTCTAAATCTTCCAGTATGTAATTCTAAGTTAACTTTTGAATTTCCAAAACCTCCTAATGATTTTTTTGTATCCATTTCTTTTGATTTTTCAATAATACCTTTTCCAACTTCAGATAGTTTACCTCCTAACTTATTTCCAAACTTTCCTAATTTATCTCCAAAAGAAGATGTACCTTGTTCAAATTGTTTTTTAAATTTTAATTTTTCTTCTTCAACTAATTTTTTTTTAAACTCTTGCATAAATTCACTTTTTTCATTTTTAAATTCTTCCATTGCTTCAAGCTTTGCTTGTTCTTTTAACTTTTCAAATTCTTTATTATTATCTTTCTTCATAAAATCAAATACCATTTTTATAACCTCTTCACCTTATCTAAATTTTTATTACAATACTCTGTTAAATTTGCACTAATATTATTATCCCTACTTATATAATTTTTAATACTATTAATATTACTATGAATCATTGGTTTTGTTTCATATTTAACTCCCTTTTGACCAATATTATTTAATACATTATTAATATGACTACTATTAAATATACTAGGTGTTTTTGTTCCAACTTTATTTAATGCATTTATAACATTATCAATAATATTCATTGCTAATTGCTTATTATTATTAGAATAACTAATATTATTATATATTCTATTTTTTAAATTACTTAAATCATTAATTATCTTTTGTACCATTTATATATTATTATATTTTAGTATTTAAATATATTATTAAAAATAATATACTATACTTGTGATTTTTGTTTAACACTTGCAATAATCCAGTATAATAATATTATAGGAATAAATACAAATGGTATAACATTCCAAAATGTAATATATTTATTATCAGTTACTACAATATCAGATTTACCTGCAAAATCATTTGGTACTAAATTTTCTACTGCTGGAATTGAATGATTTACTAATACTTGATTTAATACAATAAATAATAATGCAAGTGCAAATAAAAATATTAACCCATAAACAAATTCAAATGCTACAGTTCCTTTTTTATTCATTTATCCATACCTCTGTTCAACTGGTTCTGATTTAATTAGTAACATGAACATATACGCTAAGTCAATAAAGAATAATATATAAAATACTTTATTATAATTACTCATATAAAAATTAATTCCACTTTCAGCTTGTGCTCCTGCACTATCATTATTTAGTAATCCAATAAATGTTGGTGCTATACTATAACTATATATATTATTAAATGTTATATACATAAATGTAAGCATAAATAAAAATGATATTGCAATTAACCATTGAGTTCCTATTCCTCCTTTTTTGTTTTTTATCATTTATAATAATATTTTATTTTTTATTATTTAAAAAAGTTTTTATTTAAATAATTCTTTAATTGGATTAATTTTAAGTCCTTTAGAATAGTAAGGAGTATATTCTCCATTACTTTGACCTCCTCCAAATCCACCAAATGCTCCTCCTAATCCTAATGGAATAATTGGTGCTACTTCAGTTATAGATTGGCCAATTTCAGTTACTTTATTTATATTCTCCTGAATAGGTGTTACTTCTTGAACTGGTACTTGCTCTTGAATAATAGTTTGTGTTACTTCTTGAACTGGTACTTGTGTTTGTGTTACTTCTTGAACTAAACTCTGAACTGGTACTTGTGTTTGTTTCTTTGCTTGTTCTGGTTGCTGTAATTTAGTTTGAGTTACTGAAGAAGGCTTTTGTGTTGTAGTTTGATTTTCTCTTAAAGTAGTTTTTGAACTTCCAATTAACATTGGTGCAAATATTTTATTACCTGCACTTCTTAAACCTTGTACTTCTGTTGCAACTATATTTTGCTGAACTCTACTTAATGCTGTTTGTAATTCAGATTGAACACTTGTTGTCATTGGTTTCATTTCACCTCCTTGTTGAACTTGTTTTTGTACTTGTACTTTAGAAGTTCCTTTCATTGGTGCAAATATTTTTGGTTCTACTTTAGGTACAGTTTTTGTAAGACCTTGTGATTTACCAACTAATGTTTTAGCAACTAATTCATCAGTTACAGGAACTACTTGTTCTTTAAAAAAATTTTTTATAGCAGTAGCAGGTGGTTTACCTACTAAAGAAAATCCAGTTATTTCTGATGTTGTTGCTGAAATTGTTCCTCCTGGTAATTCAGTTGTTATAGTTGGAAGTCGCCTTGCTTTACTTGCACTTACTCTAGTTAAAACTCCTCCCTCTTCAGAAACTGATAATGTTTTTGATACTCCACTAACTTCAGGACTAGTAACAGCAATATTTGATATTGCTTTTTTATCTAATGTTAAGGTTGTTCTAGTTAATGTATTACCTGATAGTAATTGATTTGATTCTGACATTGTTCGGTATGTAATAGGTGAACTTTTCCCAACATTTGTTTGGACTCTACCTACACTTCTAACAGTTCCAGGTACTAATTTATTACTAATAGAACCAGAATATATTGTAAATGGTGTTTCTTTTCTAAAAGGACTTTTTGATATACCAGACAATTCTCCTGTACTTCTTGTAAGTGTTGGATATAATGATGTTTGTACATTTTTTACTTCACCTTTAGTTAATGATATAGTTGTTCCTTCTTTAACTGCTTGGCCTAATAAATCTCCACCTACTTTTCCAATTGCTCCAAATGTAGCTGCTCTACTTACAGAACCTGCAATACCAGATGAAAATCCTGATTTCCAACTTCCTGTTTCTTTATATGTACCTTCTCCTGTTTCAACTCCAGTTTTTGCTACATCATATACAATTAAAGCTTTTAATCCATAATCAAATACTTTAGGAGCTGCTTTAGCTCCACCACGAACAACACTTGCACCTACTTTTGTACTTCCTAATAAATCTACTCCTCCTTGAAATAATGAAGATGTACTTTGTGCTAACTTAGAAGCTTTAGCACCTTGATAAGCCTTACTTGCACCTTGATAAGCCTTACTTGCACCTTTACCAATTGCTCCTCCAGCTCCTAATCCTTCTAATACTTGACCTCCAATTGCAATTTGAGATATTGTAGAAGCAGCTCCTCCAACTACTTTTCCACCTGTTTGACCTATTCCAGCTGCTTCTCCATATTTACCAGAAACATCAGATGCAGATTTTCCAAATGATAAAGCTGAATAAGCTGAACCTGCTGTAATTCCAGTATACCTTCCTAAATTTTGTACAACTCCTTTTGGTCCTTCATATAATGCTTCACCTTGTTGAGCTTCACCAAATCCTTGACCAAATTGAGATTTACCTAAATCTGTATTACCAACATTACTTTTACTAGATGTAATTAATCCTCCAGCTGAAGCAACTGTACCTCCTAACCTTCCAATATTATAACTAACTTGTTCTCCAAATGATGATTTACCTTGTGATTCACTTCCTTTAGATGGGTTAGAAAAACCAGAACTTAAAGATGCTGTAAAACTTGAAGTAGGTCCAGAGTATTTTTCCCCTTGAATTATTTTAGTTTGTGTTACTTCTAATGGTTGAGCAAAATCAGATTGTAACAGAAATGTACCTTTATCTGTTTCTTTTACTAAAGGATTTATTCTATATCTAGTATTAATTAAATCAGCTTCTTTTTGTAATTGTTTAATTTCTTTATCAGACTTTTGAATATCAGGTTTACTTTCAAAAACTTCAATTTTTTTATTTAATTGTTGTTGAGCTAATTGAGTATTTTTAAAATCTGTAAATGATTTTAATTCTGCTTGTTTAAAATCAGAACCATATAAATTTCTTTTTTGTTGTTGTGTTTGTTGTGTTTCAGATGCTTTATTTACATTAGTAGTAAAATCTTGTTGTCTTTGTTTTTCAAATGGTGAAAGGGCTAATCCCAATTTATTTTCAGTTGTAAATGTTGGTGTATCTCCTGGAGCTGATATTGAACCAGATTGTTTACCTCTTTTTTCATAATAGTCTAATCTACCTGTTGAGTAATGACCAAATGATTCAGGAGCAGCTTTTGCAACTTCTGTAAGAAATGACTTCTTTTCAGATGGTTTAGATATTAATGTATTAAAATAATTCTTTTGTGCTGTTACACTAGTTGGCTCGCTTGTCCTAGTAGGGCTACTTAATGAACCTCCTCCTTGTAAATTTCCTAATGTTGTAAATGTATTAGTTGGTTTATACTGAACTGGTCCAACTAATTTACCTTTTGTTAAAGTATTATATGCACTTTGTTGGTTTGCTGGTACAGCATTAGAATGTAAACTATTACTATTTAATATAGATGAACCACTACTTGAACTACTCCTACTAGATGAATATTGTTTTGGAGTCATTATTGGTGAACCACCAAATGATTTACCTGCATCTGACTCTGCATTACTTACAACAGAAACTTTTGTTGTTGAAGGTGTTGAGGGCATCATAGATGAACCAATTTTTGAAATACTTGACATACTATATCCTTTATCTCTTAATTGTGAATTTGTTAGTTTAGATAATTTTTTAGCTTGGCTTGCTGATATATTACTTGAAGAACTGCTACTGCTACTGCTACTGCTACTGCTACTGCTACTGCTACTGCTACTGCTACTGCTACTGCTACTGCTACTGCTACTGCTACTGCTACTGCTACTGCTACTACTTGAA
>Ga0100403_1001890_pt1 | contig 17789 bp, 18 predicted proteins | sample CryGeymet201501t_FD_83663 | JGI IMG/M metagenome (GOLD analysis project Ga0100403, IMG submission 83663) | Groundwater microbial communities from Crystal Geyser aquifers in Utah, USA - Crystal Geyser metaG 2015-01t | ecosystem: Environmental > Aquatic > Deep subsurface > Groundwater | place...
CCTCAACGGCTCTAACCGCCTCAGTTCCTAAGCTATCAAGAACTAAGTCTGTTTCTGTTTTTGAGATCTTAAGAAGATTGAAAATCTCTTGAGGATCCACCTTATCTCCACTTTTCTTTAGAAAACGCGCCTTAACGATAGCTGTGGCATAGACCTCTTCTTTAGAGATGAACTTCTGTTTGAGATAAAAATACTTTTTATCCCAGTGGAGAAGTTGAGTTTGAATAAAAAATTTTTGAAACAGCTTTAGAGATCTCCGAAATCGAATGGTCTCCGAGCCAAGGACCGGATAGATGTGATTTTGAGTGAGCACCTCATAAAATCCCGATCGAAGGGTGAGGTCCATGCGACCTAAATCCATCAAAGACAAATACACACCGTTGTTCATGTGAAAGAGAAGGTCTAAGTCTGTGGGCCAAACTCTCAAATGAAGCTGGGAGGACTCAAGGAAAGTGATCTTAGCTTTCCAAAATCGTGAGATGAAAACATAAAGAAGTCGAAAGTAGTGTTTCATAGAGGAAGAGAATATCTCGTTAGGGATTGGATGACAAAGAGGGAAAGAGATTCTCTAGAAAAAGGGGGTCCCATTTTGGTAAATGAAAAACTCAAAAAGTCTGACCCTAGGTCAAGGAACTGTCGGCCATTTAGGGTGGCCAAAGGACCGCTCTGAAGCTACAATAGACTTCTGATGTCAGATCCAATCATTTATGCCATAGATTTTGGAACCTCCAACTCTCTTTTGTCTGCGGTGCAGTCGGGGAGAGAGCTTCCCGCTTTTGATCTGGATCAGAAGAACAATGACCCACGTATTTTAAGATCCCTTATTTATTTCCCACTTCAGGGCGATCCTCATTTTGGCCATCGGGCGGTTGAAGAGTACACAGATCAAGCCGGAGAAGGCCGATTCTTACGATCTTTTAAGAAACACCTCCCTTCTGAGAGTTTTGTTGGCACTCGAATCAACAATCGATTTTTTAAATTAGAAGATCTTGTGGCCATGTTTCTGAGAGAGGTCAAAACGAGAGCGGATCAGTTTTATGGGCAAGACGTTCATCGGGTGGTGCTCGGACGACCGGCAAAGTTCTCTATGGATGAGAAATTGGATCAGCTGGCCCAGGGTCGACTGTATGAAGCTGCGAAGATGGCTGGATTTAAGCACATTGAGTTTTTTCCCGAGCCTTTGGCCGCGGCTTTTGATTATCGCTCTCAGATCAAAGATGAAAAAAAGGTTCTCATTGTCGATCTTGGGGGAGGAACATCGGACTTCACTTTGATTCGACTGAGACCGGATCGGTTTGAAGACAAAGATGTTTTATCCATTGGAGGTCTTTCCGTTGCCGGAGATGCCTTAGATGGAGATCTTATGGGCGGAAAGTTGGCTCCTCACTTCGGTTCTCAAGTTGAGTACCGTCTTCCTTTGGCTTCGAATGTTTTAACTATGCCAACGAGCTTAAAGTATCAGCTAAAATCTCCGGCGGACATTGTTTTACTTTCTCAAAAAGAGCTAATGGAGTTTTTGAAAGAGGTTCGAAAGTGCACGGTTAAAGAAGGGGACAGCGAAAAGCTCGATCAGCTTTTTAGTTTGGTGACTCACAATCTGGGCTTTGCCATCTATGAAGAGATTGACCGAGTAAAGAGGCAAGTTTGTTCCGATGGGACTTCAAGTATTCGATTTGTTGACGAAGACATTCACATTGAAGATGAATTGAGCCTAGCCGAATTTGAATCCTACACCAAAAGCCACGTGAATAAAATTTTTGAGACCTTGGATGAAGTGGTCCGATCTGGCGGAATTCATCTTACAGAAATCGATCAAGTTTGCTGCACAGGAGGGACTTCAAAAATCCCAATGGTCAAAAAGGAACTTGAAAAGCGATTTGATAAAAAAAAGCTAAGTGATCTCAACAGCTTCCAATCGGTGATCCAGGGACTAGCTAAGAGAGCCACCGAAATTTTTTAAGCTTGTCTGATTCAGACGGCGATGGTTCTCGGTTTGTTTATTTAAAGATTTCGTTCTCGATTGAAAAGAAGAGCTCGAATCTGAGCTCTTCTTTTTTGGAAAAATGAAACTACATTTTCGCTTTTAAATCCAAAGCCACGTCAAAGTTGTCATTGATCATCTTGTCTCCAAGATTTTCAAAAAACTTTCCAGATCCATAACGAACATCAAACTTCGTTCGATCAACACTCAGAGTGCCTTTTGCAGTGGCTACTCCCTTTTCCATCTTCACGGTCGCAGGGAAAGAGATTTTCTCCGTCTTTTCTTTCACGGTCAGTTCACCAGTAATTTCATGAGTTGCAGATTTTGACTTCTTCTTTTTAACACCCGTGATTTTGAAGGTGGCTTCAGGGTGAGCCTTCACGTCGAAGAAGTCAGGAGACATCAAGTGACCTTGAAGCTTTTTGTTGTCTTGCGGATCTTTAATGTCTTTAACTGCAATCGTTGTCATATCAATGACAAAATTTCCACCAGTTATTTCGCCTTTGTCATTCATTTCGAGTTTGCCAGACTTCAATTTCAGGGTGCCGTCATGTTGGCCAGTGACTTTCTTTCCGGTCCATTTCAACTGACTTGCGGTCACATCGAGCTCCGCAGTTTTTGAGTCAGCAAATGCTCCAGAAACCGAAACAGACAAGGCAAATGCCGCCGATAGGGCGAGCAAGTTCATTTTTTTCATAAAAGGGCTCCTTTGAATCTCTTTGAGATCGTTTTAAATTGATCAAGCCAGTCTGATAGAATTTTTTGGATTCGTCTTCAACTATTTGCCAATCAGAAAGTAAAAACCCTCTGATAGACGTCAGAAGTCTAGGGCCTTTTTTCAATTTGCTTTCATTTGCAGCAATCCTAGACTGCACCAGAGGTGCTGAAAAAAGATCGGTCCTATCATTCGGTTTCCTACATTGGATTGAAGTTAAATTGATTGGGAGGAATAAGGAAGAAATGTTGGGTGATAGCGTCGCGTTCTTTGAGAGCTTTAAGAACTAGTTCAGCAATGTCAGCTTGGGGTCATCCCAGTCAATAATAAAAAATCCCTCAGAGTCTTTTTTGACATCAGCACGTTCCGGATTGAAAGTTTTAAAAAGAGCACCACTTTTTTCAAAGACCAAAAGGTGCCCGCGAATATCGCCCCAACAGGCGATGTGGCCCTCTTTGGCCTTCGCACAAGGGGAGGCGATCCAATGTTTTTTGCTATTTCTATTGAAGAAGCTCACGAACTCTTCCCAGGCTTTGTGCTTTCTGGATCCGTCCCAGTCCGGATGACTGATTAGGTAATGGAGGATCTCCCGGATGGCCTTTGGCGGCGTCATGTCCGGATGTCCGAGTCGCCCTTGGAGTCGATCCTCATCAGACCTCAACTCTTTTTGTTTTGATAAAAAAGTGCCACAGCTCTCGGGGCGACTTTTATTCAAAGGAGTTTCGCTGGACCAATTTTGGTCAGCGAGTGCAAAAGGATTAGACACTCCGAAACCCCAGAGAGCCACGAGAGCCCATTTTAAGGTCAATTTTGTCATTGGGTAATAAGAACTGCAATTTGAGTTCCGGAATTCAATGAAAGAGAAGATCTCAATGCGCGTCTTCGCTTTATGCATCATTAAGAAGAAAAATGAGTTTAATTTAATTCTCATGGACGGACTTTGTTGCAATCAATGTGATGGGTTCGAAAGGGATCTCGTTCATTTTCAATGTGGCGTGACAGAGTTTAGAGTCGATGGTGAGAGTCACTGGAACACTTATAGACTCCTTGTATCGAGTCCCATTTTCAACAATCAGATGTGGAAACAGTCGAATTCTTTTGTAAGAAACAAGCTCAAAAAGGTGGAGAGAAAATTCCCCTTGAGTGCCTGTACTCAGGTTCCATTTCTTCCTTCCGTCCGAGACAGTCATTTTGACACCTCGAAGTGGAGTGAGTGAAAAGGGTTGATCTTGAAACACAAGTGCCCCAACAAGCTTTGCCTTATTCCATTCGACAGGCTGGATGTTTTCTAAAGAAAGATCTCCAAGGAGAAAGGCCGAGACCAGGCCAAAGGTGGCATGATCAATGGTGTTTAGCACATCAAAGGACTTTTTGATCGCAAGGTTGATGCCCTTTCCCAGGTTTTGAATTTCAGAGTGCCCTTGCTCAACCTGTTTAAGCTCAGAGCGCGAAACATGGTAGAGCTCACAAGATTCAGTCGCCATGGAGGGCTGAGTGCTAAAGAGGTGAGCAAAAGAAAATAAAGCCAAAGAGAGCCGTTTTGATGACATAAGCCTCAGCCTATGAAAGATCATTGGAGGATCAAGTCAAAATAGAATTTAGTCATGAAAGTGAATAAAATTTAATTTTTTCTTAATCACTGGACAAATTCAGACAGGCCTCGAACTAAGAAAGTGGCACCTAAAAGAAGGATAACCATGCGGCTGTACTTTTGAAACTGAATCTCCGTGATCTTTTCTAAAATAAACTTTCCAATCCGAGTTCCCAAAAAAGCGGTCAACACGCAACCACCAATCAAAAGAATCGAAATCTCCAGTTTGAGCTCGGGATTTATGTAGAGAATGTAGCTGTAATACAGAACCTTTGTGATATGTCCAAAAGTTTGAGTGAGCGCTTTCGTCGCGATGATTTGATATCGGTTCATTTGGCTATTGATAAAAAAGACATCTAAAATTGGCCCGGAAGCCCCAGCTAAGATCTGTGCGGACGTCACAAAAATCCCGGCAAGAAAGGCATTTCTATGTCTCAAGATATCAAAAGCAAAAATTTTTGGAAAAAGAGAGAGAAGGATTGGAAAAAGTCCAATCAAGGTTAGAACCACTCCCTTTGAGGGGACGAATTGAAAAAAGAAGAAGATGGAAAAACCCAGCGCTGTTCCCGCCAAGTAGGAGGGTAGAATGTGAGCTTCTATATGCCTCCTCAAAAGAAAAGCCCTAAACCCATTGGATCCAATCTGTGTGTATCCGTGAAGAATCATCGCCGTAGTGACGGGCACAAGAAGGGTGAGCACACCCATTAAAATCATTCCACCAGCCATTCCAATAATTCCAGAAATGATGCTGGTTACAAGCACGGTAAGAAGGATGATTGCGGCCAAGGCCCCTCCTAATTCAAAATATTGAAGTGAGCTTAGAATATGACACCCTATCGAGCAGAGAGCTAGGCCTAGAGAGTCACTGAGTCTTCATAATCACTATAAAATCAGGTCGTCTCTGGTCGCGAATTTGTTGATGATTTTTTATTAAATCACGGTTCATAATAAGTGGGGGTTTAAATGAAATACTTAATAGCGATATCATTCACTCTTGTCATAGCGGCTTTTGCCATTGGCGACACTTGTGAGTCCTCGAAGGGGAACTTTTGTAACGTCAGAGTTGTCAAAGTGTATGATGGGGACACGATCACGGTGAACATAAAAGATCTTCCCTCCGTGTTTGGAAGCAAAATCAGCGTAAGAATTCGCGGAATTGATACCGCCGAGATCAGAGGAAGAAATCATTGTGAAAAGACGGCGGCTCGCACAGCAAGAAAGCTAGTTGAGAACTTAGTAAAAAATGGAAAGACCATTCATCTTTTAAAAGTTGAAAGAGACAAGTACTTTCGTCTTTTGGCCGACGTTTCTATTGACGGAAAGATGGTTCGAGACGTCCTCTTGAAGAATCGTTTGGCCGTGGCTTATGAAGGAAAATCAAAAGAGAGGGTCGATTGGTGCAAAAGGATTCCAGCAAGCAAAGAGTGATGGTTCTCCATCAATGACAGGGGCCAACCGCGAATGAAAAGACCGAAATAAAATATCGTTCAAAGTGGGAGAGCACTGACGCTCTCACCAAAGAATTTAATCGCCGAAAAATTGTTGAATAGATTCTTAGTTGCAGAGCCTTGCATAGCAGTGCATATCCCAAAAACGGTCCCTGTGAAGAAGAGATGAGCGAAGGGTTCCTTCGAAAGACATCCCAACTTTTTCCATAACCCGTGCACTGGCTTTGTTTTCTGTCTTGCAGCGTGCCTGGATTCGTTTGAGCTTAAATTCATTGAAGCAATAGTCCATCACGACTTCTGAGGCTTCGGCGATGAGGCTTTTTCCCCAGTGCTCTTCGCCAATGGCGTAGGCAAGCTCCATAGACTTTGCGTTCTTTGAAACCCAAAAACAGCCGACAGTTCCTATTATGAGGTCTGGATTTTCTTTGAGTGTGATTCCTAAGGGCTCAGGAACACCCGTTCGGTAGTAGTGAAAGGCATAGTCCTTTATGTAGTCCAAACTGTCATGGATGGACTTATGAGGTTCCCATAACGTGAATTCACTGACTTTGGGATTTTTCGCATAAGAAAAAATAGCTTCGGCATCTTCCAACTTGAGTGGCCTTAAATAAAGTCTATCCGTTTCCAGGGTCGGCGGAGTCCACTGGAGGCCCTCATCGCTAAAAACCTTTGCAATAAAATACTCATCGACAAAATTCCCATCGATTTTTGCGGCCTTCTTGCGGGTCCCTTCAATTTCAAAACCATTTCGCTCATAAAGAGTCACTCCACGTTCGTTGTTCACTCGAACCATGGCTTCAATGCGCTGAATGCCAAGTGCTTTGGCGTGGGAGTCTTGAAGTTCTAGGAGTTTTTTCCCGATTCCTTGGCCCCACCACTCTTTGAGAACCATCATTCCAAACTGGGCTAAGTGACTCACCCAAGGGTGATCGTGAAAGGGAACTCTAAAGTTCAAATATCCCACAACTTGGCTTCCATCGAAGACGCCAACATTGAGGATGAGGGGATCCTCTTTTTGAAACTTCAGACGTTGTTTTGTCTCTTCAATTGAAGGGAAAATCATGCCCACATGCTGCATGGTATGAGTGGAGTCATTTGGGACTTGGTTGCGAAACTTTAAGAAAGCCTCGGCATCGTCAGGGGAGAGGTGCTTGAAAATAAGCTCCCTACCATTTCTCGCCACAAATTTTTGAGGTTTAAGAGTCGCCATAGCCCACCCAATTTCAAAATAGATACACGAATATCGATATACCTATCGATGGGAGGACTCAACCTCCTCAAACCACTGAGCAAACAATTTTTTAAAGTCCGACCTGAATCAGACCTAATTCCGACCTGAAAGGGTGATTGGTGTTATTCCAAGTGACATTCAAACGTTAGAAAATCGAAGGCCTCTGGGTCTCCACCCATTCAATTTGATTTAAGTTTTTCGATTTTGTTAAAAGATTTCGGGTAAAAATTGGCTCAGGTGGAGGGACTCGAACCCCCGACAAGGCGATTAACAGTCGCCTGCTCTACCAACTGAGCTACACCTGAACAGCGGTAAAAAGGAATCTCCATGTTTATGGATTTTTGGCTTTAATGTCAATGCTGCTATCGGGTTCTGGCCTAATCAGAATGAGGGGTCAATTCGCCTCCCACTCTCATCCAACGGACGGTGAGGCGATACTTACCTCCGTAGCCGCGATAGATTTTATCGGATCCAAGCCGTTTGTAGACGGCCTTGGTTAAAAAGATAAATTCCTGAGAAAGGCTCTCGCCCTCTTTGAGCTGAGCCAAGTCCTGGTCAAGGCCAGGGACTAACCAGCTGAGCTGGTAGGTTTCAATGGCTCTGAGGGTGGTTGCAGTGTCCGCGGCGGCAGGAGTGAATCGCTCTTCTTGGTAAAGAAGTCCGGTCATGCTTTCGAGCCTTAAGGAGATTTGTCCCTCGGAGAGTGAGAGGTTGGTCTGAGGGGCCTCGATCATCCACTCCATTGAGGTGGGGGATTTGGAGCTTTGTCGACAAGCCATATTTACGACGGGGATAGAGAAGCTGATCTCGTCAGCATTTCGAGAAACATTTACAGAGCTTAAGATGTAGCCGGAGTTCCCAAGGTGGGCTTGGCTCTCGCATTGCCCCAAAAGATCGTCCGCATTGGTGATGTCGAGAGTCGGAGTGGCAAAAGAGAGGGGTGAGAAAACAAGTGAGCTGAATAGAATGGCCGTTTTAAACATAAATCTCCCTTGGATTATGAAGGCCTCAATCTCCAGCTTCGATGGCTTAAAAGTCAATCGATGGGACCTGAGGTCTACTCGAATGTGTTCCAACAATTTGTGACAGGGCAGAGGGCTCAACGCTCAAAAAGAGCCCAAATCAAGCCACCAAAAGGATCACTGGGTTTTTGTGTTTGTCTCGGTCCCGCCAACCTTGGGCAGTTGGCTCAAATCATCCAAGGCTTTTTTAAGCTCTGGAGACCTAAAGGTGGTTTTATTCCAGGTGAAGATCTCTGGAGCGATTTGCATAAATTGAGAAGAGGTCCCATCGACAAACTTAACATCTGCAAGGAGCTCTTCATCCGGTCCTTTGAGCTCAGTGGCCAGGCCTTCAGTCTTTCCTTGCACAAAAAGTCGGCAGTAATTTGCGAACCATTTTTCAACGGGAATAAATCCCAACTCAGCTCGATTTCCGGTCTCAAGGTCTGTTTTGAACCACTTGAGGCCCTCTTGAAAGACCTTAAACTTATTCGGGGCTTCAATTTTGGTGACTCGAGTTTGGCACCAATCCAATTGGTCATGAGCTTCGGATCCATAAAAAGCCAGGCTCAATTTATCTACCCATTCAGGCGAGCTCTTTAGCTTTTGAATTAGGCCAATGACGAGAGCGAGCGACAAAGAGAGAAATAAAGTCTGAATCCAGATTTTTTTCATGATTATAGGAATTAATTGGAATAGGTGGGATGGGCAAGCTCTGTTGTGAACATGGCTCACAATATGGCACTTTCCACCCTAAAGTGGGGAGACAGCTTTCAAATTTTCAGGCTTTAAAAGAGGAAAATTGGCGCGCCCACTTGGAGGACTTTCGAACCGCCCTCCTTGAATGCGTTTATTGATCTTTAATATAAAATTATTTTGCTATTTCCAAACAGAACAAGTTAAATTCTGATCTCCACCATAATCATCTGTGCGATGGAAAAAGCCAGTTGGTCCATCCCTTAAAGCTCTTGATATATCAACTAAAGCATATACAGGTATGCCATCGCGAAGCAGTACGAATAACTTCTCCGTCGTTCGCAGTGTCTGATATTTATTCCCTTGGTCGTGCCTTCTTTCTGCTTGAATATAATCGGGAATTATCTCATCGCGATTCGTCAGTGTTGTACTAAATTCTTGTATCCCTGGAGTTTTAACTAATATAAGTCGTAAACCTAAACCAAGATCTTCAATCTCAATTGAACAAGGATTTCCATCTCTATCTAATCCAGAATAACTAGCGGCTTGGGAGGAAGCTGCAGAAAATAAAGCTAATAAAAGAAGTAATTTTTTCATTCTGACCACCTTGTTTAATTCAGCTTTTTACAAAATTTGGCACACCAATACCTATTATTGGCACAACATCTAGCCCCTAAGTCGTTTTAATTCAACTCAGAGCTTGTCTCGATGGATTACACAGCAAGTTCCGAGCCAGATTTTTTGATTTTTAGAGAGTCTTTGGGGTGCTCCTCATCACGCCAAAGGATTTGGCATTCTGAAATCCGAGCCGTCCCCATTTGCTTCAAGTCCTCCCGATGTTTTGGCACCCAACCCTTGATTTCTTGCGAAAGGGTTGATGCCCCAAAACAAAAAACCAGGAGGACAAGATGGAAACTAAAAAATCACAAAATCAAAAAAATCTCGTTTCGCCGATGAAGACTCGGATGAGTCGAGATAAAAAATGGATTCTCTTCGACATGGGCTCACACACTGTGATTGTCAGTCGCGCCTATCTTGAGGCCATTTTTGCCAATAGCAAAATAGAGGAGAAAGCGGGAGCCTAATGGCTCTCGCTATTTATGGGAGCACACCATGGAACATGTTTTAGCCCTTTGGGGTGTTGTTGTTGTAGTTATACCAAGTCTTTTTATTCTCATGATTATAACATTCGCGCTCGGTCGTTTGGCCATCCGGTCGATGCAGTCTTTTATGGACCTATTGCCCAAGAAGGCTTTGCCGCCAAAAATAACATTCAACAATGTGCCAATCGAGCATTTGGCAGATGACCGCTTTGAGCAGCTCATCAATGTTCGAAGTGTTATTTTTAGACTACCACCCGATGTTGCACTGCTAACAAAACAATCTCTTGCCTCAACCTCGTCATGTCGTAGTGAAATCTGCTATCATATTTACTTAACAAGCTCGTTTCTAAAAACACATTTCGAAAAAATTGGCAGACCCTTGCCGCCTCATCACCTTGAGCAATTTCGTCGTCATACTCCGCGAGAGATGTGGTCGCTGCCAATGGCAGAGTATGAGACTCTTCTAGAAAAAATCCAATCACCCGATGATTTAATGGCTTTTATTTTGGGCTCTCATTTTTCGGCATCTGAAAAAGCTGCTTGAACTTATGGTGCAATTTCCACTCGCCTCGGCGATGAATGAGAAACTGATGCTTTAGGCCCCATTCGCGAAGTGCCTCTGCGGCAAGCTCTGAAGGACTTGAACAAGCTAAAATCCTCGGCCCCCACTTTGCGCAAGATTGTTCGTGCTTGAGGCGAAGCTCCATTCTTGAAATGGCAGACAACTTTGCGTTCGCACGGCCGAACACTTCTTTGTAGTATTGCCGCTTGGCTTTATCTTTCTCCTGGGCCAGTTGAATATCTTTCCGATATATTTGGAAGACCCAACGAGTGCAGCCCATGATTTGGCGCCTGTTGATAAGGTCCTTTGAATATAGAGCATAGGGTTGATAGTAAGTTTCTTTTGAGAGTCCAGTCCATTTGTATCGACGATTATCCGCCATAGGAAACACCATGACTTCACCCGAAAAATCAACGCACAAATCAAGCCTTGTAAGGTAAAAATCGGCGGAGTACTTCGTGGCAATTGACATCACCGCACTCTGCATTCGCGAAAAGGCTTTCTTCTTTATCCAATAGCGACCCTTGAGGTGAATAAAAATTCGCTCGCTCGTCTGAATGATTAGAACTCCATTTTTAACATCGCTTAAAATTGTTTTGCCAAAGGTAAAAAAACACTGCGACTTGGGAGTTAGGAGAAAAACCTTTTTGATGAAATCCATGTGGCCATTCTGTTCCTCTGGCCCAAGCACGAGCTCTTTTTGGATCCGAAATGCGATGGTCATGTAGTCAATACTTTTGCGTAAGACTATCATAACTGCCTCACTTCGCTTGAAACCAAAGGGACCCGAATAAAACCAGCGAAGCCACCATCTCGCCCGCTCACTAAATCAAGATAAAAAACTCCACGCTCTTTGAGCCTTTCGCTTGTCAGAATGTCTGTGCCGGTCAGCTTCCTGGACATATCACTTGACGCTCGCGAATAGAGTCTTGCATTGAAGTAATCACGAGGAATAAAAAACTGTTCTGCATGACCATCTTGCAACCCGAAGAATAGATGGATGCCATAGGAGCGGCCTCGGCGAACAAAATCTTCGAGACCATCAATCAATTCTCGTTTTTGCTGAAATAATGCCTCACCTTTTCGCAGGCTCGTGTAGTAAAAGGCTTCATCGCAAATGATAAGAGTAGGATTAAGCGGCAGTAGTTCTGGAAACTTGCACCTGACCTCGCTCATATTTTCAGGCTGAAGTCCTTGTGCTTCAAGTAGTCTCTCGCTCTCAATTGAGAGTCTGCGGATTTCTTGGAAGTGTCGATTGGCAGCCTCGATTTCGGCACCTATCCGCATGTCATATAGAAAAACATCTGGGTTGGACTTTAAGTGCGAGAAAGAATTCTTAGCATCCAAGATAATGACCTTGGCATTTCTATGGTTCTTTAAAAAGCCAAGGGCCAATAGTCTAAAGAAAATAGTTTTGCCTCGACCGGGTGGAGCAACAACATATCCAGAATGGATAAGACTTAAGCTCTCTTTGATGGGGCCAGCTGCACTTTCTCCAAAATATACCTCATCGCCAGTCAGACGATGCGCATTTTTTAGACTGGCTGTTGCTGGTGTGTTGTCGAGTAATAACCTGACCCCATTTTTTCTAAAGAAAATGACCCTCGCAAACCAGCTTCTTTGAATGTATTCGAGTCCGGCAAGTCTTACCCCCAAAATTTCTTCGAATGTTTTGAGATACTGGGCTAAATCTGCCGAGCTTTTGCTTGGTTCGGTCTCGGTTATAAAAATATATTTCCGGTGTCGTCTGATTTTTGATTTTGCGGTCAATAGCTTGGCCAGTATGAGCTTTGCTTTCTGTTCGCGCCGAACCCCAAACACACGAATGGCTACAAGCATTGTCAACAGCACTATCGCCCCTAGGGCGAACATCACCTCATTATTTACAAGTATCGCTTTCATATTCTCCTCCATAAGTTAGTAAGAGAGGGCCCCTCATGAGCCCCCTATTTTTTGGTTTACTTTCGCTCGTTGATTATCCGGTAATAGGTGGCTACCTTGCGGCCTTCGGGGATATTTATCACCCGAACTTCCACGAGCTTTTTGCCTGGTTTCAACTCAATGAATGACTTTGCACTGTCCTTGTAAGCCTCCTCGTAAGATTTCCCGCCGAGAACTTTTGTGCGGGTAGCCTCGAACACGACTCGAAAACTTGGGTCGCCCTCCTTTTTGATTTCCTCTGGGACAGTCTCCAGAACATTGATTTCGATAAATACTTTCATAAACACCTCCTGTGTTTTTTTGGTTGATGATCGCGAACCATTCACGATCTTGAAGATTAAATGGATCTGCTTTTTTCTATTTGTTCGAGAGCTGTTCACTCTTGAGGTGGAGGCTTATAGTTATCGCCTCCACCTTGCGGATCTTTTGAATGGGAAACATTCGTTTAATCGCATATTCGGGCTCTTGCCGGCCCGAATATGCGATATATTCAATATTTTTTAATAATCGCCGCGCAGGTTTGTTGGGATTGTCCTTGGAAAGACCAATGCAGCAAGTTCTAGCGCCTCGTCTTTATTAAAATCCATGCGCTTTTTCTCGCGATGGGACATCTCTTCTGTTTTATAGAAATCTGTAAGCCCTTGAATTTACCTATTAGCAAAAAATATTTTTGTAATAGGAGCAGCTCCCATTACAAGAAAATAATTAATAATACCAAATACTTGCGGAATTACGTTGGGCGTCATAAAATGAGTGTATGAGGTTCTCGTAGTGAGGGCTGATGGGTTGTGGGTCCACCCAATAAAAGAAACCTTCGAAAGTAAAATTGACATGAAAAAACATTTAACCGGTGATGCCCTGCCTGCCTTTGGCAAAGAGAGCAAGAAAGACCCAAAAAATCGAACCTATAAAAAACCTTCGGGCGATGCCTTTGAAATCTCGAAAGAGGATTTTGATAAGGTTGTCGAAATATTTAATCGCCTGCGAATAGTTCGTGATAGCCAAAGCACCCAAGTGGAAACTCTCGAACCCGAAATCTCTGGGCGCAAGCCAAGTGATGTTGTAGAAAGGGCAGGGTGATTTATGAATAACCTGCACTTTATTAACAAAAATGCGATTGCCATTTTGCGAGTGAGTAGTTTGGGACAAGCCGATGGGTTTTCCCATGATGTGCAAGCAAAGTCAGTACAAGACCACTGCGCAAGGTATGGCCTCAATCTCGTTAAAATATTCCCCATTGTTGAAAGTGGTCGAACCTCGTTGAAGCGCAAGCACTATCAGGAGGCAATGGACTTCGCTATCAAAAATAAAGTTTGGAATATTCTGTTCTACAAGCAAGACCGAGAGTGCCGTAATATGCTTGACCATGCCTTCAATGTGGAACGAGTCAAATCTGGCAAAATCTGCATTCACTACACGAGCGAAAATCGAATACTGCATAAAGATAGTCCTGATGCTGATTTTCTTATGCATCACATTTTTGGCGCAGTGAATGAAGACTTCAGCAATCGCTTGAGTTCAAGAGTGCGCGATGCCATGCGAATGAAGGCCGAGAAAGGATGGTACCCCTCTAATCATCCACCACTGGGCTACATCCCTGCAAAAATTGATGAGACTGGTAAGCCTGTGCAAAGAGGTGGCATCATCATTCCTGACAATCGCAACCCCAACAACATTATGGTTGTAAAAAAAGAATTCGAAATGCGCGCCGAGGGTTTTTCCTATGAGACCATTAGAAAAACCATACTTGAATTGAATTTACTTTCGCCAAAAAAAGCAAAGGAATACAAAATTAGCGCCATTGAAAATCGGCTTAAAAATCCATTTTATCGAGGACAATTCACTTGGGACGATAAAATATACATTGGCAAACACGAACGCTTGATTGACGACGAGACAATCAAAAGAGTGGATGCCACCTTTGGCTCGCGAGGGATGGTTCGTCGAGACGAAAGCGAAGAAACTTTGCTTGTTGGTGGCTGGCTAAAGTGTTCATGTGGCTGCAACATTGTTTATGACCCGAAAGTAAAAACAAACAAAACCACCGGTAAAAAGAAAGTCCATCACTACTACCACTGCACCAATGGTAAAAAGCAGCACTCAAGCCAAAAAGGCTTAAATATTTCTGGTGAGAAAATCTGGAATGAGTTTGGAGACCTTATGGGAAAAATTGAAATCACTGATGACTTTGCGAAGGACATCGCCGAGGCACTCAACAAGATGGAGAACAAAGCTCACAATGTGGCTGAACTCCAAATCGCTGAATTAAAAGAAAAAGAGCTCGAACTCGAGGCGCAAGAAGACCGAGTGCTTGAACTTCTTATGGAAGGCACGATTGATAAGAATACCTATGGCAAACAAATGGAGCGAATTCGCGAAAATCGTGAAAGCCTCTTTGAGCAACTCGAAAAACTGCAAAAGAGTTTAACCTCTGCTGTTGTTGAGACTGCGAAAACTGTTCTCGAACTCGCTAGAAATGCGAAATCATTATGGAAAGTAAAAACCCCCAAGGAGCGAAAAGAGTTCTTGAATGCTATACTCTCGAACCCAGTGCTTGATGGTGCAACTGTTCGATATGACTTGAAAAAACCATTTGCAGTATTATTAAAAATGACTGCAGATGGGGAAAAAGAAAAATGGCGCGCCCGGAAGGAGTCGAACCTCCGACCACCTGATTCGTAGTCAGGTACTCTATCCAGCTGAGCTACGGGCGCGCATAAGGACAAGAAACGAGGAAGATAGACGCAATGGGACGGGAAATCAAGCCCAAGTCATCTTGATTTGAGCGGGGCCCTGTGGCAGTTTGGTGGATCTTGCTTAAGTCGCAAAGATTTCCAGCTTACGGAGAGGTGGGTGAGTGGCTTAAACCAGCAGTTTGCTAAACTGTCGTATGGGGTAACCCGTACCGGGGGTTCAAATCCCCCCCTCTCCGCCAATAAAAGAACCCACCCAACGAGGTGGGTTTTTTTATTGGCGGAGAGGGGGGGATTTGAAGGGAGTTGGAGTCTTCGCGCCGCATGCGTAGAATGTGGTGAGAAGCGGCACGCAGGATGCGTGACGATCCAAGTCCCCGGCCTGGAGATCATTCGGCTGAGCCGAATGATAGGAAGGAAACCCCCCTTTCTCCGCCTTTAAAAATGCCGTATTGAGAAGACGGTGAACGGGAGACCGAAGACAGACCGAGTTAATTACATTGTCTCGTTGAGATCTCCTTCAGCTGCAACAAAGTCATCTTCAGTGCCCGGCTTGCGGTCCTGGCCAATTGAGATGAGTTGAATTCGATTTCCTTCAACTATCATTTCAAACGGATGGCCCCAGCCATCAGAGGGGCGGCGATAGAACTTTTCCCTTTCATTTTGAGGATTCTCAATTCTCAATTCATCGAGATCATCTGGAGCACGGTGGAATCTTTTAAAATACGCGCGAACTAGTCCTAAATAAAAATTTGCCCTAACTTTACTTTGAAGTCTTTGGACCCTTTTTAGAAAAGCCATCACCCCAGGCGACTTGAAACAACCTGGGGCAGATAAAAATATATTAAAAACTAGATCTCTATTTTTGCTACTGAAAAACATGTTCAGTGTTTCAATTTCACTTTCCTTGTTGATCCCGCCTTCGGCAGTGGAGCGAATTTTATATACTGATTCTATAACCTCACGATGGCTTGTATTTTGAACTGATGAAATCAGGGGAGTCTTAACTTCCGCCATTAATTGACGACTAATATGTTTTTCTAAAATTAGAAAAGTTCTCATGAGATTGGTTAAGTTCATAGCCAGAAAATCATCTTGAAAATTTTCTCGCAAGTCCTCGAATTGTTGGTCGCTGCATTGGTCATTTTTGGGTGAAAACGTTGCCACAAGAATTCGTTTCGCCATCTCAGGTCGTAGTGTTTGTCTAAAGCTGCCAAACTTTACTTCTATACTTCCCATTTTGTTGTTGGGAATTTTTGCCAAATAAAATGCCAAGAGGTCCATTGACCAATTAAGTAGCGACGTCGCATTTTGGTAGGCTTCTTCTTGCTCTTTGCTGAGCTGGTTGGCCTGCAAGTCATTACGGAATTTAAGAGCAATCAAATCATAGGCCAATTCAGTGCGTTGGGATAAATTTTTCGACTTCTCATAGTTCTTGATAGCTTTTGATAGTTCTGTTGTTTCCGGGAAAAGTCTCGGAATAACACTTTCCATGTATGTTAATAACTGAGCCATTAGTTCATTAGTGTGGGTGGCTTCTATTGTAGTTTCGATATGCTGCGGGGATGTTAAGAGTCTATCTATCCAACCCACACGATCTGCCGCCAAAGCAGCTAGTGTAAGTATGGTGAGTGCCGCAAGTGTCCATTTGAATGCAGGAGTGACAGTCATGAATTCCTTTCAAAGCCTTGTGTTTTGTGGACGAAGATCATTCTCTTTAGCAAAAGATTTTACAACTTTCATGCCACTCATGAAAATTCGACTTTTAGGGGACATCGAATTGAGGATAGGCTTCCGAAGGGTCCTGTCGTCCCTTTCAAGACTCGCCTCTGATTTCGGTCTTAACCACAATGTTGATCCATTATTACCATTCAATTAAGAACCCAATATACCGGAGTGATTTTTTGCCGAAAACAGTAAACTAGGTGCCTATTACTTTTCTGCGACCCCCTCCGGCGCAGAAAAGTAATAGGCACCTTAGACAAGAGTTTTTTTGATAATGTCTCAGCGTCTGTAGACCGAGGTTGCGCTATTTTTAATCTAAGTCGCTAAATCATAGACTTGGGCGATGAGGTCATCCAGTGGTGCCCGCCATTTCACACGACTGTATTCAGAAGACCATTCACCGAATTCAGGATTCCGGGGTTTTTCGGAATTCTAATCTGAATTCAGAATTCAGATCAGAATTCAGGGATCGGGTCAGGATCAGGCGATGGAAGACGTAATACTGATCGTGCTATACGAGCTATTATTCAATTTCACAGTACATTTTGGCTAAAAAATCTTTGGCTGGTCTCCCGCCAAGAGATAATTGATCGCAGCTTAGTGACAGCACAGCTCCGTTCGAGTTTCTCGCTCTAGACCTATATGTGGTTCCATGAAGACTAAGTTTACATGGTGGATTCGAGGTTGAATTGATCAAACCGCGGCCATCTTTGATTTGAACAGTGGAGCGAAAGTTCGATTCATCGATCTTCCAATCCGTCCTGTGGGCCTTTAAATTTTTTGTGAGGCTATCTACAAGCTCGGGGCTTTCGGATGTCAATGAAATGAATTCTTCTTGGGACTTCAAAATGACAAAAAAAGAACCTTTGTATTTAGTTTGTTTTGTAAGGAGGCACTTTATAGATTTGCCTCGATGATAGCCCTGTCCAGTCACCTCACCATCCAACTGGTATCGGTATTCGAAGGAATTGAGCTTGTTTGAATCCGTATCGTTCGAATCCGTATAGTACTGAAGGTAGTTTTCAACAGAAATAGCTTCTCCATGGAGTAGACATTGTTCGAACACGGCATCCCCTTTGAACTGTTCAATGAATTCGCAAGG
>Ga0100403_1001893_pt1 | contig 17780 bp, 16 predicted proteins | sample CryGeymet201501t_FD_83663 | JGI IMG/M metagenome (GOLD analysis project Ga0100403, IMG submission 83663) | Groundwater microbial communities from Crystal Geyser aquifers in Utah, USA - Crystal Geyser metaG 2015-01t | ecosystem: Environmental > Aquatic > Deep subsurface > Groundwater | place...
GCCTAATCTTTTTTATCTTTGGGCTTTGTTTCTTTTGGTGTTTGTTTCTGTGCAAGAGCTTTCAAATAGATGGTCAGCATATTGCTGTGTCTTTTTTTTGGCGACTATGTCCTATTTTACTCGTTGGTTTATTTCGCCAAGTCTTGATGCGGGATGCTTGTTTTGGGGTTTGTTTTGTTTCTACTTTCTATGGAAAATGCACTTCAAAACCGCAGGACTTTGCCTTTTCCTTTCCTTTCTTTACAAGGGGCTTACGGTTCTTGGCTTCTTCCCAGTGATTGGAGTTATTCTACTTCTTCGTCCCAGACGCTTGTCTAACTTGCTGGCTTTTAGTGCTGGGGTGATTTTCCCTCTAAGTCTTTTTGGGCTTGCGCTTTATAGTAGCAAGGTCCCACATTTCTTTGAGATATACTGGGATAGACAAGTAACTTCACGCTTTGGCTTAGGGGTTCAGTGGCGAAATTTTTTAAATTCCGATTTTTGGACTCTGCTATTTAAGGATTCCAATTATTTTTTGCCCTTTGTATTTGTCTTACCCTTTCTGAAGGGGGTTGAGTGGCGACTAAAGTTTGTTCCGTTGTTGGGGTTCACAAGTTTTGCCTTTATGTATTTATCAAAGAATAGGTATGGCGAAAACATCTGGGTGACTCTTTTGCCTTGGGTAGCTATTTCTGCCGGACTTGTTTTTGGGTATCTTTTTGAGAAACTGAAGGCTTTAGAAAAGTTAAAGCTACAAAAAGTTTCTTTGATTGTTTGTTTGTTTGCTGCGCTGGTTAGTTGCGGAGTCGTTGCAACCAAGGGGCCAAAAAAGCTTTGGTCCTCTTTGCGCTATGTTCAATCGATCAAGAGCGAGCAGGAAGTTACCAATCTGTATTTTGATTCTTCTACCTTGCCTAATAACTTTTTGGTTTTAAGTGCCTGGACTTGGTATGCAGATGTGTTCAGCGAATATGCTTATCTTGAAGGCAAAGACTTTTCTGCGCCAGAGGCTCAATCTGGTTATGTTTATATCCTTCACGAAGGCAGCTCGGCTCGTCGAAAAGAGTTAGAGCGTAAGAACTGGTGTAGGGTTCAAGACTTTCGCGATGAGGAAAAAATGGAAGTTTTTACCTCCTGCCCTAATTCCTAGACCTATGTATAGTTATTACCTATCACTAATATTATTCCTATTAATTATATTTAGACTGTAGGCTGCTGTAGAACTCCTTTTATAGCTAAATGCTTGAGGGAGAAGAGCTTATGGGAAGTTTAAGTCGAGTTAAACGTGTTAAAGATTTTTCAGAGTTAGACATTGAAATGCTTGTGACTGGCGAATGTGTTGCCCTAATTGTAGAGGGGTATTATTCCGCAGTTGATAGCGATCGCCTTGCTGCTAACGTGTTGAAGAGCAAGAGGGTAGAAAACTACACTCATGAAGTGAGTGATGAAGGGCGTTTGGAGGAGAAATATTTTGGAGTGGATCGTTTAGGCGTTCCTTTCAACGGCCTCTACAAGGCAAAGGCTGGTGATGGCAAGCGAGAGCATTATTACCAGCAAGCTAAACAGTCTATTCAATACTTGAGAGGCTTAGCGTCTCCTGCTTTAACGCCCATCGATCGCTTGCGTCTAGAGCTTGATGAGAGAATGTCTTTTGGAGCAACCGTGGCTAGTTTCGAAGGGCAAAAGATGCTTGCTGGAATTGTGCGCATTACGCGAAGTGATCTTTCCTATCTGAGTGCAGAACAGCCCCATTTTGATGCATTGCCAGAGCAATTTGCTCGTTTAGATGCGCAGCTTGCGGCGAATGTTTATCTGAAAGTGCCTGATAAGGGTGGAGAGCTCGAACTTTGGGATGTTCCACCTTTGGGGCCACTCACAACGGTGCCTGCAGACTGGAGAAGTGAATTGCCTCCGTCTCTTCGGATCAAGCCCCTGAAGGGAGATATGGTTTTGTTTAATTGTAGAAGGCCGCACGCCATTTGTGAGTTTGAGGGCGAGGATCGAATCACGGCTCAAATGTTTATGGGGTATTGTTCTGGCCAACCCTTGCAGATGTGGAACTAGGAGAGGTCATTGTGAGCTCATTTAAAAATCATAAGGACATTGAGTATAGATTATTAGATCAAGATTCGTTTCAAGCTTCTTTGGATTGTATTGTGGAGGTTTTTCTAAAGAGTGAGCCCATTACTTCGCTTATGAAGGTTGGGGTGGGGGAGTTTTTGCCATTTGCAAGTGGGCTTCTTCGGCATGCTTTGGGCCAAGGTTTGAGTTGGGTAGCTGTTGATAGGATCACAGGTGAGGTTGCAGGAATTCGAGTAACGACTAAGCTCGATGAGGATTTTGAACCGAGGGTGAGCTTTGGCCCCAAAATGGATGTGGTTGTAGAGTTTCTGTCTTCAGTTTCAGAGCAAGGCAGGCCTTTGTTGGCTTGTTCCCCTAAGAAGAGTGTTCACTCTCATATGGTTGCCGTTGATTCGCGATACCAGGGCTTAGGGGTTGCTAAGACTTTGCTTGAAAGAGCTTCCTTTTGGGCTTGGTGGAAGGGGTATGAGACCTCTGTCGGAGAGGTCACCAGTGCCTTTAATCAGAGAATCCTTAGTAAGATTCCCAGTTATAAAGCTATTCATAGGGTGTCTTACCAAGAGTTTCAGAAAGATGGTCGTAGGCCGTTTGAGGCTTTGAAAGACCACAGCGAGTGTGTTTTGTTTCAGTTCGATTTAAGTGACTTTTCACAGGGAGTGCAATCATGAGCGATGAGTTTAAATCAGCTTTAGAACAGCTTAGTCATTGGATTGGTGAGTATCGAGACACTGTTGAAGAATACCCTGTTTATTCGCAGGTTCGTCCCGGCGAGATTCTTGCCCAGCTGCCTGAGTCACTTGGAGACAATGCCGATAGTTTTGATAAGATTTTTGAAGACTTTAAGAATATTATCTTACCTGGAATCACTCATTGGCAGCACCCGAAGTTCTTTGGCTATTTTCCTTCTAATTCAAGTCCCCCTTCTGTGTTAGCGGAGATGTTGATTAGCACTTTAGGGGTGCAAGGGATGAGTTGGGCCACATCCCCAGCGGCCACCGAGTTGGAGCTAAGAATGATGGATTGGCTTCGAGAGCTTTTTGGTTTCCCAGAAGGATTCTCAGGAGTGATTCAAGATTCAGCCTCGAATGCAACGTTGGCCGCTATGATAGTGGCACGCGAGAAAGCAACTGATTTTAAGGTAAATGAGAGTGGTTATCATGGTCAGCCGCAGCTTGTGGCGTATTGTTCTGAAGAAGCCCATTCCTCCATTGAAAAGGCAGCTAAGGCGATTGGTTTAGGTCACCATAATCTTCGGAAAATTCCCGTTGATGACAAGCAACAAATGCAGATTCCGCTTTTAAGGTCTGCCATCGAAGAAGATGTTCAGGGCGGACGAAAGCCTTTTTTTGTGGTGGGAGCTTTTGGCACTACGGGTTCAACTGCTGTAGATAATTTGCAAGAAATACATTTAGTCTCTAAGGAGCATGGTCTTTGGTTTCATGTGGATGCTGCTTATGCTGGATCGGCACTTGTTTTGCCAGAGATGCGCTCTCTCGCATCGGGGATTGAGTGTGCCGATAGCATTGTGGTTAACCCTCATAAGTGGTTGCTCACGACTTTTGACTGTTCTGCCTTTTTTATTCGTCATAAAGAAGCTTTGATTAGAAGCTTTTCACTTTTGCCTGAATATTTGAAAACACCTGATTGCGAGTCGGCAATCAACTTTCGGGACTGGGGCCTAGGTCTCGGTCGACGCTTTCGAAGTTTAAAGCTTTGGTTTGTTTTGCGTTGGTATGGAAAGAAGGGGATTCAGTCTATCATTCGTGAACATATAGACTTAGGAGCTAAGCTTGAGGAGCGAATTCAAGAGAGTGAGAACTTTAGTTTGTCTGCTCATAGACATTTTAATCTTGTTTGTTTTCGATTGAATGCGAGTGATGAAGCAAACTTGAGTTTAATGAACAGAATCAATCAGTCTGGTGAGTTGTTTCTTTCGCATACGAAACTCAAGGATCAAATTGTCTTAAGGATGGTCGTTGGACAAACAGATGTGTCCGAGCGCCATGTAACGGAAGCATGGAATAAGATAGAGGAAATTTCTCGAGAGGTTCTTGTCTAGTTCAGGGGCGACGCCTCCGAGTTGGATTCTTAACGAGTTATCCACAGGTGAAATTTTAAGGCTATTCATCTCAAAAAAACGTTGATAGAGCCAGCGGTATGAAAAATTTCCTTTGCTTCATTTTAGTTCTCCCTTGCTTAGCTTTTTCTCAATCAGAGGAAACAAAGTATTTCTTGAGTCTCGAAGATGCATGGCGCCCAAAGAAGGAGGCCCGGGAAAAAATAGAGCTAGCTCGTGAGACGGCTCTCGGGTTTCTAAGGATTTCTCAGATGAATTTGGGTAATACTTTTAATGAGGAGGAGATTGTTCTTCTGGAGGAGGCCTTTTTTGAGTTGCGAGATGTGCCTATTTTACTCAGCAGCGATGGAGTTTCCAAGGGAAGCAAGGAAGAGCCGTTTTATGACTTTTTGCTCTGCTGGGAGCGTCCAGCCATTATGAACACCTACCACGAGAAACACGTCTTGAGGGCTTGTAAGCGAAGCCTCTTCTTGGATCTTGTGGACCTTGCGGAGATACTTGTGCACGAGGCTTTTCATCTAACGGGCGAATTGGACGAGTGCAAAACTACCTCGCTAGAGATTCGAGTAATGAACGAAACAGAATTTGTTCCACATGAAAATGGTTATGTGTTTTTTGGGAAATGCAAATTGAAACATTTATTTGTAAAAGGAGCTAGAAAATACGGTCGAGAAGACCCATTTTTAGATTTTTTTCCCAAACGCTTTGTCACTCCCAAAGAACAGCCTTAAGCTAAAGGGGGAGCGCGTATGATTTCAAATGATGCAGTTGTGTTGGGGTTACTCTTTTTGGTCTTGTATGCCGTGTTGCGGGGGGCGAAGAGCTCTCATCCTTTTTTAAAGAAGTTCTTTCTTTTTGTCCCTCCTCTTCTTCTTTGTTATTTTATTCCAGCTTTGCTCAATACCAGTGGTCTTGTGAATGGCGAAGAATCTAAATTGTATTTTGTTGCCTCCCGATATTTTCTGCCGGCTAGTTTAGTGCTCTTGGCTATTAGTGTTGATCTCAGAGAGATTATCAAGTTAGGGCCAAAGGCTTTGATTATGTTTTTTACAGGTAGCATAGGGGTCGTTGTCGGAGGCCCCATTGCGTTGTGGATCTGTTCTAAAGTTGCTCCAGACGTTATTACGGCTGCAGGTGCGGATAATCTTTGGAGAGGCTTGTCAACCATTGCTGGAAGTTGGATTGGTGGCGGAGCTAATCAGGCGGCTATGAAGGAGATCTTTTTAGTTCCTGATGAGACCTTTTCTTCTATGGTGACTGTCGACATTGTTTTTGCTGATGCGTGGATGGCCGTTATACTTCTGGGGATTGGTGTTACTGCTGCGATTGATCGATTTAATCGAGCAGATTCTTCTGCCATTGAATCTCTAAAAAAGAAAATGGAAGGTTTTCAAAGACAAGAGGAAAAGAACCCCACTAGCGTGGATTATTTTAAGTTATGCGCTGTTGCGTTTGGTGTTTGCGGCTTTGGACATTTTAGTGCTGACATTATTGCCCCTTTCATTAGTCAGCATTTTCCTGGATGGGCTAAGTTTGGACTCGCCTCTGGATTTTTCTGGCTCATATCCGTTTCCACTATTGTAGCCATACTTCTTTCCTTTACTCCATTGCGAAAGATTGAGGGAATAGGTGCTTCTAAAATTGCAAATTTGTTCATTATGATTTTGGTGGCAACCATTGGTATGCATATGAATGTTTTGGCGATCTTTGATAATCCAGGACTATTCCTGATTGGCGGCATTTGGATCTTGGTTCATATCTTGTTGTTATTGATTGTAGCAAAATTGATTCGAGCTCCTTTTTTCTATGTTGCGGTAGGAAGTCAGGCCAACATTGGAGGAGCTGCTTCTGCTCCTATTATTGCAAGTGCCTTTCACCCTGCGTTAGCGCCTGTGGGGGCGCTCTTAGCCATATTGGGCTACGCCGTTGGAACTTACTTAGCTTGGGTTTGTGCCTTGTTGATGAAAGCCGTTGTTTAAAGAAGGGCCTTGTCTTCGATGAGCTTGGCTATGATCCCGTGTTTGAGACTTACTTTGGGAACATAAATTGATTTAAAGCCAAAGTAGAACATGAACTCATAAAATACGTGCGCGGCCGGAAGGATGACGTCGGCTCTGTCGGGAGGGAGCTCAAGTTCCCTTTGACGTTGTTTTAAGTTTAGTTCGCTTAGCCGGTCCAAAACAATGCAGAGTTGATCTCGGGTCATCGTCTTTTTGTTGATTTTTCCATTGATAATACGATTGGCAAGTTTGTTGAGAGATCGAATGTTCCCACCGGTGCCTAAAAGAAGTTTTGTTTGATTTGTGTCTTGTGCAAAGTTAGATAAAAGCTTTGCATTTTTTTCTATAACAGAAGTGATGCGTTCCTCTAATTTTTCAGGGCAATCTTGATAGTAGTCTAGTGATCGGACCGCTCCGAGAGGAAGCGTGGCAAAAGCCTTCATCTTCTGATTCCGAGCGTGCAAAATCTCAAGACTACCTCCTCCTAAATCCATTATAGTCAAATCTTTTGTGAGTTTTGGAAGATTTTTAACGGCCTCAAGAATGGTTTCGGCCTCTTTCTCCCCGCTAATGATGTTTATTTTGATTGAAAACTTTTTGGCGATTTCAGAAATAGCTCTTGGTGCGTTTTTGGCATTTCGCATAGCGCTTGTTGCTACGGTTCTGTGAAAATCGACTTCATAGTAATCAAGATAAGATCTAATTTTTTCAAACACGCCTAAAAAATTAGTGAACGTGGCAGGTGAAAATCCATGGCCCGAGAAGGCTTCGCTACCCAGTCTTAGAGAGAAGCGCTTTGAGAAGACCTCGACAAAAGAACCTTTCGTGGTGGTGTCGACGATTAGAATTCGAATAGCGTTTGAGCCAACGTCCACTGCAGCAAGTCTTAATGTCTGATATTGTTTATTTTTTAAGGTTCTCGTGTTCAATCTAGGAATCCAGTCCGTGATGGAAAAAGCCATTTGTCGTAGTCTATGATATAGATTCAAGGTTGGACAGTTATCAAAGTGAAAAAAAGTAAGAAGGTGTTTTTAGATAAGGAAATTGGATGGTTACGCTTCAATGAGCGCGTCCTTTTTCAGGCTTCTAGTGAAGATGTGCCTCTTCTTGAGCGAGTTCACTTTTCAAACATCTTTAACTCGAATCTAGACGAGTTTTTCATGAAGCGTGTTTCTCGGATGTTGCATCGAATTGAATTGGCTCGAACTAAAGATTTGAAGGCGTCTCAGGAACTAGAGATGGAGCTTCACGCTCTCTTGGAAGAAGTGCGTCGGTTGAATCTGCAGAATGCCTCCATTGTGGAAAATGACCTAATCCCTCAGCTTAAGGAAAAGAAGGTTGATCTACTCTCTTGGGTTAGGCTTACGACCAACGAAAAGAAGTGGTGTAGGCAGTTTTTTAAAGAAAAGGTTTTTCCTGTGTTGACGCCCATGGCTGTCGATAAAGGGCATCCTTTTCCTTTGATCTCTAATTTGACTTTTTCTTTAGCCGTCGAGTTGAGGGATCCTGAGAAGAAAGGAAGGCTTTTTGCTCGGATAAAAATTCCAGATCTCTTTCCAACTTGGATTATTCTTCCCAAAAGGAAGGGGAGCCCAGGGTTTCGCTATGTGAGTATGTTTGATGTGGTGAAATCGCATTTGGAGATGCTCTTCCCTGATATGGAGATTGTGGATGTTTTGCCTTTTCAGGTAACTCGAGGCTTAGACATCAAAGAGCAAGAGGAAGAAGATGCAGAAGATCTTTTGGAGTTAATTGCCGAAGAAATTAAGCTGCGGCGCTTTGCTGAAGTTGTTCGAATCGAAGTTCCTAAGAATGAAAGTAAATGGCTTTTACGCTTTTTAAAGGATGAGTTGGGGGTGGATGACTCGAGAGTTTTCGAAGAGCCTATGCCTCTTGAGTATAAGCGGCTTGATTCTATAGCAAAGCTTAAAATTGCAAAACTGCGCTTTTCTAGGCATCGGCCAAAGGTTCCCAAGGCCTTGTTAAAGTCCGATGCTTCCATCTTCAAGGCGATAAAGGCGGCGGATGTTCTGGTCCATCATCCAGTGGACTCTTTTACAGAAAGTGTGGAGCGATTTATTTCGGAGGCGGCCGACGACCCAGATGTAGTCTCTATAAAAATGACTCTTTACCGTGCTGGATCTAAAAGTTCTATTATTGATGCTTTAAAGAGAGCTTCGCAAAATGGTAAACAAGTTGTTTGTCTTATTGAGTTGAAGGCACGGCTGGATGAAGCGCGTAATATACGTTGGGCTCGAGTGCTTGAAGATGCCGGAGTTCATGTTGTTTATGGAATGTTGAAGCTCAAGACGCACGCGAAAGTTGTCTTGGTTGTTCGTAAAGAACGAAGAGAATATAAGTCTTATGCTCATATTGGCACGGGTAATTACAACCCTCAGACGGCTGGGTTTTATACGGATTTAGGATTGTTCACAGCTGACAGCAAGATATGCGCAGAGCTTACGGAAGTTTTTCACTATCTAACAGGGCGCTCTAAAAAGAAAAACTACAAGCACGTCTTATTAAGTCCAATTAATATGAAAGAGCGCTTTCTAGAGTCGATTGCCAATGAAGCCAAGAATGCTCAGAGAGGGCTCGAGTCTAGAATTATTGTTAAGTTTAACAACTTTGATGATACAGAGATTATTAGAGCTCTCTATAGAGCCTCTGCAAAAGGAGTCAAAATTGACCTAATCGTTAGAGGCTTTAGTGGGTTGTCACCAGGGGTCCCAGGGTTGAGTGAGAACATTACGGTTAGATCGATTATTGGTCGATTTTTAGAGCATTCCAGAATCTTTTGCTTTCAGGACGGAAAGAAAAAGATGGAAGATGGGAACGTCTTTTTGGGTTCTGCTGATTGGATGCGTCGGAATTTGAATGAAAGAGTTGAAGTTGTTGTGCCCGTTTATTCGGCTACTTCTAAGGCTGAGATTGCTCGATATATGGAATTGTTGGTGTCTGATCGAATTCAGCATTGGGTTATGAATTCAGACGGAACCTACAGTAGAAACTTCGATAAAAACAGAGAACATATTCACGATTTGATGATCAAAGGTCTTTAGCTCATAGGGACTTCAATGGCTAAAACTTGAGCATGTCCGCTTGAGCTTATGTTGACGCTTTGGGCTTTGGTAATTCCTACCGCGTCCTTGCTCTTGAGGGTCTCACCTTCAACGCTTACTTCGCCTTTAATCACGAAAAAGTAAATTCCGTGCTCAGGGTCGTTGAGTTTAATGTCAAAATTCGAGTGACGAAGCTGGATTATGCTTAGGAATGCATCTTGATTGATCCAAAGAGAGTTCTCTCTTTCGTCGGCCGTAACAATGTAGTGCTGACCAGGCTCTTCGAAGCTAAACATCTTTTGTTGATATTTAGGCTTAATATCCATGGTCTTTGGAATAATCCAAGTTTGTAAAAAGTTTACATCTTTTGAGTCTGAATGGTTGAACTCCGAGTGGGCAATGCCGTTTCCTGCAGACATGACCTGAACTTCTCCAGCTTTGATGATGTGCTCGTTTCTTTCTGAATCCTTGTGAAGAAGCGTGCCGGAAAGTGGAATGGATATTATCTCCATATTGGCGTGAGGGTGGGTGCCGAAGCCCTTTGATGGTGCAACGACATCATCGTTGATTACACGAAGCATGCCGAATTGTTGCCTTTCAGGGCTGTGGAATTCACCAAAACTAAAGGAGTGTTTACTTTTTAGCCAGCGATAGTCCACTGATCCCCGTGTGCTTGCTCTGTGTAGTTGCTTCTTCATTGATCCTCTAAAATGCTTCGTAGCATCCATGCGCTTTTTTCGTGGATGTTGAGTCTTTGGGTTAAGAGATCGGCAGTCGCGTCATCTGAAGCTTCTGAAGCCTGGCTAAGCACAGGGCGAATGGTTCGGACCACCGCTTCATGAGCTTGAACTAAATTTGCAACCATGGTTTTGGCGTTGGGCACTTCGTCGGAATCTTTAATACTTGATAGTTCCATGTATTGTTTAAAGGATCCCGGTGCAAAAGATCCGAGGGATCTAATTCTTTCAGCTAAATCATCAACGGCAATGGCTAGTTCTGTGTATTGGGTTTCAAACATAGTGTGGAGTGCTTGAAACATAGGACCCGTCACATTCCAGTGATAATTGTGGGTTTTCAAGTAAACAGCGTAACTATCGGCTAAGACCGAGGAAAGGCCCTTAGCAATATTCTGTCGTTTTCCTTCATCAATTCCAATGTCTATTTTCATAACTGAGTTACTCCTTGTCTGTTGTTCTTTGAGAATATTTATAACATATTAAGCCACTCCAGTTGACTTGAAAAATCAATCATTTCTAACTAATGATAGATAGGGTCTATGATTTCTTTTACTCAGTTAGAATATTTGGTGGCCGTGGACAAATTTCGCCATTTTCGCAGGGCGTCTGAGGCCTGCTTGGTGACTCAGCCTACTCTAAGTATGCAGCTTCAGAAGCTTGAAGAGGAGCTTGGGGGAGCTTTGTTTGACCGTAGCCGGAAGCCGGTAATTCCTACGGATCGAGGAAAGCTCATCATTGAACAAGCCAAGGTAGTTCTTGAACAGCGAGATGTTCTACAGGACTTGGCTGGGCAATCTGAAGGCGGGGTTCGTGGAACATTGCGAGTGGGGCTCATCGCGACCCTAGCGCCTTACTTGTTGCCAAGAATGTTGACCCACTTTACAGAATTGTATCCTAAGGTTCAGCTGTTGGTGGAGGAATCTAAAACCGAGGTTCTTCTTAGAAAGTTAAACGACGAAGAGCTTGATGCAGTGGTTTGCGCGGGGCCATTACCGGACTCTGATTTACAGAAGAAGCATCTTTTTTACGAAAAATTTTATGTTTATTCTTCCAGTCGGGTTAAACAATTTAAAAAGTCTACTTTAAAGCCATCGGATTTAGACCCTTCGAAAATGTGGCATTTGGATGAGGGACATTGTCTTAGGGAGCAGAGCTTGAAGCTTTGTTCTTCAAAGCAAAAACAGCTTTCGATTAATAACATTGACTTAAGGGTAGATACTCTTGAAACACTTAAAAATCTTGTTTCATCGGGAGAGGGTTATACCTTGTTGCCTGCACTGAGTTTGGATTATCTTTTTTCGGGTTCAGTTTCTAAGAAAGTTTATAGCTTTGAGGCACCGCAGCCAGCCCGACAAATTGTCTTGGTTTATAAGCGTAAGCAGTTGAAGATGAAGTTGATCGAAGCATTCGTTGACGAGGTTTTGAGGGCAGTTCCCGAGAAAAGGGTTTCTTTTTCTAGACAGGGTCTAAGGGTTGTGGCGATATAATTCTATGAAAGTTATTGTTACCGGCGGGGCCGGCTTCATCGGAAGTCATGTTGTTGATCGATTGGTTGAAGCAGGGCACGAGGTGCTGGTGTTTGATGATTTTAGTTCGGGAAGAGAATCAAATTTAGAGAAATCCCTTCAAGTCGCTAAAAATGCAGGGACTAGGCTGACACTTTTTAAGGAAGATATTCGCGATGCTCTTGCATGGGAGAAGGCGGGACGGGCAGATGCTCTTTTTCATTTTGCAGCACAAACCTCTGTTACGGCTTCCTTTGAAGATTTGGATTTAGATTTTGATTTAAATGCTCGGGGAGCTTTAAATGTTTGTAAATGGATTAAAAAAGTAAAACCAAGATTCTATTTGTATGCCAATACCGCGGGAGCTCTTTATGGCTCGACTTCACAGATACCGACTTCGGAAGACATTCCTCTTTGGCCGGAGTGCATGTATGGTGCAACAAAGAGTTTTGGCGAGGTTTATCTGAATGCTTTTGTTCAAAGTATGAAATCCTCAAAGGCATTCTCCAGTGATCCTGAATCTGATAATTACTTTAGCTGGGCTGCTTTGCGCTTGGCAAATGTTTATGGGGAGCGGCAAATTTCAAAGGGGGAGGCTGGAGTTTTGCCAATTTTTGCGGAGAAATTTGTTGCTGGAAAAGCTCCTATAGTTTTTGGGGAGGAAGCTGTGACTAGAGATTATGTTCATGTCTCTGATGTCGCCAGCGCTTTTATGAGAGCTTTTGAGCGGATGCAGGAGACTTGTTTAGATACGGGTTTCAATATTGGGACTGGTGTCGAAACCTCTAGTGAAAAAGTTTATTCTTTTGTTTTTGCTGCTATGGAGGGAACTCCATATTTTAAGGCGATTGAAGGCTTTAAGGAGCCCAAGCGTTTGCCTTTGAGGGCGGGGGAGGTCTTTCGGAGCTGCTTGGACTCCACTAAAGCTAAAGAGCTACTTTCCTGGGAGTCTCAGAAAGTCTTTTCTGATTCGGTAAAGCCCTTTGTGGACTATTTCCTGAAGAACGAGCTTTAAGCTGCCTTTTGGGCGGGGCTTGACCTCTAAATGTCCCTTAAGCCTTTTTAAGTGTCTGTTTCTCTTTGACTCTTCTACAAGGTCCTTAAGAGAACAAGGGAGCTTTGGGTGCAGTTATTTCGAGTCATTTTTTGTGTTTTGTCGCTAGTGTTGATTCCTAGAGTCTCTGCTTTCAATTGTCAGGATGAGCTTCAGGTTTCCACCAAGCAGGCAGCTGACTTGTATGAAGAAATCTTAGATTTGGAAGAAGCTTTTGAGGAAAGAGCCGATCAAATTGGTAGAGAAGAAGCTGCTGATTGGTTGTTAGAGCAGTATCCAGAAATCATGCTGAAGGTAATGAAGCTATTAGATGAACAGGGGGTTTCCTTTGTTCGTGAAGGGTTAAATCTTGTTATTCAACCCAGCCAAGACACTTTGTTGGGGCGTATTGCAGAGGGTTTGAATAATAAGCTAGATGCTAGGCTTTTAATTAATTTCTACGAAAACATCTACGAAGATTTTTTTGCTAGCACGCTCATTGACGAGCTATTTTTACCTTTCGAATCTATTTTAGATGTGAATATTTTGCCCTTCTTTGTTTACCATGAGATTCGACACCTCAATTGGGAAGCAAAGCGCTCTGCTGATTTGTCTCCCTTAAAGAGAGATGTGTTTCTAGCCCCCCCCAGTGGATCGCTTCTTTAAGTTTAAGAATAGAATGAACGCCTATAGTGGTGGGTTTTCAGTTGAGGAATTGCATACATTTTTATCGGATTTTAAGCTTTTTAAAAGTCAATTGGTTAAGACTAGTCCGGGTAAGTTTTTGCTGACTGCGGAGGAGCGAGAAAAAACGGCGCTCGAAACTGAGTTCATCTTAGAGGGGTTAATCGCATTCTCGGAAGACGTTTTGAATGGGCTTCGTTTAGCCTTGAGCGGGTCGAAGAAGTTTTTTATTAAAGTTGTCAACGATGGAGAAGATTCCGAATTGAAAATAAGTCTCTATCGCAAGAGTTTTGGACGCTCTCGGCTTATGTCTCATTTGTGTTTGAACGCAGAGCTGTTTAGCAACCCTCACACTAAAGAAGGCCGTGATCATTTGTCTCGGTGGGTTCAAGATTCACTTTTAGAACTGAAAGAAATTAAAAAAGAAAAGGCCACGCTTTCCAAATAGAAAGCGTGGCCTTTTCTTGAAATTAGTAGTTTGCTGGAAGTCGACCGTTCAAATTTTGAATAGGTCTGTAGTTTGCGGAATACATTTTTTTGAATGCCGCTAGCTGTTTTGCTGAAGCGCTAACTGCTGTGTTAAAGACGTTCCAGTTAACTCCCTCTGAGCAAGGAGGGGTCGTTAGAGATCCCATGTAATGATAATGGGTTTTGACAGAAGGAACCAAGCCGTTGAAGTCAAGGTTCGTTTCTACAGCCTTTTCGTGATTTTGTTTGCTAGGAACGTGAGCGAAAATCTTTTCAAGCTCGTGGTTCTCGGCACCTTCTTGAAACATTACTCCAACTACGGCTAGCTTGCCTTCGGCATTTTTATGAACCAAATGCATTTCCAATGGGTAGAACTTTTTACCAATACTGTGCTCACTGTGTGCGTGAAAGTGAAGTTGTAAAAGATCGAAGCGTTGACCTTTAATTTTTACGTAGTTTCCTTCCATGAAGTTTGCTTGAACAGTGTGTCCGTTGTCTAAAACTTTGAAAGGGCTTGATTTGTAATGGAAGCTAATTGTTCTGTCTGATTTAGGCTTCTTCCACTTTAAGTCGATAGGAGATTGTTTGCTGCCGTCTGCACAGGCTTGCCACTCGTGGTTAAGCGAACCCCATTTCTCTGGGCCTTGGGCTCCTTTGTAGTCCCAGTGGGCTTTCTCTTTTGAGCTTGCAAAAGTGCTAATCCCAAGTGTTATGCATATTAATGCGAGTGTCTTAAATGTGATTTTTTTCAAAGTGCTTCTCCTTGTGAAATGAGGATACATGGATCTCCTCATTCTGGGCAGATCGGCTGATGCTGATTTTATGTTTAGATATAATTTAATTGGCGCTGTGATTTTTGAGGAATAGATTTAGAATGTAGGTGGGGAGTGAGTTTAACGAATGAGGAACAATTACTATTTGCTTCTAATTGCAGTCGTGGCGTTTATGGCTTGGCGCGCATTAGAGTAGAGCATCCCTCTAACTCCAAGAGACGTTTTTTTGTCGCTTTTCCGCCAGGTGCGTTGAATTGTCCCAACTCTCCATTTTTTTTCAAAACTCGATGACAGGGCACAGCTAAGGGGAAGGGGTTCCTTTTGAGGGCTGTCCCTACCGCTCGAGAGGCTCCTGGTTTCCCAGAGAGTAAAGCGATCTCGCTGTAAGAGCGTGTGGCGGAGAAAGGTATCTTAAAAGTAGTTCTCAAAACTGTTTGTTGAAAGCTTGGAAGCTTCTCAAAGTTAAAGTCGTTAAGTTTATAGTTAGGTTCTTTTCCATCAAGATGGGATTTAAGTTCTTTGTAAAACGAAGACAACTTTTTAGGTGGAGCTGAATTTAGTGCTTTGGATTTTTTTGAAAGAATCTGAATTCTCTCTATTTTTTCTTCATGGTTATATTCAATCTGAATATCGCCAAAGTCACTTTTTAGAAAAAAACTATTCATCAGAGCCCTCTGCTTTCGTCATCATCCTCACAAAGTCAGAAGGGCTTACAACTCCAATCAGTTTCTTTGAATCGGGTTTGACGACAAAAATTCGCGTGCTTCGACCGGGTTGAATTCTGTTGAGGGCATCTTGAACGGATTCTTTGGGGAAAGCAACGTTGGCTACGGGATTAACTATTTCAGAAAGAGCCACTGTTGCCGCATCCTTAATGTTTTTTTGGTAGGCTGTTTCTAGCTCGTGTCTTGTGAAAGAACCTAAAAGAACTCCTTTGTCGTTTATGACTGGGAAAATTTTGTGATGATATTTTGAAAATCTTTCGTGGGCGGCCTCGAGAGAAATGTCTTCTTTGGCCGCAAGCGGATCTTCAGTCATGATGTCGCCGACCATTGTTTTTTCGATAACGTTGACGCCCATATCGGTGATCATGTTGAGTCCTCTGCGCGCTAGCTTAAGGGAATAGATGGAGTGTCGAGATAGAAGCCACGCCGTTTCAGAGGAAACTACGCAGGCGAGCATGAGGGGAAGTATGATTGAGTAGTCTGAGGTCATCTCAAATAGAATTACGATCGAAGTAAAGGTAGCCCTACTCGCGCCTGCGAAAAACGCGGCCATGCCAACAAGAGCGTAAGCACCTGAGTTGATCGCAAAGTCGGGGAAAAATTCCTTTAAAACTTCGCCAAACACTCCACCAAACATCGCGCCGAGAAACAGAGATGGAGCAAATACACCACCCGAGCCACCGCCGGCTAAAGTGAAGCTTGTCATAAAAATCTTTAAGATGAGGAGGGTTAAGAGTAAGGGAAGTGTCATTCCTTGGTTTAGTGCAGAGCTTATGGCATCATAGCCACTTCCGAAGATATCTGGAAAGCGATAACCAACGAGACCTACAATCAGGCCTGCGCCAATCGACTTTATGAAGAACGGAGTCTTAATGGCGCGCATGGTGTCTTCAATTCCGTAAAGAGTTTTAATAAAGAAGACTGCAATTGCGCCAGCTCCGAAGCCTAAGCCAATGTAGAAAAGTAATTCTACGGGATTATCGATAGAGTAGGTTGGAACATCAAATGCAACGTGCTCACCAAGATAAATTCGAGTGATCATAGTTGCGAAAACAGAAGCAATAACTAGGGGAACAAAAGATCTGAACTTAAATTCAAAAAGAATGAGTTCTACGGCAAAGATTACTCCGGCAATGGGAGTGTTAAAGGTGGCGGCAATCGCGCCGGTGGCGCCGCAACCGACTAAAATTTTTAAAAGCTTTGTCCTTACTTGGAAAAGCTGTCCAAAGGCGGAGCCAGCAGCTGAGCCAATTTGGACGACGGGGCCTTCTTGTCCAACCGAGCCACCAGATCCGATGGTTAAACTTGAAGCGAGCGCCTTCACTATGACAACTCGTTTTTTCATTCGGCCACCTTTGGCCATTACGGCTTCGATGACTTCGGGAACACCGTGTCCTTCGGCTTCGGGAGCGAACCATTTACAAGTATAGTAGCTGAGCGTTAAGCCAACGGCGGGGAAAAGAATGATCCAGAGGCCTCGAACGTGGTCGAGTGGTGATACCTCTGCAAAGCTGACCGAGTGCAGCAAGAATAGATTCTGAAAAAAAGAGATCATGCCTCGAAAGCCAAGGGCGGCATAGCCGGCAATGATTCCCGTGAGTGCGGCTAACAAATTTTTTACGGCGAGTTCGCGATGGTTCCCTCTTCGCAATTGGAAGAAGTTTGCTCCACGAAAATATCTTCGAGGATCAAAGGTGTTGGCGTCAATTTTCATTTTCTTCTACATAGTGCTGCTAGCGCCGAGAATCAAACTATTCTCTCCAGCACATCTCGCAACGCTTGCAATTCTTCTTGCCAATATCCGGGCGAGGCGAAGTTGGGGAAGTTGTGTGGAAAAGAAGGATCTTGCCATCGTTCGGCAATCCAGGCTGAGTAATGAATGAGTCTCATCCCCCGCAGAACTTCAATGAGTTCAAGTTGATTGAGGTCAAACTCTCTAAAGTAGTTGTAGGCTTCTAGATATTCATTTTTGAGTTCATCATCGCGTTGATCGCGTCCACGGATGAGCATCCAAAGGTCTTGCACGACAGGGCCAATCATCATGTCGTCAAAATCGACGAAAAGAGGGTCTCCATCCCAATTCCAGATTACGTTACCAACGTGGCAGTCTCCGTGAATGCGAACGAATTGGCATTGGTTGAGGCGTCCTTGGCCAATGGCTTTGATTTGAAGGGCTAGAGCTTCGTAATGAGTCCAATACTCGTCAGACATCCACTCACCATTTCCAAGGATGGAGAGCGGCTTTTCTATAAAGTTCTCAATGCTAAGTGCCCGTCTAGAGCTGTTTCCCAGGCTTTCTCCAATGTTGTGGATTTGGGCGATGTATTTGGCGCAACTTCTAACTTCAGAAGCCTCTAGTTCGTCTTTTAGGCGGCCGCCGACCTTTGGATAGACCGAAAACATCACTCCTTGAGGGGTTTTGGCGAGACTTGGTCCCAATAGCTCAAGTTTTGTGTCTTGGGCTAATTCTAAGGGCGCGACGACGGGAATCTCCGAGTCCGATAGCAGTGTGGTGAATTTGTGTTCTTCTGCAATTTGTTCGGGGGTCCATCGATTTGGTCTGTAAAACTTGGCAACCACTCTTTGCCCGTCTTCAAGCTCTGTTTCAAAAACCCTGTTTTCAATGCTGTTGAGGGCCTGAATAAAGCCTGTTGA
>Ga0100403_1001896_pt1 | contig 17772 bp, 21 predicted proteins | sample CryGeymet201501t_FD_83663 | JGI IMG/M metagenome (GOLD analysis project Ga0100403, IMG submission 83663) | Groundwater microbial communities from Crystal Geyser aquifers in Utah, USA - Crystal Geyser metaG 2015-01t | ecosystem: Environmental > Aquatic > Deep subsurface > Groundwater | place...
CAATGATTCTCTGCTGACCTTCTTGGCTCGTTGTTACTTCACAGATTGCTTCAACGAGGCGGGCTGCATGCTGAGCGATATTTAGCTCAATCTGTGTCGCAAGTGTCGCGTGTTGTGCCACGCGCTCATGGACTTGGACTTGCGGCGTGTTTGTGCTATCAGTGCTGGCATCAGTGGGTGGGCGTAGGAAGTCATTGATACGAATACTCAACATTTCGCAGATGGTCTTCTCAATACGAGCAGCTTCGGTAATTTGCTTATCAAGTTTCATATCGCCCTGGAGGGCCTGATGACAGCGGGTACAGAGCTCGCCCTTACTCTGTGTTGAGTGAAGACGATCAAGTATGGCCTTCAGCTCTTCGGGTGAACGGGTGGTCGGGTGGTCATACATGGTTGGAGTTTCCTTTCAGATATGAATGGAAATGGATGGACTCGAATAGGTGTGGTGGTTTACGTGTTTGTGTGTATCATATATTGCTTGACAAACAGAATCAGCCACCGGCAAAGAAAGTTATTATCTTTTTTCGTCGTTCGTTATAAATATTTTTTTGAATGCTTAATATATGTATATATAATGGTGTCCAAAAAAATATCGCGCATATAATATATTTTTAAGGTATATACTATCTTTATTAGTGGATGATAATTATATTATTATAATACATCATGAAATATAAGGTAAAATGAAAGAAGAGAAAGGTGGCCTATATCAGACTATCAGTATAGCACTTCTGCGGTTTCTAGGAAAAAAAAAATAATTTTAGACTTGTCTTACAACTAGCAGTTCTATTAGTGGTTTTAGATTTTCGACAAGTCGAGTACATAGCAGTACATTAGTTTGGTCGCTAGTGGAAGACAGAAATTGATACTGATTGATACTAACTAATTGAGAGTACTTGGAAAAGTGGATAATAAGTTAAGTCAAGGCTTTATCGTAGGCGGGTTGGAAGTATAATTTCACCATGGTTGTTGCATATGCGCACACACGCGCGCATATATGCATTAGTGATAGTGAAGTGAGTGAGTAATAGTAAGGAGATGGCATATGCCACGACTGCTTTCTGTTGACCCGTCAATCTGCGACCTTGGATGGGCGGTGTTCTATTGGACCGGGCATACGATGGATGATAGTGGAGAGGTGAGCAAGCAAGGAAGAGCCAGATTGCTCGTTTCAGGTCATATCCGAAACAAGTCGTTCACTGATGAGTTTCTCGATACCATTGACCCCGCAGCTTGGGCCATTTGGGTCCACTCACTTGACGTGATGGCTAAGAATGTATTTCGACTGGCGCATGAAGAGGGTGTGTCCGAGGCCATTATTGAAATGCCAGAGGTTTGGGGAGGGTCTAAGCGAGGAATAGCCGCAAACAACTCAGGTGCGATAATGAAATTGACTGCATTCGTGTTTACTCTTCGTGAAGCATTGTCGTTTGGCGGTATCCCGGTATACCTGGTGCCGGTGCGAGTGTGGAAAGGACAGCAACCGAAGTCAATCACAAAGAAGCGGGTGAGTAAGCATTGGGGGTGGTTGGGTACTAATCACAATGAGTGCGATGCAGTTGGAATTGGTGGGTGGTTCTTACGGAATGAAAGGAAGTTGGTGGCTGACGTGGCGGTACTTGAGGACACACAATCTAGGCAGAGGGTACCTGTACCTGTACCTGTCCTAAGGGACTTTACATGTAGTAACTTGAATGGCAGTGGTACGAGTATCCCGCTTCTACCTGGTGTCAAGCATAATCCGGAGGTACAAGACGTTGGCGAAGCCAGTGATAATCAAGAAGAAGAAGAAGCCTCGTAGAGAAACGATTGAACTCAATCGCTATAAGACTCCACTTGGGTCAAACAATGGTGGCGGCAGTCAGAAGGTATTCACCCGAGATGAGGTTATTGATATTGTTGCTAAAGAGATGGCGATGGGTATGAAGAAGTATGAACTCAAAAGGATGGTGACCGACCTTTGCGGTCGAAAGCCGTCGGTTACGAAGTTCGAGCAGGTGTTGACCTTGGCACGGTGCAAACTACGTGAAGCTGCCAATGTTACTCGCGACGATGCAGCGATGCGGTCAATTACATTCTATCTTGAGGTATCGTATGACCGCTCGGTCGATATGAAAGACCGACTCAAAGCCATGGAGCGTATTGACTCAGTACTTGGTCTTGACTTCCGATTCCGCGGGGGCCGGGAAGCACCTGATAACTATGCGTCTCGTGTACGTGAGTTCTTGCGCAGGTCGAGCAGTATAATGAATGAAGCATAATCACTCTCAAGGTAGATATCTGGAAAGGAGTTATCATTCCATGACAAGGCTACTGATATTGAGTTGTGTACTCATTGCGGGATTGACCTCGCAGCCAGCGCCCGTCAGTCGTACACTCACAACGGGCGATCCTATGGAGGAGCTGACACGTTCAGGCATGAACCAGGCGGCGATTCACTTAGCGGAATTGATTAGGGAGATACCTCTTCCGAATGACTCATCAATTACGTATTCACGCAGCCAGCAGGGGTGGGAGACCGACTTGTACTACTCGGTTGATAATAATGGTGATACTTGGATAACATTCAGTATGTATCGGAAGCATACAACTAAGTGATTGTTCAATCACCTTCACCTTCATCTCGTATCTCGGACTCGCTCACCGATCGCTGGACACCGATGAACTTGCATCCGAGTCAAGTCGCTGCAATACGGGACCCTGCTCGGTTCTTGGTATTACCATGCGGTCGTCGAACGGGCAAGACTGAATTGCTCAAGCGAAGAACGATATGCCAAGCTATATCATATAGCCAAGGACCGAGCGGGCGTTTCGTGTTAGGTGCGCCCACTTATCAGCAAGCGAAGCGTATCTTCTGGGATGACGTCAAAGCCCTATCACCACCATGGGCTGTGCGGAAGATAAGTGATAGCGAACTGATTATCTGGTATCACAACGGTGCATATCTGCAAGTAATGGGTCTCGAGAAGCCTGAGCGAATTGAAGGTCCCCCACTAGCGGGTGGAGGTTGTGATGAGTCAGGTAATATCAAGTTGGGAGCATGGGAGAATCATATTCGTCCGGCACTTACTGACTTGCAAGGGTGGTGGTGGCATATTGGTGTGCCAGAGGGACGCAACCACTACTACAGTCTCTATCTCGATGCCTATGAGGACGTTACCGGTGAGTGGGGAGTGCATCACTGGACCACTGAAGACGTGCTGCATCTATATCTCGGTGACGAGCAAGCAGCCCGTGAGATTGCGTCAGCGAAGCATGACCTCGATGAACTTTCATACCAACAAGAATACCTTGCGTCGTTCGTAACCTATACGGGTCTCGTGTATTACAACTGGGATAGCGACCTCAATGTAGATAAGGCGATTCGCTACAGTCCTACCCGTGATTTACATCTCATGCTTGACTTCAACAGTGCGCCAGGAACGATGGGTATAGCGCAAGAGTACGAGCAAGCAGGTGATATTGAGACGCATATCATCGACGAAGTGCATATTTCAAACAACTCAACGACTCCTCGAGTAGTCAAGGCGTTTCTTGATAAGTTCCCCGACCATCCTGGAGATATCTACCTCTACGGTGATGCGACGGGCGGCGCGAGGGGTAGTGCAAAGGTGCGAGGCTCTGACTGGACGTTGGTGAAAGAGGAGCTGCATAACGTTTACGATTATATGCGAGTCATTGACCGTGTTCCTAAGAGTAACCCTTCCGAGCGTATTTCTGTCAACTCGACCAATGCTCGCATATGCTCGATTGATGGAACACGACGACTCAAGGTTCACCCCCGAGCAAAGTGGACCATCCGTGACTTCGAGGGTGTGCGCGTGATAGAGGGGACGGCAGGTGAGATTGATAAGTCGGATAAACGTATTACGCACCATTCAGACGGTGTACGCTATTATGCTTGCAAGCGCTTCCCGATCGGCGGCGCCACGGTCGTTTCTCAAGGATACTGACGTATAGTAGTACTCGTGTTACAATTCGCTCACTGTATTTTTTCACTTAGTATATGGAGTTGAACTATGGTAGGCAAGGTTGTGCAGAACGCAAGTAGTAGTTGGAAGACGTCAGCGCTCGGTATCATCGCAGGCATTATGCTTATACTTCCGCAAGTGAGCGCAGTGTTTGATAATGATCCCGAGACCGTGCCTCAGTGGAACGGGATTATGGCGGGTCTCGCCGCAATGGGTCTTGGTATCGCTTCGCGTGATGGTGACAAGTCATCAGAGGACGTAGGAGCAAAGTAAGTATGCGTCGTGCAATGATCCGACGCACCCTTTTGAAAGGACGGTGAGTTGTGGCTTTCTTCAGTGATATCTTCCCCCCGGATATTCGGGAGTTGTACGTGTCAGGGTTCTTCCACTCGGTGGATGCGACGGCGAACGCAAACACCAAGACCTTTGACACTGAAGCTGAGCTCGGTGCCGGTGTCGGCGTTATGATTGACTATATGTATATCTCGTACACTACGACGACCGCAATCGGTACGCGACAGTTTGAAATTGACGTACTTGATGCAGATGGCAACACGGTAACCACCTGGAACCTCGATGACCAGTCGAACACGGCTGCCAGCAGTACGATTAAGATTCTGCTCAGTGCAGGTGATTCACTTGCAAAGATATCCCAGAATGGTGGTGCTGTGCGTGATTTTCTCCCACTCAATTTCGTGCTTCAACCTGGATTTCAATTGAAGTTTCTCGACTTGCAAGGTGTGGACCCGAACGACGACTTCGAGTGGCATATCCATGGGCGAACATTCAGAACACGGGACCGAGCATAGTGCTCGATCGTTGTAAACGTCGGATCCAAGTATAAGGAGTCAAGCATGACTGCTCGACGTATTTCCATATCAGCCATCATCATATTGTGCGTGTTGCTTCTTGCAACCACCTTCACCCTAACGACCATATCCGGGTGCGCCACAATCTTTGGTACTCCCACTGAAGAGGTAACGGATCAGTCGCCTACTCAACAGTGGGCCCATGCACAGAACATGCTCAATCAAGTTGCTCTACAACTCGAGAATGCTTGGCGTAGTGGAGCCATCTCTAGTGAGGAGTTTCTTGCGACTAAGCCCGCAATGGTGCAAGCATATGCTGAACTCAACATTGCTGAGACGCTCTTACCAAAAGGTGGTGAGGGGTTTGACGTCGCACTTGACGCTGCTATCCGTATCACTCAAACTCTTCAGCATGCAGCTGAGTCAAAGTCAGGTGGTGGAGATTAGTATTACGTGACCTCGCAGCTTTCGACTGGAAAGGACACTTACAATGGACTTCGTAACAATCCTCGGTCTGCTCAATGGCTTTGCGTCGTTGGCTGAGATGATTCGGACGGGCAATGGCATCAGTGATGGTATCACACCTGAGGAAATGGCCCAACTGAAGCAACGTTCAGTACAGATTCAGGCTAGTCTCATATTGGCGTATGATGAAGCTGAAGCACAGAGTGATAACGAGAGTTGAATATCCGAATCTTTCTCCCTTTCGCTCGGCCCGTCCTTTCTGAGGGCGGGTCGGGTTATTCTATAGGTAGGAATATATTATGCCGTCAATCACCTCATTACCTGCACTTGCAATACGGAGGGTGAATAACGACTCAGTTGATGCTCCATCCGTAGCATATCGAGCGATGCAGAGCGACTGGGAACTCATTCTCGATTTATACGGTGGTACTCGTAGGATGCGAGAACGAGGTGAGCGATGGTTGCCTCGATGGGACGGAGAAGAGTCAATACAGTGGCAAGGGCGTCGTGACCGCTCCTTCCTATACAATGCACTCAAGAATACCGTTCGCCGTGTTACTACGAAGCCTTTCTCAAGGCCGGTTACTATCAATGGTGAGCTATCTGAATTGCTTGATGGGATTGAGAGCGACGTAGATGGGATAGGTACAAACCTCACTCAGTTTGCTCGTGAAGTGTATGAATCAGCGGGGAAGTTCGGCTTGTGTCATATATTCGTTGACTTCCCAGTTATTCGCCCGACTGATGCAGAAGGTAATCCCAGACCTGCTACGCTTGCTGATGAGCAAAGTGTCAATGCGCGTCCACGGTTCATCAAAGTCGAAGCGCCACAATTACTGGGATGGCAATGGGAGGTGCGGAGCGGTGTCAAAGTGCTTACGCAAGTTCGATTCATTGAACAACGTGTTGAGCCCCTGGGTCAATATGCGGACCAGGTAGTTGAGTACATCCGAATTATTACTGAAACCACCTACGAAACATGGCGGAAGAGTCTAGATGACAAAGACTTCATTCAAGTTATGGAGCAGTCGGGGACTCATACGTTCGGGCATATCCCCATGGTTACCTATTACATGAACCGTACTGGGTTTATGACTGCGGAACCTACATTTATTGATATTGCTTGGCTCAATATTGAGCATTGGCAATCTTCATCCGATCAGCGCCATATTCTGTCTATGGCAAGATTTGCTATTCTCTTTGGTCGTGGCTTCAGCGAGGATCAGATAAAGCGTGGCATTACCATTGGCCCTGCTCGATTTATTGGTACAGAAGATGATAAGGGTGACCTTAAGTTCGTCGAGATTCAGGGCACAGCGATCCAAGCGGGGCGTGATGATTTACAAGACCTTCAATACAAGATGGAGGCAATGGGCGTACAGCCGCTCATTAGCCGCACGCGTGATACAACGGCTACTGGCAAGCGAATTGACGAATCGAGGACGTCGACTGACGTACAAGCATGGGTCGAAGCTGAGAATAATGCGCTCGAGGAATGTTACCAACTCGCTGCCGAATGGACGAAGACCAAACTGCCCGATGACTTCAGTGTTGAGGTGTTTGCTGACTTCGGCATCAATAGTGAAGACGTTCATGTATTGACGTTCCTACTTGGTGCGGTAGAGAAACGTAAGATTAGCCACCTCACGTTTCTTCGTGAGTGTAAGCGACGTGGTGTATTGTCAGATATAGTTGTTCCCGAAGACGAAATTGAGATTATCGACGAAGAGGGACCCGACCTCGGCCTTGTTCCACCAATGAGTTTGGATGCTCCAAGTGATGGTGAGAATAACGATACCAACCCCGATGGCTCGGGTAATAACCCGTTCGAGTAAGGTGACGTATGCCCACCGTCAATGAAATTCTGCAACAGCGGGCGATTCGCCATGCGGTGTTTCTCGAAGGACTCAAGCGTGGTGAAGTCGATCGTATGCTTCAATTCTTGAATGGGGAGGTCTACCCCGACTTGACTTTCAAGATTGAATCGCGGCTGCGGCGTATCACCATTCAGGGGTTTGACACCGGTTTATTTACTACAAGGCGCCTTGCTGACTTGAGTCGTACAATCAACGAGACAACTCGTGCCGGCATACACGCTGCAGGCTCAAGACTGCAAGATACATTGAGCGGGCTTGCTATAGACGAGGGTGAGTTTCAACGAGCATTGCTACGTAACTCGTTCAAAGACGCGGCGGGTATCAGTATTGACACGCGACTACCCAACTTACAGCTGCTTCGCTCGACGGTGACCAACTATCCAATGCGAGGCAAGATTATCAGTAAGCACTTCGATGAGCTTGGGCGTTCAGCTGCAACACGTATCAATGAGCAGATTAGCATTGGCCTTACTCAGGGTGAGGGAATTGATAAGATTATGCGGCGTATACGGGGGACTGTTGCATTGCGCTTTAGCAATGGAACGACGGCGCAAGTCAACCGTGCAGCGTCGACTCTTGTTCGTACATCGGTGAATCATGTAGCGACGCAAGCGAGAGAAATTACTTACCAAGAAAACTCAGATATTGTAAAGTCCGTACGATACGTGGCTACACTCGATGCGCGCACAACTGATATTTGTGCTTCGCTCGATGGCAAAGAGTTTCCTATCGGTGAGGGTGAACGTCCACCCATGCACCATCAATGCCGTTCAACAACTGTACCTATTACGAAGTCATGGAAAGAATTAGATATTCCACTTAAGGAAGCGACTGCGGGGCAACGTGCTGCGCTCAACGGGCGTGTACCTGAGAAGCAGACGTTCGATAGGTGGCTACGTGGTCAGCCCAGGGGCATACAAGACGAAGTACTGGGTAAAGGTCGTGCTGAGATATTCCGCGGGGGTACACCTATACAGCGCTTCGTTGACACGCGGAACAAACCACGTACACTCACTGATATGCGACGTCTCGAGGGCACCGGTGAGTTTGCTCCTCCTCCGACAGACCCAGTCAAATTACAGGAAGAGATTGATGACTTGCTCGAGAAGTTGCGTAATTCGACTGACTCCGCCGAGCAGAAAAAACTTCGTGCTATGCTCCGCCGTCGTGGTCATAAGGGTGGGACAGGGAATAAGAAGGTAACACCTAAACCGATACCCCCTTCACTACCTGAGTCTAAGAGTGTACCTGCACCACCTCCCCCACCACCACCACCAGAGCTTAGGGGTAAAGGTGTGCTTCGATCAGGCCGTGAAATACGTGAAGAGATGGAGGTTGTTCGCATTGGTCAGCGCGAGAGAATAGAAAAGCTCAAGGTTGAGCGTGAGGAGGAGTTAGGTCGTAGGAATACTGATGCTCTTGAGTGGAATCGACTGATTCAGAAGCGCGCTAAAGAGGAGGGAACGAATCCTTGGGATGATGCCATCGTTAGTCGTATGAAGAAGGATCATAAGGACTTATTCGATCGCATATCTAAGGCGCATGACCGTATGATTGAACTCGATCATCTTATAGAGCAAGCAAACAACCAGGTAACCAAAGAATTGCATGAGGTTATGTTTATCCGTAACGAACCTACGCTTGACCTCAAGTTCAATCTGGATGGTGCGGCGGCACGCTCAAAGAATATCAAGACAATAACGACTGAGGCAGAGGAGTGGCTTCGGAAAATGGTATCGAGTCGTGCTATGCCGGTCGATCGTATGAACATAAAGGTACTCAAGATTGAACAGAAAAGATTATTGGCGTTTCACTCTAGTGGTACAGTGCATCTCCGACCTATTGATGATATAGGCACCGTTATCCATGAGGCGGGGCACGCCTTTGAGTTCAGAAATAGTGTATGGCTTCGCCGTACTCAAGCATTTCTACGCGAGCGTGCTCGGGGCGAGACCTTGGAACGGTTACAGGTTGTTATGGGAGATAGTCGGTATGGGGCAAGTGAAATGACGTGGAAGGACAAATTCTTTCATCCATACGTTGGTAAGTTTTACGATGATGCAACCGAGATTACCTCGATGGCTCTAGAAGTAATGTTCAATAATCCAGGTATGATACTCGATAAGGATCCCGAAATGCTCGAGTTGATTCTCAACCTGATAAGGGGGCTGTGAATAGCAACGGTCATTATTATAATGTAGGTAAGATTCTCAATCTGATAAAGGAATTGTGAATGGCGACGGCTATTGTTATATCGTATGCAAGATTCGACTGGGATGGTGTGAAGTGGACCTCCCGCCAGGATTCCCACTTTGCGGAGGTACTGACTTCTGAGTCGCGGGTATTCCTTCAAGAGCGCCTCTTTGCAGGGGAGCCTGGGCGTAATTCCCAGGTTGCATATCACCTCGCTCAGAAATACGGTGGTGTTGTAGTCGACGAGGACCCATCTCCTATATACCCTAAGTCCGCACCTAATCGAGTCTATTGACCGTCAAGCGTGATGCTTGGCCAATTTCAACTAAGGGCGTGATGCCCGCTTGGCGTGATGCCAAGGAGTGAGTGTTATGGCATTGAAAGCAGTTATCAATAAGTCAACCTACGAGAGCCTTGACAACGTGCTCAAAGCTGAGTACAAGCCCGGCGAGAAAGACGATGAGTTCGTGCTTGACGTTACGGAAACCAATGGTCTGAAGTTGGCGAACGTGAACAAGTTGCAAAGCGCGGTTACATCATCCCGTCGAGAACGTGATGAAGCTCAGCAGTTGTTGAAGCAGTGGGGCGACTTGACACCAGAGAAGGCGCGTGAGGCAATCTCTCAAGTGGACGAACTCAAAGGTGACGTTGATAAGAAGGTCCAGGCGCAAATCAAGGCGGCAAAGGAGCAGCTCGTTGAGCAGCACAACAATGCCATCAATCAGCACCGGACTCGCAATGAAGCCCTCCAGAGACAGGTAACGACTCTACTTCGGACGAACAAGGCCAAGGCGGCGATTATGGCGGCGGGTGGAATTGTTGACCTGCTGTTGCCGCACGTCGAACGCTTCATCAAGCTCGAAGCCAAAGATGATGGTACATTCGTCGAGAAGATTATCGACCCCTCAACTGGTGAAGAGCGTATTGATGGTCAGGCTAAACCCATGACACTCGAGACAGTTGTTGGTGAACTCCGCAGCAATCAGACGTTCGCGTCCGCGTTCAACGGCACCGGTTCATCGGGCACGGGCGGAACTGGCGGCGGCGGAGGTGCCTCCACGTTGGGGGCGCACACCATCTCAACAGTTGATGCTAAGGATCCTAGCAAGTATCGTACTGCCCGTGAGGCAGCGGTGAAGGCAGGTCGTCAGCTCCAAATTGTTGAGTGACCATATTTACTTTGACCTGAAAGGATACTGACGCCATGGCCAATACGCTTGGTGTTTACAATCCAATCTTCTATGCTCAAGAAGCGCTTATCCAATTGGAGAAAGCGTTGGGCATGGCAAGTCGCGTTTACCTCGGTTATGATGAAGAGCGTCGGTCGTTTCGTCGCGGCGAAACGATCAACATTCGCAAGCCGAGTACATTTACTGCCCAAGATGCACCATCTACCGCACAAGACCTCGACACCGAGACTGTTGCTTTGACTCTCTCCTACTGGCGAGAGGTCAAGTTCAAACTGACGGATAAGGAGCTTACGTTTACCGGTGAGCGGATTATCAATGATCATATTCGCCCCGCAGCTTATGCGCTGGCCGATGATATTGACCTGAAGCTCAATCTCGAGTACAAGAACATTCCGTGGTTCCATGACGTTGGCGCCACGCCAGGTGTTTCGGATATCACCTCGACTAAGCAAGTGCTGTTTGACAATAACGTTCCGATGGCTCCAGGCATGATCCACTTTGAGATTGATGGTACACTTCAGAACTCATTCGAGCAGTTGGCTGCATTCAGTCAGTGGCAGGGTGCTGGTCCTGATGGTGTTTCAACTCAGCGAACGGGTTCGCTTGGAACGAAGTTCGGAGCTGAGATTTTCGCTAATCAGAACGTTCAGGATCATACGTCTGGTGTCTGTGCTGATTCCACGGGTGCTATCGACTTTCTAGCGGGCTACTCGAAGGGTGCTACTACGATTCATGTTGATGGCATGACCCAGAATGGTACATGGACAACTGGTGATTCGTTCGTGATTGCCGGTAATACTCAGCGATACGTTGTAACTGCGGACGTCGTGTTTGTTGGTGTTGAGGGCGAAGCTGATATTGATATCTTTCCAGCGCTCGTGCAAGACCACAGTGATAACGACGTAGTTACTGGATCAGTCGATAATCACACTGCTAATCTAATGTTCCATCGGAACACGTTCGCACTCGCGATGGCCCCACTGTCCGAGATGGGTAATGAACTGGGTGCGAATATCGCCTCTGTGCAGGATCCGGTTACTGGCCTTGCATTGCGCTCGCGTCTGTACTACGTTGGCAATTCGTCAGAGGTGCATGTTGCACTTGACGTGCTGTATGGCGTGAAGACGCTCGATCCGAATCTTGCTTGCCGAGCTCGTAACTAATGCGCCAGCGACGTTCTGAACCTTTCTCCATTCTTACACCATCAGGTAGATACCTGGAAGGGAATGACCTTATGAGATAGATACCTGGAAAGAAATAACATTATCAGATAGATACCTGACTCCAGGGTAAGTTGTGTGCTCCCTGGGGGCAGGTATTGTCGATCGGTTGGGTCCGACGGGTGGGCGGGTGGTGATTCTGTTATGAAAGTACACCTATTGAAGTACCATACATAAGGAGGTACATGAACATGGCAAAGGTCATTGGAGGCAAATCTATCCCGACAATTCAGATTGTCGGTCCAGCAGGCAAGCTTCGTATCAACACTTCTGACTGGCCACACTGGGAGAAGCGCGGGTACAAGTATGCAGACGGCGAACGCGGCATGAACCTTGGTAGTATCGAGGAATCAGCGCCCGCGAAAAACCCCGCGGTCGAGTTCCATTGGGATTCGTTGACAGTGGCAGAGCTGCGTGAACACGCAGAAGCTAACGACCTTGAAATTCCATCGGGTATCAACAAGTCTGAGATTATTGCGTTCATTGTTGAAGCCGAGCTCGACCCACCTAGCGCCGAATAAGGGGGCAATCTATGGCACTCGTTGTTGAAGATGGAAGTGGCAAGTCGAACGCCGAGTCCTACTTGTCTGTTGCTGACGCCGATACGTATCATACCAACCACGGAGACCCTTCAAGTTGGTCGATTGCTTCAATTGTTGATAAGGAAGAAGCACTACGTATGGCCACACAATACCTTGACCTCGTGTACGGGATGCAGTGGAAGGAAACTAGGTCAAACGAGGGTCAAGCCCTCGATTGGCCGCGTGCGAACGTGCTCGAACGTGATAACTACTACATCGACAGCGACGAGATTCCACAGGCGCTCAAGGACGCAACGGCAGAAATGGCGCTGCGTCATGTTCAACTTGCTACTGGCACCTCGTTACTCGATGACCTTGACAACTCTGCATCCGTAGGACGTGAGAAGGTCAAGGTCGGAGCCATCGAGCTTGACACTGAGTATGTTGGAGGTAATACACCATACAAGAAGTATCGGAAGGTCGACTTACTCGTAGCAGACTTGACCCGATCTTTTGGAATCATTACTCGAGGGTAACCAGTGTCAACTTTACTTGATAACAAGATTCTGCCGAAGGTGCTCGCTGCCATCAATAAAGTGGGCACCAATGCAATATTCAAGGAAACAACCAAGACGTATGACCCAACGACGGGTGCGACGTCTGAATCAGTAACGACGAACCATACGATCAAGATTGTTCCACCTGCGCCACTGAATATTCAGCTCGTCAATGGTGAGGTCTATAAGGAAGGTGATATGGTTACGTATATTGCTGGAAGTGGTGCAGTCGTTATCCCGATCAACGGCATGGAGGTTACATTCGACTCAATGAAGTTTCAGATTGTAACAGCGAACCCCCTCTACTCAGGTGATGATATTGCAGCTTGGGAGCTTGTGCTGCGGCGGTGATATTATGGTGAGAACCCACAATTACAAGGACTTTCGAGTATCACTGTATGAGGTGTCAAAGCAGTTGACTCAAGAACAACTCGTACAGGTGCACAAGAAGATAGTGTTTGACGCACTACGTTTGTTGGTGGTTGGAACTCCTGTCGACCTCGGCAATGCTCGGGCGAACTGGCAGGTAACAATAGGAGGCCCCGCCTCGGGCGTGCTCACAGGCGAAGATAGAGAGGGTGGTAGAACAATTGCCAAAGGGTTTGGAAAGGTGTCAAATCTAGTACCTTTCCAGGTTGTGTATATCACTAACAACGTTGAGTATATCGAGGTACTCGACCAAGGACTATTCGTTCCGACCGATCCTGGCCCTTCGAGTGATTCCAGACCAGGTCGCGAAGGCCGAGTGCTGGTGTCGAGTGGTTATTCGACACAAGCGCCAGCGGGAATTATTGACCCCGCGTTAGCAACATTGCGGGTAATTCCACTATGAGTTTCGAGACAGTTGCCAATACAATTCGATCGACGTTCAAGACGCAGATTGCCGACGCTCAGTCCATCAGTACGGGCTATGACAATGCCCCGTATGACCGGCCAGAGAATACGAAGCATGTATTATTGAGTATTGTACCTGGGGAATCGGTTCAAGTTTCGCTCGGTGCTACGAAGCGATTCCGACACCCCGGAATAATGTCCGCCGCTATCCTTGTTCCACTCGAGGTTGGCGACAAGGACGCTCTAGAGGTTGCTGACTTCATTGACTCAGCATTTAGAGCGACCACGTTCACCGTTAGCGGGCAAGCGGTGCATTTTAGAACACCGGCTATACAACGGGTTGGCCGGGATGGAAAGTGGTGGCGGGTCAATGTCAATGTCCCGTACTACGCTGACACCATTGGATAAGGAGCTCCACAATGTCAGACGCCGATCGTTTTAGTTTGGCATATGTCGCGGAGTCGACGTTCGGTAAAACACCGGGTGGTCCGCCGATATTGCAGAACCTGCGCTTTACCTCTTGTTCGTTCAAAGAGGAAGCGAATATCATTGAGTCAAACGAGATTCGAGACGATGGTCAAGTCGAAGACCTCATTCGTGCCGGTGTCAACATATCAGGTGACTTTGGCTTTGAGCTGAGCTATAGTACATATGATGACTTTCTCGCTGCTTTGCTTCGTTCATCTGGATGGTCATCTCCCGCAATAGTTACCCCGGGAACAGGGTTCGCTGTTACCAATGCTGGCGGCGGCACGTATGATATTACTGACTCGTTCAATGGCCTTGGATCGTTGAACGTCGGGCAGTGGATCGAGATTCGTGGCTTTACAAACGCTGCGAATAATGGTTACGCAAAGATTACCGCAGCTGTAGCTGGCTCAATCACCGTCGAAGGTAACGGTGACGGCGTAAACGAGGTCGCTGGTGCTGCAGTAACCATCATCGAAGGCGCCCAGATAGTGAACGGCAATTCAGACAACTCGTTCGTATTCGAGGGTGTATACGAAGACCTGAGTAACGAGTTCGTAGGATGGAATGGCATCACAATTGAAGGTGCTCAGATGACTATTGCTGCGGAGCAGATTATTACGGGCACGTTCTCATGTCTGGGTACACGCGAGTCGACGAGCTCAGCGACCATAGGTAACGGGTCGAACACTGCAGCCAATACCAACGAGGTAATGGCCTCAACTGAAGACGTGCTCGAGTTGCAGGAGGGAGCAACACTTGCTCCAATATCACTTGTCTCGTTACAACTGAACATTGCCAACAACCTGCGGATGCGTCGTGAAGTGGCGAACCTTGCACCGGTCTCGATAGGCAAAGGTCGCTTCAATGTTACTGGCACGCTGGCAATCTACTACCCTGATTCGACGCTCGCCGACAAGTTTCTCAATCAGACGATAACTCGCTTCGCCGTCAAAATCGAGGACCCCACGGGGAACGCCTACATAATCGAGTGCCCTGAGGTCAAAATCACCGATGCTCCCCGCGTACCACCGGGAACCAATCAAGATATTATGCTTGAGGCAGCCTTTACCGCCTTCCGAGATGATTCTGAGGATATTACTATGCGGATTACCCGGTTCGTTGCGTGAGTCTCTACGGTGAAGTGATGAATGGGGAGGGGCTTCAAGTAGTGGGGCCCCTCTCAGACCCAACCAATTCGGAGGATATTATGAAGTTCAGCAATATCAAGACCAACAAGACGATGGAGCAAGATGGAGTATGGGTGCAATACGAAGGCAACATTCGCCTGAAGTTGTGCCGTCTCAATAATCCCGCAGCTCGGGCTTACAGCGAGGACCTTCGACGCCCCCATGCTCGAGAACTTAAGAAAGTGCGTGACCTGAATAATCCTGTCTTACGTGAACTGATGAGGCGAGTTGCTGCACGCCATGTACTTGTTGGGTGGGAGAACATTCAGGATGATAATGGTAAAGAAATACTATACAGCGAGGAGCAAGCGCTTATCTTCTTTGAAGAGGATGACTTCTTCAATGACGTAATTGAACTTGCGAGCGACCGCGACTTATTCCGAGCCGAGGAGATTGAGGCCGACTCGGGAAACTTATCAAAGCCCTTGAGTGGTACGTCAAGTGGAGCCACGTCGAAGACGTCTTAGAACGTCGTGCTGCTCGGGGTGAGTCTACCCCAGCACTTGACGCGAAGCCGGAGGTGTGGCCTGGGTTGATTGCAATATGGGATTGCTATTGCTCGTTATCCGCAATGCGTGGTCCGAGCGTGCCCATATCACCGAGTGATATGATCGCTATGTTTGATATACTCTCACTCGATACCGAGACTCGCTTGTATTGGTTTGAAGTGATACGCCGAGTCGATCAGAAATATCTTGAACTGATTCGCGAGAAACAGAAGCAGGAGCATGACCATGCCAGTCGTCAGAAGTCTACAACTCGCCATCGACGCTCGTAGAGCACGCAGCGGAGCACAGGACTTTGAGCACGGCATCAACAAGGTCGATAGAGGTGCTCAACGTGCGACGCGTTCACTCAACAAAGTTCAGCGTGAAATGAACTCGATGGGTGGGATCGCCGGGCGAATTACACCCATCATCGGCGGGCTATTCGCAGGACTCACTGCTACTGTGGCTCTTCGGAGTAGTATTCGACTAATAGCAGACTTTGAGTTTACCCTCGCTAATCTCGGGAACGTGTCCGGGGCAACAGCCGAAGAACTAGAGGAGCTCGAAAATCAATCACGTATGCTTGGAGCCACGACGAAGTTCAGTGCGAAGGAAGCAGCTGAAGGCCAGTTGTTTCTCGCCCGTGCGGGTTTTGAGGCGACAGAGATTATCGCAGCGATGCCGAGCGTGCTCGATTTGGCAGCTGCTGCAATGCTCGACCTTGGACTCGCCGCGGATATCGCGTCGAATTCTCTTGCTCAATTCGGCCTGACAGCATCGGAGACGGAGCGGGTGGCCGATGTCTTGGTTACCACAGCGAATGCCGCTAATACCGACGTGATTCAACTTGCTGAAGCAATGAAGATGGTGGGTCCGATTGCCGGAGCCATGAATCAAACGATTGAGAATACGGCTGCAGCCCTGGGCGTACTCGGTAATGCAGGTGTGCAAGCATCTATGGCGGGTACGAACCTCCGTGGTGTCTTCGCTGCGCTGTTGAGCCCGACGACCGAGGCAGAGAAATCTCTCGAGCGAATGCATATTGAGATGAAGCAAATTGACCCCGCAGCCAATAACATTACGGATATTATACAGGTCTTCGCTGACAAGCACTTGTCTGCGGCAGATGCCGTGGCAATCTTCGGTCGTCGAAACGCCGCCGCTGCGCTGATTCTTAGCAAGGGAACCGGGAAGCTCAAAGAATTGACTAAGGCCAATGAACGTTCGGCAGGTGCCGCTCGTAGAGCTGCTGAGGCAATGAATAATACACTCATTGGAGCTTTCAAGTCGCTAATTTCGGCAGCGCAGGAGCTACAGTTGCAGTTCGGCGAGAAAGGAGTTAGCGGTGCACTTCGCGACTTGGTCGACACGACAACTGGTGCCCTCCGTATTCTCGCGGGTATGGGTAATACCATCGAGGGTGGGCCAACAACTTCGATGAAGAACTTCGCCTTCTTCATCAAAGCGGCGGGACTCGCACTTGTTGCACTCACTGCCGTCAAGATGATTCCCTGGCTAGTTTCTCTCGGCAATGCTGTCGCGGCAACGACTCTTAAGTTTATTGGGTTGGAGGTTGTTGGTATCGCCCCACTCCTCGTAATTCCTGCAGCTTTAGCCGCAGCTTGGGCCGCCTTCAGTATTGGTACTTTCATATTTGATGAGTTCCGCTCGGTGCAAGAGTTCATGGCAAAGTTCGTGCATTTCATGTCCGACGCATGGGATCATATGGTTATTGGCATGAAGACTATCTGGCATGGGCTTATCAATTTTGTAATTGAGAATTTCAATAAACTTGGTGGCCCTATCGCTGATTGGTTGTTTGATATGTCTGAGATTGTAGATATATTCAATCGCGAATGGGCCATCAAGATGAAGCGTTCAGCACAGGACGTCGCCAAAATCTTTGAGGAGGGTGGACTTCCAGATGAAGACCTTGACGCTGAACTGAGAAAGCGACTAGCTCTCAATAAAGACGTATTCAATGAAACG
>Ga0100403_1001897_pt1 | contig 17769 bp, 27 predicted proteins | sample CryGeymet201501t_FD_83663 | JGI IMG/M metagenome (GOLD analysis project Ga0100403, IMG submission 83663) | Groundwater microbial communities from Crystal Geyser aquifers in Utah, USA - Crystal Geyser metaG 2015-01t | ecosystem: Environmental > Aquatic > Deep subsurface > Groundwater | place...
GGAGAGGGAGTTTTGAGGTAAACACTAATGACCAAATTAGTAACCTCGGGCAAGACGTCGGAGAAGATAGGCAAGTCCCAAAAGGGAAGTGCCGATAAGAGAACCAGTGACTAGAGGTGAAGCTCCAGTGACAGGAAGAACTCTATTAGAAGAACTGGTAGCAACTTTTTTAGTACCATTGCTGGTATAGAAAGAAGTGTAGTCACCAGCGGTGGTATCGACATCAGAAGTGATATCGACACGGAAGGTGCTCTTAGATAGTTCTTTGTTGACATACTGTCCATCTTTGACAGTTAGGGTGATGTCTTTAACCCACTCTTGGTTAGGGACAATTTGATTAAGAGTAAAGTTAGTGACATCGGCAGTAACAGTAGAAGGAAGACGAGGAGTAACTTTAATATTGGTTTGATTACGGTTACCCTTGTTTTCGATTCTAAGTTGGACCTGGAACTTATCGCCAGGAGCAAAGATGATATTGCTGGAATCAAGATTTTCTTGCCAGACTGATTGAGTAAAACCTTTTGATTTAAGATCGACAATTAAGGATCTAACTTCTTCATCGGCCATAACAGGGGAGGAAAAAGAAAAGGCGAAAAGGGCTAAGAGAACAGGAAGAAATTTAATTTTTGACATGGTTATCCTATAAATAGTAATGAAACTATAATAGTTTATAGTTATGGGATATTATAATACAAAGTTTCTGTGTGTCAATAATGTGTAGTATCAAAAAAGGCTTTTGGATTTAAACAGGGATATCAGTAAGATTGAATACAAAAAGAAGGGGAGAGTGGTGTCGCTATATTAATTTTAGCAAATAGGAAAGTTTATAAGATAGGGGTTGAACGAAGTCTTTTAATAAAGTAAAAAGAACTTATGGAAAAAGAAAAAGGTCTGGGTACTAGTAAACAAATTGAAAAGCCTAAGAATAATCATGTTAAGAGATTGCCAGATCTAGAACACATGGTTAGAAATACTTCTAATCAGAAACCGGGTGTGAGAAGTGGAAAGTAGTGTTAAAGGTTGAGGCTTTTTAAATACTCTTTTAGATTATCTTTAATAGAATTGTCCATGAGGGCGTATCTAATGTTGGCTTTAAGCCAGCGGAGGGGATCTCCTGTGGTCATCCAAGCATTTTGAGGAGACTCTAGACCATAGGCAAGTCCCGTTTGGGCTAACTTGTTGACTCCATCAGTCCACCAGAGTTCATTACCTTGGCCGGTGGGGAGGACTTTAAGAACTTCTAACATCTTGGGAGAGACAACAAAGCGACCTAATTGGGTAAAGTTGCTAGGAGCCTCCTCTTTGGGGACCTTTTCGACCACCTTAAGCATTCTTTGAGGATCTGAGGGATCAAACTGAATGGAAGAATAGAGATGAATTTCTTCTATGGGGACTTGTTGGACGGCTGAGACGATATCGGCAGATTTATCTTGGAAGAGTTTAATAAGATCGGAGAGGTAGGAGCCAACGTTGTCTTCAACGGTTAGATCGTCACCAAACATATAGACAAAGGGATCAGAGCCAATAAAGTCTAGGGCTGAAAGGGCAGGGGAAGCATTGCCATAGGGGAGGGAAGGATCTTGGTCAATAAAGGAGAGTTTGGCTTTAGACCAGATATCTTTAAGAGATTCTAAGTACTGGAGTTTATTGTTATCGGAGAGGTATTTTTCGAGCTCAGGATCTGGAGTGAAGTACTTTTCAATATTTTTTTCACCAGGACGCTGGACGATACAGATATCGGTAAGACCAGCAGCAATGGCTTCTTCAACTAAATATTGGATATTAGGTTTAGAGAGAATAGGGACAAGTTCTTTGGGATATTGTTTAACAACAGGTAAAAAGCGAGTACCACGACCCGCAGCAGCGATAAGGGCTTTTGTGATTGTCATTTTCTAATGATAGCAAATATTAATAATTTGGTTTGACAAATGTAAAAAATTAGTTAAAATATTTACAAATAATGACTTGTGAGTGTAAGAAGTATGTATGCGAAAACAATATTTACAGACCAGGTGAAAGTCGTTTTCGTCAGAGTTTAGTTAAGGGCGTGCCTACGGGTAAAGTAGAGGAATTGCCTGAAACTATTAGTGAATGTCCTTTAAATAAGACTATTGATGGTGGTATTGATTTAAATACTCGTGGGTACAAGAAAAGACCAAGATATTCTATACAATGTTTTAGGTTAGAATAACGAGCTGTATTTGATATGGTTATTTGCTAAAATACAAGAGCTCTTTGAGATTTGGGCCTGTAGCGTAGTTGGCTAGCGCGTCCCCATGGCATGGGGAAGGTCAGGGGTTCGAGTCCCCTCAGGTCCACAATTACCCGTTGTTAATGACGGGTTTTTTTGGTTAGTTTAAGCAGATAGGTAAATAAGGTATAATTTCCTATTCTAGCGAGTGTCGTTCAATGGTAGGACAGCGGTCTCCAAAACCGCCAATGGAGGTTCGATTCCTTCCACTCGTGCATAAGTTTGAGTGATAGAATAGTGAAATGAAAGAAAATCTTGTGATTGGAATAACAGGATTAAATGGTGCAGGCAAGGGGACAGTGGTTGAGTATTTAGTTAAAGATAAGGGATTTTGGCATTATTCGGCGAGTGGTTTGATTACGGAAGAAATAGAAAGAAGGGGTGGATTGGTGGACAGGGATGCCATGATAAGAATAGGGAATGAGTTAAGAGCAAAGTATGGAGCAGGGTATTTGGCAGAAGAGTTGTTGAGAAGAGCGATAGAAAAAGGAGGGAGGGCAATTATTGAGAGTATCAGAACAGTGGGTGAGGTGGAATCTTTGAGAAAGATGAGTAGAGACTTTGTTTTGCTAGCAGTAGAAGCAGATCAGGAGGTTAGGTATAAGAGGATTAGGGAAAGAGGGTCGGCAAAAGATAATGTATCTTTTGAAGAATTTAAGACTCAAGAAGAGAAGGAGAGTTTTTCGGAGGATAAGAATAAGCAGAATTTGGTAATAGTAGGGAAAATGGCAGACTTTAGGATTAATAATGATGGCGATAGAGATGAATTAAAGGAAAAGATTAATCATTTTTTGGAGGAAATAGATGGCAGATAAAAGACCAAGTTGGGATGATTACTTTTTAGATTTAGCAGATGCGGTAAGTAGGCGAGCGACTTGTGATAGAGGTAGGAGTGGTTGTGTGATTGTGAAAGATAAAAGAATGTTGGTGGCTGGTTATGTGGGATCGCCTTCAGGATTGGAGCATTGTGATGAGGTGGGCCATCAAATGAAAAAGACAGTACACGAAGATGGTCATGTAACTGATCATTGTGTAAGAACAGTGCATGCAGAACAAAACGCGATATGTCAGGCGGCAAAGTTGGGAGTGTCAGTAGATGGGGCAAGTTTATATTGTAGGATGACACCTTGTCGGGTGTGTGCGATGTTGATTATTAATTGCGGAATTAAGAGAGTAATTTGTGAGAGAAAGTATCATGCAGGAGGGGAATCGGAAGAGATGTTTAAAAAAGCAAAGGTAGAGATAGAGTTTAAACACGATGAAGTGCAGGAGTATGAGAAGAAATGAGTATAGTTGAAACTGAGGTACACAAACCAAGTACTAAACAAAATTGCGCTGGGTGTTGGATTATTGATGAATATATTCGTGGCCTTCAGAAAGCTTGCGAGACTGCAAAGGGTTGTAGGGGTATCGTTAAGATAAGTTTTAACTGTGATGGAGAAAAAATGGGTTTTGGGGGTGTGGCGGATGCTGTAAACTGGAGAGGAAAAGATGCTCCGGTTAGATTTGGGACTTTGATCGATATGGAGGTTTGTTGTCCGGAAATTTACAACAGAAAATTGGGGACTTATGAAGTGGAAAGAATTAAGTTCTGACTTGTTGTATTTATTACTGTTCTGATATATAAACCAGGTAATGACAGAAAAGAATGAAGTCGGGAAACCGGTACCTTATAGAGTTGAAGGCGGTATACCAAGAGGTCAAGAGTGTCTTAGGTATCCAGATTTGATGTGTGCTTGTTACCTGCAAGATGAAGAAAAAAGAAAAAAGGTGAAGAAAAAGGTTCGGAATGATTTGGGCTTTTACGGTTTTGGTGCATTTAGTAGTAGTAATGCAGTTGAATATCAGAGAGTGTTAGAAGGATTGTGTGACGGAGGTGTTCCTCCTTTTAAAGAAAGGGCAAAGAAGTTTTGGAGACAATTTTGGCGCAGTTAATAATTAATTATTAGAAAAGTTACGGAAGGCTGCGGTAAAAGTGGGTTTTTGTGTGATATAATTGTTTATGTTTAACTTAGACCAATCATTTATAGTAATCGGTTTATTAATTGCCCTTTTAGAACTTTTATTGGGTGGTGTGGCAGGATTTGATTTAGTTTTGGTAGGTACAATCCTTATGTTAGGAGGCCTAATAGGAGGTGTGTTTGGAAGTACTTATGTAACGCTGGGGGTGTCGATAGTATTGGGTATTGCTTATCTTTGGTTTGGAAGAGCCTTTTTAAGAAAGAAAATAGTGGTGATAACAAAGCATACTAATATTGATAAATTAATTGGTCAAAAAGGTTTAGTAGTTAGGTCGATCACCCCAGATACAGCCGGGATGGTTAGACTTGAAGATGAAGACTGGAGAGCAAGTAGTGAAGAGATTCTGTTTGAGAAGGATAAGGTTAAGGTAGAATCAATTGAAGGCGTTACATTAAAAGTTAAAAAAATTAAATAAAATGTTTGAAGCAACAATATTTTGGATAGTATTAGCTATCGTTCTTATTTCATTACTCAAAAGCTTTAGGATAGTCAAGCAATATGAGAAAGGTTTGGTGGTTAGATTGGGTAAATATGATCACAGTGTCGACTCGGGTATGACACTATTGGTACCTTTCATTGACACGATTATGATGGTGGATATGAGAGAGAAGGTGATGAATGTGGCACCTCAGAAGGTGATTACTAAGGACAACGTATCAGTGACTGTTGACGCAGTTATTTACTACAAAGTAGTAGATCCAGTTAAGGCAGAATTTGAAATTGAAGATTTTGATTATGCAGCCACAACTTTGGCCCAGACCAACTTAAGAAACTTAATTGGTGAAAAGTCTTTGGATGAAACATTAACAGCTCGCGATAGTATTAATGATTCCTTAAGACAGGTTTTGGATGAAGCAACTAATTCTTGGGGTGTAAAGGTAACTAAGGTGGAACTTCAGAAGATTGATCCTCCACAAGATATTACCGACTCTATGAGCAGACAGATGAAGGCTGAGCGTGAGAAGAGAGCCCGAATTTTGGAGGCTGAAGGTTTTAGACAGTCTGATATCTTAAAGGCTGAAGGTGAAGCACAAGCTAACCTGTTAACAGCCGATGCTGAGGCTAAGGCTATTGAAATGGTGGCTAAGGCAGCTGAAAGCACCTTTACTGACAGAGCTTTTAAATTAAAGCAACTTGAAGTAGCAGAAAAGGTCTTGGGTGGAAACTCAACTAAATTCGTTCTACCTACTAATGGAGAACTAGTAAGTGTCCTAAACCTTGAAGGTGAAGGTAATAAGATCGTACCGATAAAGAAATAAGGTCAAAGAAAAAGCCCGTCTGATTGACGGGCTTTATTTTGCCTTCTTTTTGATTATTTACCACCGCCACCACGATTCTGGGTTCTGAAAGAACCGGGGTTCTTACCTGCAGAAAAGTTGGGACGCTTAAAATTACTGTTACCAAAATGGTTTTGGGGATTGAAGGGAGCTTTTTTAAAGGGAAGCTCTGGTTTTTTATTAGTATCGGTCATAATCTATTTTAACAATAATTTCTATTTCTTCAAAGAAAGGTGGGTGAGATTTTCGATAGAGTCGCTTTTAGTAAGTAGCATAAGAAGACGATCGAGACCAAGACCGCAACCGGAAGAGGGGGGAAGTGCGTCAAGAGTTTTTAGAAAATCGGAGTCGAGAGGAGGGTTGGGGAGATTATTTTGAGAGCGGTAGTTGGATTCCCCTTGAAAAGATGCTTTTACTTGTTCAGTGTTGGTATTTTCGGTGCAAGCATTGGCAATTTCGATACCATGGATATAGCATTCAAAACGCTCTGATAGGTCAGAATTAGCTTCTTTTTGGGCGAGGGGAGAGAGGAAATGGGGGTAATGGGTAATAAAAAGATAGGGATGATTTTTAAGATGAGGATCAATTTTGTTTAAAAAGAGTTGATTGAAATCGGGTTCATTCTGAGGGATGGGAATATTGGGACAATAGAGAGAAAAAAGATGGGAAATAGGAAGGATTTCCCAAGAAGGAGTAGGGAGTTGGAAGTTTTTGAAAATGAATTCGAGGTATGCTTGAGTGTTTTTGAGGGTGTCAAGGTAATTAGTATGGGGGGTATAAAACTCGAGCATGGTAAATTCGGGCAGGTGTTGGGGACCGGTACTTTCGAGATCTCGGAATGATTTGCTGATAGAGAAAAGTGGTTTTTGATACATTGAGAGAGTCTTTTTTAGTGATTTTTCTGGAGAGAGGGGGAGAAAATATTTTTCCTTAGATTGGGAGGAAGAGACTGTAAATGGGTACAGATTGGCTTCATGGGGAAGGGAAAAATTGAGGATGGGAGTGTCGATTTCGAGAAAGTCTTGATTCCAGAAAAATTCCCTGGTTAATTTTAAGAGAAGGTGGCGAGAGAGGAGAACTTTTTGATCTTTAATCATTGAAGGTATTATAAACTTCTTGGCAACTGAGAAGAGCTAATTCTTTTTTATAACCACAGAGGAAATCGGGGGAGGTACAGCCACCGCAACCCTTTTTGTTTTTAGGGTTTAAAGAAGAGAGGGCACAATTCTGGCAGGTGGTGAGGGAGGAGAGAAACTTTTTGAGGTAGAGAGAAGGAGAATCATTAATTCTGCCCAGTGGGTGAGGAGATTCGCAGCAGCCATAGACAAGGCCATTACTTTGAAGAGAAACTTGATAGCAGGCAAAGTCTTTTTTAGGAAGGGAAGGATAGTTTCTTTTAATGTGGATGATTTGATCACGGGTTAGGGAGGGCTCTGGGGGGGTATCGATGGATAGGGGGTGTTTGAGGGTATAGGGCCGACCTTTATAGGTAATGTAGTTAAGGTTGATACTTTGGCCTAAGAGTTTCTCTAGATCTTTAGGGAGAGAGTCGATGAAGGGGTAGGAATCTTTTGAAACTAAAAACATGATTTCAGTAGGAAAGCCTTTTTCGAGGGCATCTTTAGTAAAGGAGAGAGATTTCTGGAAATTACCTTTGCCTCGATTAGCATCATGAATATTTTCTGGGCCATCGAGAGAGACAAGAATCTGACAATTTTGAGGATCCTTGATTTCGGAGAGACGGTTAATGGTGCCATTGGTAATAAGGGAAATGAAGATACCTTTATCTTGGAGCTGGTTGACTAAGGTGGGGAAGTCTTTGAGGGAGAAGATTTCGCCACCGCAGAAGATGATGGATTTAAGACTGAGAGAGTAGGTGTGAGAGATATAGGAAGAGTAGGTGGAGACAAAGTCGAGGATCTGTTGATTACTAAGAATACCTTTGGTTTTATTGGTATAGCAGTTTTTACAATTAAGATTGCAGAGTTCGAGGGGGGAGATATAGATGTTCTCGAGGGCAGTAGCTATTAGGGATGGAAGTTTCATATATAAAAAAGGCAGACTGTCGCCTGCCTTTATCTATTTTTAACTTAGCTTACTTAAGTTTTTGAGACTCTTTGTGCTCGGTACGAGTACGGCACCAGCGACAATACTTCTGAAAAGAGAGCTTGTCGGGAGTGTTGGTCTTGTTTTTCTCAGTAAGATAATTTTGAGCACCGCATTTGCCACAAAGCAAAGCGATCAAGATTCGAGGTGTCTTTTTAGATTTAGCCATGGGGGTATTATAACCTCGAGGGGGGTGCTTTAGCAATCATATGTTGGGTAGGAAAGGGAGATTTAGTCTAGAAGCTTTTCTTCGAAGAGAGCTCGGCTGATGATGTCGGAGAAGAACTGAGAACCGAGTTCTGAGGGGTGGATATGGTCGGAAGAGGAAATAAGATCGGTTAATCCTTGACCTTTCGAATCGAGAGAGGGGGTGTAGGCATCAGCAAGAGGGAAGCCTTGAGAAGAGGCAAAGTTGTTAAGTTTTTGGAGGTAAAGTTTGATGGTACTGGTTTTTTCGATTTTTTCAATGGCAGTGTAGGTGGTACCAGAACCATTGGCAAAGTGACTTGATTGGGGGGCAATGGTGGAAGCGAGAAGAATTTTAGTATCGGGAAGATTATTTTTAATCTCAGTGGTGATGGCACCGAGGGCTAACCATTGTCGGTTAAAGCCGTCTTGAGTGTTACCAAAATTGTTGTAGGCAAAGGATTCGATGATGATGATATCGGGCTTGAGAGAAAGGAGGGCTTTATGAAGTTGTCCTTGGTAACGGTAATCGTTTTTAAGACGGTAAAGAGCATATTCGATATCACTGCTACCAACGCCGTAATCGAAGATTTCAAACTTGCGATTAGGGAAGTATTGTTGGAGGGAGGATTGGAGGTGGTCAAGATTGAGAGTATCGATCATAGAATCACCAAGGAGGGCAATGGTGGTGAGCTGGCCGTTGCCACCAATGGAGGTGGGAGCTTGGGTGGGAGTAGGAGTAGTGACTTTGGGAGTGGTAGAAGGAGAGGGAGTGGGAGAAGTTATGGTATTTGAAGTACTTAAACCCAGGACGGATCCTGGAGATTGGCTTTGAACTAATGAAGAGGCTAGAGGAGAACGATAAGCAGAGAGGAGTTGGTAATAGAGGGGGATGGTGTCGGGGGCGAGGGCGTGACTAGGTTTGGGGTACAAAAAAAGAATAGTAAGAAGTAGGACAAGAAACATGATATAAAAATTATAGCAAGTTATCCGAGAGAATAGGGGGTGACTGAATCTTTGTAGCGTTTGATTTGTTTTTCGGCTTTTTGCTGAAGATCAGTGAGGGCGGAAAGAAACTTAATATGTTTGGTTTCGCAGAAGATCTTTTCTTTTTTGGGAAGAGTAAGTTCACAACTTAAAAGATAGTTATCGAACTTATCTTTTTGGACATGGACGTAAATAGTTTTAAGCGAATCGTCAAACTTTTGGAGAAGTTTATCGAGTCTTTTGCCGAGCTTGAGATTGACCACTTTTTCAATCTTGGGGGTAACAGAGAAATTCTTACCAGTAACAATAACATTCATCATAAAAAACTCCTTTGAGAATGATTAATGGTATCTGTAATCATTTTACCTTTTTTTAAGAAAGAGACCAAATTGACCAGACTGGAAAGATAGGCTAAAATTAGATATGAAAATACTAATAGAATGGATATTGCGAGCAGTTATTGTAATGGTAGTGGCTTATTATTTACCCGGTTTTTATGTGGAATCCTTTATTGGAGCACTGAGCTTGGTACTGGTGCTGGGCTTACTTAATATGGTCTTAAAACCAATACTGCATCTTTTTTCATTGCCAATTACGATAATGACCCTGGGTTTGTTTTCATTGGTCATTAACGGAGTTATTTTGATGTTGGCGATTTATTTGGTGCCGGGAGTATGGGCAGTATCTTTTGGAGTAGCCTTGCTGGCAAGTATATTGATATCCCTATTATCGGTATTAGTAGGTGTCTTTAAGAAGTAGAATATTTTTCCTGATAGCGCTCAGTGAGAGAGTGACAGCAGCCACAGAAGAATTGTTTATAAAAGCCCTTAGTTTCTAGATCTTTGCAGACATGGGTAGGAATAAAAACTTCAAGAGAATTTTCTTGACAGTTTTTTTGAAGAAGAGAGGTAATTTTTTGAGAATCTTGGTAATGAGAGGTAAGTAGGGTAGAAGAAAGGTGGGTAAAGCCGTTGTCTTTGGCGTATTGAGCTGATTTTGAGAGTCTAAGATTCCAGCAGTGAGGACAACGGTTTTTAGGGGACTTAACTACAGAGAAGTAATCTTGAGGTTGCCAGTTGGGGATAACGAGTTTGACTTTGTTTTCGGTGCAAATTTGTTGGATAGCTTTGAGGCGAGTTAAGTATTCTGATCGGGGATGAATATTGGGGTTATAGTAATAGACAGCAAAGGATTTGAGATTGAGATCTTTACTAGAAGCAATAAACTTAAGAGTGCAATCAGCACAGCAAGCATGGAGGAGGAGTTTCATTTTTGACTATCCATATAGGTAACATCGTAAAGTTTGTCTTCACCTTTCTTAACAAAGAGGATTTTTAGACCATATTTTTGGGCAAATTTAGCGGCAAAATCAAATCGTTGTTCGGTGTTGGCTTCGTCTGTTACTTGGGTAGACCAAGTTTCTTTTATTTCAGATATTTGCTGACTGAGTAGATCGTGTTTGTTAATTTCTGGATCACCACTAAAAGGATTATGAGAAACGTTGGAGTGATCGGTTTTAACCATGATGGTGGTACCAATGTTGGAGACAACCACCTCTGCTTTGGAGGTTGAGTTTAAAAAGGCTACTAAATCTACTCCTGAAAAATGGGCATAATTACCTGGATGGTTATGAACTTCAATGAGAGGGCGGTTATCGAAAGGAATGAAATTGTTTTTAGTTTGACTTTCTTGACCTAATTGGGCAATTTCTTGGAAAAGAACCTTGTTGTTTGGGTCAGTGTGAATAGTAAAGCTGGTTTCTTTATTTAAGCGTCTGATTTGTTCAAAGGAGTTTTTTAAAATTGGATCGATTTTTTTAGGAAATTCTCCTTGCCCATCGACTATTGATTTAATAAAAGGGTGTCTTGAGAGATCTAGTTCTTTGTGTTTAGTGTCGATATCGCTATTGGAGGGGAGTTTGTCGGTAATAGTTAGGGGTTTTTCGGGAACTTTATTGACGATTGAATCTGGGAGATATTTGTCTAGAAACATACACTGATTATAGCTTATGTAATCAGTACTTTATTTTACGAAAATGGTTGATATAATCGATCAAAAGATGGGAGAAAATAAAAAAGATCTCTTTTTGGTATTATCAGGGCCGAGTGGGGCAGGTAAAGACGAGACTTATAGTGGTGTATTGAAAAAGATTCCTGACGCGAGAAGGTTGGTTACTAGTACAAGCAGGCCAATTCGTGATGGTGAGAAGGATGGTGTTGATTATAATTTTTTAACAAAGCCTGTTTTTAAAGCAGGAATTGAGAGAGGTGACTTTGCGGAATATATTGATTATAGGACTGTGAATGGAGAGCCTGAATATAAGGGTACTAGGGTAGATGATTTGAGGCAGGCTATTAATGAAAAAGGGGTGTTGATCTGGAGAGTGGATCCTAAAATGGCAGCTACCTCTAAAAGATTTTTTATCGATAAATTCGGAATAAGAGATGGAACTACTTTGGCTTTTAAAACGATCGTAGTATATATTGGTGTCCCTATTCTTAGGAACTTGAAGGAGAGGAAGCTCCTTAGAGACGGAGAAAAATTTAACAAGGAAGAGTTTAATGATAATTTGAGAAGAGATTGGGCTTGGTGGGGAGAGTATGGAAAGAGATATGATTTGGTGGTGGAAAACAGAGATGGGGAACTGGAGACTACAATTAATATAGTCGTAGATTATGTGGAGAAAGTAAGGAGAGAGAGTTTGTATCCAAGGTCGGTGAGGTTGGTGAAACAACTAGCAATGTCTTTAAGATAGGTGAATCAGAAGAAGAGTTGGAACTTAGCTTGAGCCCAGAGTGGAACTTGAATCCACGACCTTCCCCTTACCAAGGGGATGCTCTACCAACTGAGCTACCTGGGCAATACTTTGATATTCTACCAGCAAAAGGGAAGAAAAAAAATATAGTGGCTGAGATTAGGAATAAAAATGTTAAAATATTGGGCTAATGGAGAGGTGCTCCGAATGGTAAGGAACTTGTTTTGAAAACAAGCGCCAGCAATGGCATGCAGGTTCGACTCCTGTCCTCTCCGCATGAGTGAGAACAATAAGATTGAAATTAGAAGTCTCCCGGGTAAGCATGATATGCTCATAGAAACAGTGAATATTAGCTTAGATGATTTTGAAGTTAGGCCAGAAGGGGTAGTTGAACTGCGTTCAACAGAGACTGGTGGAGATAAGGTTATAGTAGAGCTGGGAGATGGACAGGCGGTGGTTGAAAGAGGAGAAAATCGTTTATTTCGTTTGCTTCAAATTAATTTGAGAATTAGGAAGAAGAAAAACAATGGTGGACTACTAGAGTCTTGTAAAAAAGACTAACTCTTACTAAAATAGTAGGAGTATGTTGGAAATATCAAATCTTAAAGTAAAGATCGACAAAAAGAAGATTCTTCTGGGTGTCGATTTAAGCATCGCTTCCGGTGAAGTGGTGGCGGTTATGGGTCCAAATGGATCCGGAAAATCAAGCATGGCCTATTCTTTAATGGGGCATCCTAAATATGAGGTAGTGGAAGGTGAAATGAAACTGGATGGAAAAGTCTTAAACGAGATGAGTCCAGATGAAAGAGCTAATGCAGGGTTGTATTTGGCAAACCAATATCCAATGGCGATAGAGGGCTTAGGTTCTTCTAGGTTCTTATGGCAACTATATAAGAAACGTCATCCTGACAAAAGATCAAGCATTATTGAATTTAAGAAATGGTTGGCTTTACAGGCTGAATCTTTAGGTCTTAAAAAAGAATTACTTAGCAGGGGATTGAATCAGGATTTTTCGGGTGGAGAGAAGAAGAAAATGGAGATATTGCAAATGATGGTTTTTTCTCCTAAATATGTGATTTTGGATGAGATTGACTCAGGGCTGGATGTTGATGCACTTGAGAAGATAGCTAAAACTGTAGCTAAAGTGGCTAAGGAAATGAAGGTGGGAGTATTAGTGATTACCCACTACAACAGGATTTTGAAGTATTTAAAGGCTGATAAGGTAGTTGTCTTTGAGAATGGGGTGGTGACAAAGAGAGGAGATGCAAAGCTGGCTGAAGAAGTAGAAAATAAGGGTTATTCAAAAAAGGAAGATGAGTAAGTTTGTCTCAAAAAAGGTAGAAGAAGCCTCTGAAGTCAAAAAGACTTTAGGAGAGTATAAGTATGGCTTTGCCATGCCTGAGAATAATGTTTATAAGGCAGAGAAGGGTTTGAATGAGAAGGTGGTGGAAAAGATTTCGGAAATAAAGGATGAGAGTGAATGGATGAGAGAGTTTCGTAAAAAGTCTTTGGAGATTTTTTACAAAAAGGAGATGCCAAAGTGGGGAGCTGATTTGTCGGAGATTAATTTTGACGAGATTTACTATTACGTTAAGCCGTCAAATGGACAAGAGAAGTCATGGGATGATGTCCCTAAAGAGATTAAGGAGACTTATGACAGATTAGGTATACCTGAAGCCGAGAAGGAGCATTTGGGGGGTATAAAGGCTCAGTATGAGTCGGAGGTGGTCTATGGATCACTGATGGAAAGATTTAAAAAGCAGGGAATTGTGTTTATGGGGATGGATGAGGCCTTAAAAGAGTATCCGGAGATGGTAAAAGAGCATTTTGGAAAGTTAATTCCACCAAGTGATAATAAGTTTGCGGCTTTAAACAGTGCGGTTTGGTCAGGCGGATCCTTTATTTATGTGCCTAAGGGGGTTAAGGTAGATTTACCTTTACAGGCTTATTTTAGGATTAATAGTCCAAAGATGGGTCAATTTGAGAGAACACTAATTATTGTGGATGAAGGGGCTTATGTGCATTACGTGGAAGGCTGCACTGCACCAATTTATTCGGTAGATAGCTTGCACTCAGCGGTGGTGGAAATTTATGTAAAGAAGGGAGGAAGATGTCGATACACAACAATCCAGAATTGGTCGAATAATGTTTATAACTTGGTAACCAAGAGGGCTAGAGTTGAAGAAGAAGGAATAATGGAATGGATAGATGGAAACTTGGGATCAAAGATAACCATGAAATACCCAGCAGTAGTCTTGGCAGGAAGAAAGGCTCACGGTGAAGTGCTTTCAATTGCGGTAGCCGGAAAGGGGCAGCACCAGGATGCAGGTGGTAAATGTATACATATGGCACCTGAGACAACTTCAAGAATAATATCTAAGTCGATTTCGATGAGGGGAGGAAGAAGTAGTTATAGGGGTTTAATAAACATACTACCAGGAGCTAAAAACTCGAGATCTAAGGTAGTTTGTGATGCTCTTATCCTTGATAAAGAATCAAGATCAGACACTTACCCAGTGAACAAGATTGGGGAAAAGGAATCAATTTTGGAACATGAAGCAACAGTAAGTAAAATTGGCGAAGAACAGCTCTTTTATTTAATGAGTAGAGGTTTTTCGGAAGAAGAAGCGGAGGCAATGATTGTAAACGGCTTTATGGAAGAGATTGTGAAGGAATTGCCAATGGAATATAGCGTGGAATTAAACAGGTTAATAGCTTTGCAAATGGAGGGATCAGTCGGATAATGAAAAAACTAAGTTATAAAGGTAGGAGTATGGTAAAGACTTTGAGAGTGGGTTCAGGTGAACAGGTATCTTTAGCGACTATGTCTGTTTACGATAAGCCTAGACAGAGAGGAGAAGTGGTAATAAAGGCAGTGGTAATGGATGGAGCTTTCTTGGATTTATCGGGAATAATTAAGATTAAAAAGGAGGCTCATTTGGCAGAGGCCTTTTTAAGACAGAAGGTACTTTTGGTGGGGGATAAGGCTAGAGCTGAGGCAAAACCAGAGCTAGAAATTGAAACTGATGAGGTAAAGGCCTCACACGCAGCTTCAGTAGGAAGAATTAGCGAAGAAGAGATTTTTTACCTAATGGGTAGAGGTTTTAGTAGAGAAGAAGCAATAGAGCTAATCATTAAGGCATTTTTAGGAGAAGAAGATGAGAATTAAAAGAGAATTTGAAGTCTTTGGGAAAAATAAGAACTTGTCTTATCTTGATTCGGGGGCAAGTTGCTTGAAGCCTAAAAGTGTAGTTAAGAAACTTCTAGAATATTATCGGGAGTATCCGGTAAATATTCACAGAGGAGTTTATGAGATGTCTTCTAAGGCGAGTGAAGAGTATGAGAAGAGTAGGGAGATGGTGGCAGAGTTTATTGGGGCCAAGGAAAAGGAAGAGATTGTTTTTACTGCAGGGACAACTGAGGGAATAAACATGGTGGCAAGGGGAATGGAGAAGAGATTTAAAAAGGGAGATGAAGTACTAGTAACTGAGCTTGAACATCACTCAAATTTGGTGCCTTGGCAGGAATTAGTTAGAAGAAAAGGTGGAAAGATTAAATATATCAAAATAGATAAGAAGTTTAAGTTGAATATATCAGACCTAGATAAATTGGTATCAAAAAAGACAAAATTTTTGGCTTTAACACAGGTGTCTAACGTAGTTGGAAGTGTGAATGATATCGAAAAAATTGTGTCAATTGTAAAAAAGATTAACCCAGAGATTTTGGTGGTGGTTGACGGTGCTCAAGCAGTGGGGCATATGGGGGTTGATGTGCAAAAGTTGGGAGTAGATTTCTATGCTTTTTCAGGACACAAGATGTATGGCCCAGTGGGGGTGGGTGTGCTTTATGGGAAGAAGAAATTGCTAGAAGAAATGGAGCCAAGTACTTTTGGAGGCGGAATGATATCGGAGGTGGGAAGAGAAGTTTCGGCTTGGGCAAGAGTGCCAGAAAAGTTTGAAGCTGGAAGTAGGGCGATAGCTGAAGTAGTGGCGATGCAAGAGGCGGTAGCTTTTTTAAAGAAAAAGGGTTTTTGCTGGGAAATAGAAAGAGAATTAATAAAAAGATTAAGTGTTAGGTTAGGTGAGATTGAAGAAGTAAGAGTTTTTTCGGCCTTAGAGTCGGGTATTTTGAGTTTTACTGTTCTAGGGGTTCATTCACATGATGTGGCAGAAATACTAAGCAGAAGAGGGGTGGCGGTGAGAAGTGGGCATCATTGTGCTCAGGTATTACACAAGGTAATGGGAGTAGAGAGTAGTGTGAGAGTGTCTCTGGGGATTTATAATGAGGAGAAGGATGTTGATAAAGTAGTAGAGGGAGTCAAAGAAGCATTAAAAATATTTAAAAAATAATGGACGATTTATATAGAGAGATAATTTTGGATAGATACGAAAACCCACAGAATAGGGGAGTGATTAAGGGGGGTAGAGAAGCTAAGGAAGCTAATTTAATGTGTGGAGATAAGCTAAAGATTACAGTAAAGATAGAAAAAGGGGTGATCAAAGACGCTAAGTTTGAAGGAGGAGGCTGTGCGATATCGATGGCGGGAGTGGATTTGCTTTTAGATAAGATTAAAGGAATGAAGCTAGCTGAAGTAAAGAAAATGAGTGGGAGCGAGATTGAAAAGATGATGGGGGTAGAGTTAACAGCAGCTAGAAAGAGATGTGCTTACTTAGGATTGGAAGTACTAAAGAAACTATAGTAAGGATTGAGCCCGAAGCAGGATTCGAACCCGCGACCTTTCCTTTACAAAAGGATTGCTCTACCAACTGAGCTATTCGGGCTTTGAGCTTTGTAATTATATCAAAGAGAGGTTAGCTGCTGGAAGTATGGGGTGTTAAGATAAGAGTATGCAAAAAACTAAAAAGATACTGGTGTTGACCGATCATATGCCATGGGGGCATAGAGCAATTGCTAAGGCGATTTATAACTATCTAAAAGGCAAGGAAAAAGAAGGTAAATATAAGGTGGAGTATGCGGAGGTAAAGGCAGAAACAGGACTAGCTGAAGATATTTATAGGTTTAGCTACTCTATTTTTCCATCAACTAACAGAATTGCTCACAAGCTATTTGAAAAACCATTATTAAGGGAGATTGTTGAAGAAGCGTCGGTAACTAACTTACCAAGGTTAAAGAAGCTAATTAAGAGAATGAAACCTGATTTAATAATTTCTTGTTACTTCTATCATAGCCAGTCGTTGGTTAAGTGGAAAGAAAAGGAAAAGGTGGGTTATGACTTATGGACAGTGGTGGCTGACCCTTGGACGATTAATCCGATTTCAATTATGGAAGGAGCAGATAAGCATTTGGTTTATGACGAGAAGTCTGCAGAAGTGGTGTTAGAATATGGCGGTAAGAAAGAGAGTATTGTAAAGTGTGGCTGGTGGGTAAGAGAGGAAATGTATAAGAAACATGATAAAGAAAAAGCAAGGTTAAAGTTGGGGATAAAGGATTCTAAGAGACCGGTAGTTTTTGTGGGTGGAGGATCTTTGGGGACAGCGTCTTTGGGTAAAGTATTGCCAGCGCTTTTATTGGTAGATAGGCCAGTGACAATGATCTTTAACACTGGAAAAGATAAGCTGGGTTTTTCAATGGTAGAGGAGTACTCAAAGCTTTACAGGAGAATTAAAAAGAAGGGTGAGGTGGAAATTAAGAATTTGGGTTGGATAGATAATATGGGGGAGGTCTTATCTGCTTGTGACATAGTGTTTGGCAAAGCTGGTCCTAACTTTCTTTTTGACTGTATGGCAGTGGGTAAGCCTTTTGTATCGATAACACATATAGGAGGACAGGAAGATGGCAATATTGAACTAATTAAAAAGAAGAAACTGGGCTGGGTGAAGGAGAAAAGAGGAGAAGCAGGAAGGTTTTTAGTAAAATATTTGGAAAATCCGGAAAAATATAATAAAATGTACAGTAGCAATATCTTGAAAGAGTCGGAGAAGAACAAAGATTCTTTGAAAAGAGTCTTTCAAGAAGTTAAAAAATGGCAAAAAAAATAACCTACCAAAAGGGTTCTTCGATAATGGCTTTTCCACGCTTGTGAACAAGGTGGGGAGAGCTACCTTGATAGATTACTCGTTTCAAGGACACACCCTCCGTTTTTTGAAGGTTAGCTAGAAAAAACACCTTCTCAAAGATTGACCTTAGGGTAGGTTAAGATAATTATATCATGATTACAATATCAA
>Ga0100403_1001898_pt1 | contig 17768 bp, 17 predicted proteins | sample CryGeymet201501t_FD_83663 | JGI IMG/M metagenome (GOLD analysis project Ga0100403, IMG submission 83663) | Groundwater microbial communities from Crystal Geyser aquifers in Utah, USA - Crystal Geyser metaG 2015-01t | ecosystem: Environmental > Aquatic > Deep subsurface > Groundwater | place...
ACTATCCCGTTTACCTGCGGGTGATAGCTATCACTAAATAGACCAATTCTCATACTGATTTTATATTATAGCAGACTTTAGCTAACTCTCTTTTTACTATTATTGACACTTAAGCCTTTCTTGTAAAAATCGATGTATTTTTCTATCGTTACGTTCATTGCATGATGCTTCAGCACAATCTCACGAGATTTTTTACCGAAACTCTGACGTAAATTTTTATCTTTATGTAATTTTTCAATAGCAAACGAACAGCCTGAAATATCATCTAATTTTAATAAGTATCCATTCTGACCATCATGGCACAGCTCGCTTAGCGCCATGACATCTACGGCAATTACAGGTAAACCTGAAGCCATAGCTTCAAGCAAAACTATACTCTGAAGCTCGGCAGGCGAAGTGATTATAAAAAATTCAGCATTTTGATAAAGAGCTTTTTTCTCATCTTCACTAACTAGACCCAAGAAATGAACTCTATTTTTTAGACCACTATCGACCGCTAACGCCTCTAGTTCCTTAACGCGATTACCAGAACCAGCTATAACTAAGTTCAGGTTTGGGTTTTTCTCGGCAACTTTCGCGAAGGCAAGAATTGTCATGTCAATCCTTTTTTCGGCATTTACTCTTCCCAAATACATAAAATAGCTCTTTGGCAGCTTAAACCTATCTAAAACCCCTTTGTATTCATCGACGTCACCACGAGGTTTATAGGCGTCGGCGTCGACACCATTACTTATAGCTTCAAGAGAGCTTTTTAGACCATGCGTGTAAAGTGGTTTCGTTGCACTAATTGTCGGTGTAGATACAGCGTCAAATCTATTATGAAATTTAACGATAGTTTTCCAGAATTTATCTTGCACCCATTTGGAATTCATAATGAATTTTGGGAAACTCATCAAGACGTTCTCGGGCATCAAATGATTGGTCGCCACAGCAGAGATATTCCTGGATCTTGCGTGATGTATTAGAGATAAACCCGTCAAGGCCATAGTGTGAATGTGAACTATATCAGGCTTAAAATCATTCAACGCCCGAAGTACCTCGTGTCTCGCATAATACGTAACTTTGTAATCTTTATTTAGCGGCAACCTCGCTGAAGCCGTCCTATAGATATACGATTTTCCATCCGGTTCTTCATAATGTCGCCACGATTTTCCAGGTGCAAGCACCCGAACTTCATGGCCTGACTCAATCAAACCATGTACTAAGTTGCGCTCAAAAACAGCACCACCATCCTTATTCGGCCAGTAACTTTCACTAGAAATCAGAATTTTCATATATGTATTCTATCATCAAAACATATAGAGTATAAATTCACCAATAATCTTATAATTCTTACCTACATCTGTTTTCGTCATAATAATATAGCGAGTTCAACCTGTTATAATACGTGTATATGGCACAAAAGAAGAAACCAAAAGCTAATCCTTCGGCTATCGTAAACAGACGAGCTTCTTTTGATTATGCCCTAGAAGAAGACCTGGTAGTAGGGCTGTCTCTTACCGGACCAGAGACTAGAGCAGCACGCGATGGACATGTTCAACTAAAAGGTTCGTTCGTGACGATACGCGATAATGAGCTGTGGCTAAACAACTCTAGTTTTAGTATAAAATTAAATGAAAAAAATAAAGTCGGCGCTCGTTCTATCGACACATCGCCCCGCAAATTATTAGCTAATCGCAAACAAATAGATGACTTTGCCGTGCGAAAAAAATCAGGAATGAGCATAGTACCGACAAAACTACTTACAAAAGGCCGTTACATAAAGCTCGTCATAGCCCTAGGTAAGGGTAAGAAAAACTACGACAAACGCGAAACCATGAAACATCGCGATCAAGAACGCGACGCCAATCGTGCTATAAAAAATCAATAAATATAGCTTAAATTGAAGAGCCGCCCCGTTCCCATTTCTTTCGAAAGGTACTTGGAGCGGCTACTTCACCTACTTCGACCGGCGAACCCAGATAGGTTTCCAGTCAGAGATATGCGCATGCATGGCTTTCTTGGCGGACTCTTCGCGAGTGAGCGTGCTGTCGATGAAGACAAACCGCACCCACACGAGTCCAAAGATGGTCGAGACCGAAGCCGCGACAACCGAACCGGCATTCCAATTCATTCCCACAAAAACCGCCATCAACGACACAAATGCCACATATCCGTAAAGGCCGTACAGTACGAAGTTGTGGTATATCTTAGTGGGCGACTTGATAGCCCTTGGCGGATATGCACCGCCTTTCAGCTCCATGAGCGTCAACAAACTCGCCACGACAAGTGCTCCGATCAATACAACGAGGTGAACCCCCAGCGAATTGAACCAGCGATCTTCGTGGCGAACTTCTCCGGCCAAGACCAAGTAGCCAGCAACTGCCGTACCCAGGAAAAGATCTCCAGGAAAAAACGACAAGTACTGCTCACTGGACCGAAGAGGCACCAGGCGGCTTTCGCCAACCAATCCGACCAACAAGTGGCCAACTGGAGTGATTGCCCAGCAGATGAGCAACGTCACGTAAAAGCTGTGACCAGTCAAAAACCCGAATCCAGGCAGAAGCCCGATCGTGTTCGAAATGTCCACAATGCACCCCTTTCAGGGTTGGTAGGTGAAGGTACGTAATAACTAATCTAAGTCAAAGCTATCACTATTTATATTATAGCAAATTTATATGTTTTTGTCAATATTTAACAATCCCATTAGTACGAGGCCTGAATTCAAAGATAATAGTCGTACATCTCTTTGGCAAGCTCTTTGTGAGCCTCCATAGGCAATAAGTGCCCACCAGAAACAAGTTTTATGTCTACGTCTGGTATTTGTAACCTTAGATCAAAATAATCTTCTGTCGAAAATGAATCATGAGAGGCCATAACAATACGCAGGTTTTTAGTAAGCCCCTTATTTACACCATCAAACAAATCGTACTCGTCGATATCCCTTGCGACTTCGGCTTGATATACAAACTGTCGCATCGAATAGTGTGCATTTTTTGAAACCCACTTTATAACATCAACACCTTCGCGCTCGCGGCGATAAGAGAGCATCAAACCCCTTGAGACTGCAAAAATATACCAACCATACCATGGTGCGATAATATAACGAAGGCTATAAATCACTTTTGTATAGAATAGATAAACCTTCGTAGTGTGAGTAACTGGAGTTATCATCGAGAGGGGAGTGTTACCGATATTCATAAATGATGCGACCAAACAACCAAAAGAATGCGCCACAACCTCATCTATCTGGATTGAATTAGCTTTTAACGTAGGCAAAAGCTCTTCGGCCCATTTCTTCCAAAAATCATAACTCCTATCAAGAGGTATATCGGTCAATCCGTGGCCAGGTAAATCTACAATGTATACGTTATGTTTCGACTTAAGGTCATAGGCAAAAGGCATAAAACCATGATAATCACCACCTATACCGTGAATCAACAAGAGCGTCCTCTTCGACTTATCATATTTTTCTGGACCATAAAATGCCGTCTTTAGTCCATGCACCTTAAGATTAAACCTAGTCGGCCCCCAAGTCTTATACCCACCCTTATTGGCTGTAGCGTAGTTTTTCATATCGATTTAACTCATTGTACTACAAGGTATTATTTGGTCATAGTCGCCACACTCCTATACAATAATTATATGAAACTTTACTCATGGAACGTTAACGGCATTCGAGCGGTCATCAATAAGGGTGCTTTTCAAACTTTTATCGCCGAACACCGACCGGATATACTGTGCCTACAAGAAACCAAAGCTAAACAGGGTCAAGCCGAAATTGACTTACCAGATTATTACGAATACTGGAATAGCGCCGACAAAGCAGGTTACAGCAGTACTGCTATTTTTTCAAAAATCAAACCGATCAAGGTTGTCAATGACTTCAGTAGTGACATAAGCGACCAATTCGATTTAAAAGATAGTTACGGTGATCTTACCAAAGAGGGTAGGGTAATATCAGCCGAATTTAAAGACTTTTGGGTCGTTACGGTCTACACCCCAAATACAAAAAACGACTTGTCGCGCCTTGAGGTTCGTGGCTACTGGGACCAAGCATTCCTGGCGCATATAAAATCACTAGAGGAGTCCAAACCGGTATTATTTTGCGGAGACCTCAACGTAGCTCACAAAGAGATAGACCTTGCTAACCCAAAAGCTAACGTAGGTAAACATGGCTTTACAGACGAAGAGAGATCCGGGTTTGATGAATTAGAAAAGGCTGGATTTATCGACACATTTCGTTTTTTTTACCCAGATAAAACTGAAGAGTACAGTTGGTGGACGCACTGGGCCAATTCTAGAGCGCGTAATGTCGGCTGGCGCATTGATTACTGGTTAGCTAGTAGTAGCATCAGAGATAAGCTCCTAGATGCCAAGATTCACCAAAAAGTCATGGGTTCAGACCATTGCCCGGTTAGTTTGGAGATAAAACTATGAACAGCCTAACACTTACTCTTTTGTTTTTACGAAAATGCGACCAAGTACTGCTTGCCATGAAAAAACGTGGCTTCGGAGAAGGGCGATGGAATGGCGTAGGCGGAAAACTTGATCCGGGCGAAACAGTCGAACAAGCATTAATACGTGAGACGCAAGAAGAAATTGGCGTAACCCCCACAGCTTTTGAAAAGGTTGGGCATATTGAGTTTGACGAGCATTTTAAAGGCGAGCCAACCAAGATGCACGTAAATGTCTTTACAGCGTCATCCTGGTCTGGCGAACCAACCGAAAGCGAAGAAATGAAGCCAGCTTGGTTCGATCTTACATCTATACCTTACGATACGATGTGGCCCGATGACCCATATTGGTTGCCACAAGTACTAGACGGTAAAAAGATTAATGCTTTTTTTAAGCTCGACAAAGCCGATAATATCGTAGACCACTCCGTGGAGATAGTTGAAGAATTATGATATCCGTAGAATCAATTGATCTTGAATGGTTGCGCGAAAAGAAGCTAGATTATCGACCAAGTAATGAAACTCGAGGTAAATTAGCCGACAAGGTCTTGACTATGGTAGTTGGCGTGTCGGCTGTCGGAAAATCCACGATAATAAAAAAAGCACTCGAAATCAATGGTGAAGGCTGGTCGACTGGCGGATCATTAACCACGCGAAGTCGCAGAAGTGACGACCCAGAACATTACCGCACAGCAGATGAAGGTGTCGATGTTAATTCATTCATCGACCTAGCGAACAAAAATGAACTTACAAATTTCTCAGTAGTAGGCGAACATGTTTACGGCTCAACCCCAGACAGCTTTCCTGCACGCTACAATCTACTACCAACCCTAACTGATAGTGTAGCCGAAAACGAAAGGGCTGGTTTTGCAAGAACCAATGTTGCGTACGTTCTAGCACCCGGAGAGGCGTGGAAAGAGCGTCTGCAGCAACGTACAGGTGATGAACGTTATACATCAAGATTAAGAGAAGCTCTCGTATCGCTAAGTTACGGTTTAGAACATGTAGATGACATACATTTTATAGACAACCCCGACCTTGAATCTATTCGAGAGGCAGCCGATAAACTGGCTCAAATCACTGTTACCGGAGTTGACCCAGAACCGCTCGACAGATCTTTTGTAATCGATAGACTAAGCGATATGTCAGAAGTTGCCAGAACCGAATTGAGGCAATATGAACAATAATTTTTGGTTACGACAAAGTATAGATACGCCTTTATTTCCAGATATAGCGTGGTCAAAACCTCAGCAGAGCTCTAAAGCTGGCAAACTCGGCATAATTGGCGGCAACAAGCTAGGTTTTTCTAGTGTAGCCGAAAGCTACCAAACTGCTCTGACGACTGGCGCAGGAAAAGTAAAGATACTCCTACCCGATGCGCTCAAAAAATCAATCCCTAGCACTATCACCGACGCAGTATTCGCAGCTTCAAACCAATCAGGTGGATTATCAAGTGAAGCATACGAACAATTAAGGTCACTAGGGGACTGGGCTGACGGCATACTACTTATCGGCGACGCCGGGCGCAATAGCGAAACAGCCATAGTTTATGAAAAATTCCTAGAAAAATACGCAGGCCAGCTCACTATAACTAGAGATGCTTTTGATCTTCTAAAGAGTAATCCCATCGGACTCGTCGAAAGACCTGAAACTACTCTAATCCTGTCTTTTGCCCAGCTCCAAAAACTATTTCAAACTACATATTATCCAATCGTTCTAACGTTTAGCATGCAGCTCAGCAACCTCGTAGACGCACTTCATAAGTTCACGATTACATATCCGACTACTATCACCGTATTCCACCAAGATAACATCCTAGTCGCACATGATGGCACAGTAGTATCAATGCCATGGGCCGACCCAATGTCGATCTGGCGAGGCCAGGTCGCCACAAAAGCTGCAACATATTGGCTCTGGTCACCAAATAAGAGCCTTGAGTCTATATCTACAAGTTTAATCAATTAATCCTAGTAATAAAATAAGACCCTAAAAAAGGTCCTATAGTTTGGTGGGCAAGGCGGGACTTGAACCCGCACTTCCTTGCGAAAACCAGATTTTGAGTCTAGCGCGTCTACCAATTCCGCCACTCGCCCAGGTATATTTTTGACAAAAAAGCACAAGCTTTTACGCAGTTACCACTAATGTATTGTACAATATATAGTATTAGGAATCCATACCAATGAAGCCAGATGAAGTATCAATAACACCTACAAGCGACAAGCCGGACGATAAGCCCGTCTCTTCGGGTGTAGCAAATAATGACCAAAAAGATGCTGCGGCGAATATTGTCCGATCACAGATAGATAGTCTGTACTCAAAAGACCCGACACACTCCTCTACGAGTACCACAAGTGAAACAACTCCATACCAGCGAACACACTCAGATAACGCTCAGATCAACCAAGAACAATGGAAGCAATACCATAGCGCCTGGCAGACATATTATCAAAAATACTATGAAGGCTACTACTTGCACCATCTAAAAAACACCCAAAAAGCCAATCCGACGAACACGCTAGGTTCGAGCCACTATTTTGCAAATCAACCCAGTACAGACGAAGAAGAAACGCTATCAAAAGAGGAAGCACTGTTTGATTTACGTCAAAAACTATTATCAAAAGTTCAAACAACGGCCAAAAAGGCCCGAAAAAGTCACCATTTCATACCAATCACTTCAGCAATCGTCGTTATGCTACTTTTTGCTTTTCTTCAATTCAATCGTATCTTGATAGCAAACGTCGTAGCTTATGTGTCACCTGGTAGTATCGACCCTCAAAACATCGTCATCGACCCAAACACTGACATCAATGTCGGCCCACAAGCTAAATTAATAATACCCAAGATAAACGTCGATGTTCCAGTTTTTTATGATGTCGGCAACGACTATGACTCGCAAATGAAAGCCATGGAAAATGGTGTTGCACAATTTGCAATACCCGGAGCTAGCAGCCATCCTGGCCAAATCGGCAACACTGCAATATCAGGGCACAGTAGCAATGACCTTTTAGACCCTGGTGATTATAAATTTATATTTTCTCAAGTAGAAAAATTACAAAAAGGGGACAGCATATATGCAAACTATAAAGGCAAGCGATACACCTATATTGTTACAAAAAAGGAGGTCGTCGAGCCAAGTGAAATCGATAAACTAGTCTACCCAACAACAAAGCCAGTAATGACTCTGATAACCTGTACGCCTTTAGGCACGTCTCTACGTAGGCTTCTAGTCACTGCAGAACAAACAAGCCCCGACCCATCAGCTTCCACGGCAGCGCCAATAGTGGAAGATAAAGACCTGACAGAAGTAGCACCATTACCCGGTAACTCACCAACATTCTTCGAAAGAATATTTGGCGCTAAATAACTAAGGCAGGGTTAGTCTAACTCGTTGCAGAACGTAGCCCTTTTCTGACTTATCAAAACTATACAAATATCTACCAGTTGGCGTAAGTAACACTGCCTGATCAGACAAAGCCGAGTTAATACTCACACTATTTCCACCGTCAAACTCAAACATATGCAACTTGCCGTCAAAAACAGAAAACAGATGATCTTCATCGAGCCATTTCAGCTTAGATATATTGGCATCCCCAGAGACTTCAAACCTATTTAGACGATCATGTTCTACTTCATGACTAGTAAACTTACCCCCATACTGAGCCAAAACATAATCTCCGTCTGGACTCATACTCAACCTAGTTACGTCGGAAGGCGTAGTAAATAACTTCTTAAATATCAGGCTGGAACTGTCGTCACTGCCAGAAGCGGGATATGAACCGTGGAAAACTGTGACTTTATTCCCTTCACTAATAGTCAAGTAGTCTTCGTCGAAATACCTAGCCGTAGCAACAAACAAAGGTTTTATATTCGTAGAGTCAACAGTTCTTAGTATGTGAGGTTCGGCATCACCCTCACGATAAAGCCCAACAACCCTATCGATTTTGTCTTCACTCATAGTAGTGCCTATATACGTAATTACGTCTGTTTTATAAAGATCAAAACTTTGAACATTTGAGATCAAAACTTTTGGAACGGGCTGAATAGACTCTATATCAAACTTAATAACCTTTCCTTCGTACAGTCCATAAAATATATTGCCACTCGTCCCAGAGAACTCCAGTTTGTCGAAGTTTATTGATGTAGATTTTGTTATATTTTTTATATTTTGTGCATTTTTCGTATCAATAACAAGCCATTCTTTTTTATCATCAAATGTATGCCTAATCAGAATATACCTACCATCTTGGTCCCAATCGATCATTTCAAAACTATGCTTCACACCACTTTTTGATCCGTCAGAATAATCTTTATTTTCAATTACAATATTAGTCGAGCTTATCTTGTTGGCGGTAACGTCAACAATATCAAAGGAAGGCAGAGCCTCCTCTTGTTGAATGGCTATATATTTATTATTTGGAGAAGGTGATGAATTATATAAATTAGAATAAGTTTCTTGAACAACTACGTCATAGTCAAGTGGAATTAATCGTGCATAGTCTAACCAGGTTAGAGTTCCGGATTTTACAAATATAGTTTTTGTCCAAGGAGCATAGCCTGGTTTTTGTATCAAAAACGTATGCTCACCCTCTAAAATAGTCCTCTTTGTCGGCGTTTGAGCACTTATCTTTTTACCATCAACCAATACATCAGCACCCGAAGGAACAGAATCAAACTGCACAAGAGCAGTTCTTTCGATTTTGCCATTATCTGTATCTAACCTATAGCCCATTATTATAAATACCAAAAAGGTCACTATTAATATTACAGAGCTCGTCATTATAGAATAAACGGCGACTCGATTAATGATACGTCTTTTTTTGCTAGGTCTTTGATACATAGTACTAGATGTATTATAGCAAATTTGTATACATTTTTTGATCAAAACCTTGCAATATTAGCATAAGCTTCCTAATATAGTGGTAACGCTTTGCATAAAACGCAAGTAAATAATCTGGAACCTGCGAGGATATAAATGAACCAAACCAAAAATGATGACGTCGAAAGTCGCCCAAAAACAAATCCCAGAAAAGCCAACATGGATGGCTTTAAGAAGCCTACAAATCGCGCTATAGATATTCATCGCACAACCCAAAGGTCAAAAACCCTCATCAGACGCGCAACAAAGAAACCTATACAAGCAAGAGAACCTCAGCCGTCTTCACCAGCTAAACGACGTTCTATAGATATAGCCAAAAGCTCAAAAATTAGTCGCTTTGGTGAAAAACCCCTACAGACAAACAACCTGGTCCAAAAGACTACCCCAAAACCTGACATTCCAGCTCAAAACCACCCCATGTCTGATCGATTGAAAAAGAATGTTGTAGCAGAAACTAAACCAACAAACATTACTTCCTCTGATATCAAAAATGCCGCAATATCAGCTGCAATGAATAAGCCGGCCACAAAAGTACCCAAAGCCTATAATAAAAAACCCAGCACAAAAGCAATAACTATAGCTATCATAAGCCTACTAGTAGCCGTTATTGCTATATATTTCACATATATTAATATGCCTAATCTTTCCGTTAAGATTGCAGCCGCCCAAGCCGGTATAGACGCGCAGTACCCAGATTATCACCCAGATGGATATAGCGTAGATGGACCCGTTACATTTAGCGATGGAGAAGTAACTATTAACTTCAAGGCAAACACCGGTGACACAAACTTTATCCTAAAGCAAACCAAAAGCTCATGGGATTCATCGGCAGTCCTAGAAAATATCGTCAAAGAAAATTCAAAAGACAGATATATAACTAGCCAAGAAAGAGGACTTACTATATACACCTATGGAGGTAACGCAGCATGGGTCAATGGTGGAATCTTATACACCATAGAGGGTGATGCACCTATATCAAACGACCAAATCCGTCGAATAGCAACCAGTCTATAATCAATCGTCTTTCTCTGTTATAATTACAAAATATGACCAACCAAGAAACTCGTACTCGATTCGCACCAAGTCCAACTGGATTTATGCACGTTGGCGCCGCTAGAACTGCACTTTTTGCATGGCTTCAGGCCAAAAAAGATGGCGGTAAATTCATCCTACGCATAGAAGACACCGATAAAGGCCGCGAAGTGCAGGGTAGTATAGAACACATTATCAAAAGCCTAAAATGGCTAGGTATATCATGGGACGAAGGTGTAGATATAGGTGGACCTTTTGCATCGTACAAACAATCAGATCGTTTAGATATATATAAGCAATGGGCCGAGAAATTAATAGCCGATGGTCGAGCCTACGGAGACCCATACAGTAGGGAGGAACTCGAAGGTTTTCGCGACCAAGCAAAAGCTCAGAAAAAGCCATTTTTATATCGTGAATTTCGTCCCGAAAACCCACCAGTTTGGGACGGTACTCAGCCCCTAAGGTTTAAATCAGAACCTAAAGATTATACTTGGACTGACGCAGTTATGGGTGAGTTACACACCGGACCTGAAGCCATTGACGACTTTATCCTAATAAAAAGCGACGGCTACCCTACATACAACTTCTGCCACATCATCGACGACATGTTAATGGAAGTTAGTCACGTACTTCGAAGTCAAGAATTTATCAGTAGCACACCAAAATTCCTAAATCTATACGAAGCACTGCAGATAGACCACCCTGTTCTTGCAACCTTACCATTTGTCATGGCAATGGATGGCAAAAAGAAACTTGGTAAACGTGATGGCGCCAAAGACATCCTAGACTACCGAAACGAGGGATATCTACCTGAAGCTATGATAAATTTCTTAGCAACTCTCGGCTGGAATGACGGTACGGAACAAGAAGTCTTTACACGAGCAGAGCTTATCGAAAAGTTTAGTCTAGATCGCGTTCAAAAATCCCCAGCTCGTTTCGACGAACAACGTCTGCTTTGGCTAAATGGTCAACACATCCGAGCCCTGAGCCTTGATGAATTATATAAAAGAGTCTCTGGCTCTGGTGCTTCTATATCAGAGCATCTGGAGCCCAAGTCCGACCAGACGTCGGGACTCTCGTCGGACGTGGCGCGAAGCCGTTCTGATACTGAAGTAACTAAAGACACTTCGTTCTGGCCAGCCAGTGCTGCGGGCGCTGATGAAAGTCGTAAAAAACAGATACTAGCATTAGTCCAAGATCGTCTCAAAACCTTATCTGATCTTGCAATTTTAACCGACTACTTCTTCAAAGAACCAGATATAAACTGGTCTATGATATCCGAAAACAAGCAGTTATCAAAACTAAATAAAGACGAGATTGCAAACCTACTTCAAAACTCGTTTGATGAACTATTCAAAAGTGATTTTGACCCAGAGTCAGTCCAACAGACCCTAAACTCACTCCTAGAGATAACTGGCCAAAAACCAGGCGTACTCTTTAGCCTTATTCGAATAGCTGTATCATGGGCGCCATTTAGTCCAGCCCTAAATGAAACACTTTCTGTTCTTGGCAAAGAAACAACTCTTGCTCGCATCGCAAAAGTTATTCGCGAAGCTTCTTTGTAAGCCCGATATCGACTTGGCCTCGCACAGCAGATGCGATAGCTACATCAGCTAGCAAAGATTCCAAACCTAAAGAAACTTGTTGAGACGAACGCTCGAGATGCAATAAAACTAGCTCCACAACTCCATCTAAAGCATCTACATCTTCACTTGTAGATATCCCTGGTATCTCGCTTTTTAAGCGCAATATCCCAGCTTTTGCTTTTTCAATACTCATGTTTGCATTCTACATCTGATATCAAGACTTACAAAGCACAAGCTCTTTTGCTATAATTGGCGTAAAGTATGGAACAAGAAGTCAAACCAAAATTATGGGCAAGATTTATTCTATGGATAAAAAAGCATAGGATAATTCTAATTAGTGTTTTTGGCTTCTTATTCGTAACAGGCGCAACCCTAGTGTCATTTATACTATTTTTCCAAAAACCAGTTGAGACCGTAAAAGCACCGGCCATTGAAGTTAAAAAAGAACCAGCGCCCGAGCCAATTAAATATTATTCTCCCTTAACGGGCGATCTAGTTGCCGATGAGGCAGCCAGTAAGCAAGCTGTAACAGCGATAATGATCGAAAACAGTCCCGACGCTAGGCCACAATCTGGGATAAAAAAGGCTGGGGTAGTATTCGAAGCTATAGCCGAGGGTGGAATCACTAGATTCCTAACACTATTTCAAGAGCAAAAACCTCAATTAATCGGCCCTGTACGTAGCCTACGTATGTATTATGTTGACTGGTTGGCCGCCTTTGATGCAAGTGTGGCACACGTTGGTGGAAGTGCAGCATCACTAACAGAAATAAGAAATGGGTCTTATCGAGATATAGATCAGTTCTTCAATTCTGCAAGTTACTGGAGAGCAACGGATCGTTATGCCCCACATAATGTCTATACTAGTTTCGCCAAACTCGATGCCTTAAATGTCGCCAAAGGCTACACAACATCTAGCTTTGACGGCTTTTTGCGTACTGACGGCAAACCAATTGCCGAGCCCACCGCAACATCAGTTAATATAAATATTAGTAGCGCCCTCTACAATAGCTCTTATGTCTACGATGCAAAGACCAACACCTATGCTAGGTCACTAGGTGGAGTGCCACATCTTGACCGAGAAGAAGGTCAGATCACACCCAGCGTAGTTATCGCATTAAAAGTAAACGAATCAACAGTCCTCGAAGATGGCTATAGACAAAAAATAGATACGATTGGTAGTGGGGAAGCTGTTATATTCCAAAACGGTAACGCCATAGACGCAACCTGGAGCAAAGCTTCAAGAAAAGACCAGATCGTATTTAAAGATATAAACAATAAGGAAATTGCCCTAAATCGCGGACAAACCTGGATATCAGCCGTTCCAAACGGAAGCGGAAGCGTATCATGGCAATAAAAACCCAAAAACTAATCCGTGACTTTTTACCGGCATTCCGACGAAAAACTTTTCTCAAGATAATATTACTACAAATTGTATCGGCTTTAGCTGTAGCCGGAATTTTATTTGGTTTACTAGAACTTAATCTAGCAGACATGCGCCTTTGGATAATTGTCGCGATTATATCAGCTATTTCAATAATTATTAATATAATTCTTACGAAGATAGCAGCCCGTCCAGCCAAAGACCTATTGGCGGCAACAATACATATTTCAGGAGAGTTAACCGACTCAACACCGCCGAACCCAAATGACAAATATTATGCCGGTACAGGTCTCGATAGGGCACTACAAAGTATCTACGACATCGCTGGAGCAAAAAGTGAAGTTGAAGCATCTACAAATAATCCGACCGATCAACCAACTGTTGTAGTACCCTCGTCTGACAAGCTAAAGTCAGCCCTAGATACTACAACTTGTGGCTTCGTAGTCCTAGATAATAAACGAAAAATAACGTTTTACAATAAAGCCGCTCCTATTCATTTCGACAGTGAAAATACGCCATCACTAAATGTTATATTCAATGGTTCAGATACTCTAGATGCATGGCTGAATGATTGCGAGCAACACGCCGTACACGCTGAGCATACCTGGACTCGCATACCAGACAAGCTCGCCGACGAAGAAGATCGTCGACTGTTTGATGTTATCGCATCTTATGACAAAGGATCTGCTAACGAAGTAGTTTTGACCCTAGTTGATCGCACAGCAGTTTATAGTGTTAGTGAACAAGAGCTCGACTTTATAGCTTTTGCAGCCCATGAATTACGTGGACCTATAACTGTTATCCGTGGATATCTCGACGTCCTATCCGATGAACTCGACGATGTTTTAGCAGAAGACCAAAAAGAATTATTCCGACGATTAACCGTATCTGCCAACCGACTATCTGGCTACATAAACAACATCCTCAATACTTCTCGCTATGATAGGCGTCATCTCAGTGTTCACCTAAATGAAGATAAGTTGAGCGACATATACGACATGATTACAGATGACATGCAACTACGAGCCCACTCCCAAAATCGCATGTTAAACGTTAATATACCAAGCGACCTACCGACAGTTGCTGCCGATCGAGCCAGTATTAGTGAAGTACTAGGCAACCTCATAGACAACGCTATCAAATACAGCAATGAAGGGGGTGTTATCAATGTCACAGCCGGAGTAAAGAGTGATTTCGTAGAAGTATCTGTCCAAGATTTTGGTATAGGTATGCCGGGTAACGTAGTCAGCAACCTATTCCAAAAATTCTATCGCTCACACCGCTCACGAGAAACCGTAGCCGGGACTGGTATCGGTCTATACATCAGTAAAGCAATCGTCGAATCTCATGGTGGAAATATCGGTGTTCGCAGCGAAGACGGCAAAGGGTCGGTATTTACGTTTACATTACCAATTTACGCCACCATTGCGGCCAAGCTTCAAGCCGGCAACAATAGCAATGAAGCTCTTATCAGCCAAGGTAAAGGCTGGATAAAAAATCACGATATGTATCGCAGTTAAACACACATTAGCAAATTAATAACATATATCACCAAGGCCGAATCAAAACATTGGATAACGCCTTTCGTCTGCTATAATATGCTTATGCCTATCAAGACAATCTTAGTCATCGAAGACGACCGTTTTATCGGTGAGATGTATGTCCGGAGCCTTATGAAAGCCGGATACTCAGTCGACTGGGTAGTCGACGGCAACGATGGTCTCATAACGGCACGTAACAAATCTTACGACCTCATTTTACTCGATGTCATGTTACCTGAAAAACGGGGGACCGAAATACTCTCCGCGCTTCGAGGAGGCAAAGAAGACCTAATACCAAACACCAAGGTCATAGTCTTAACGAATTTCGAACAAGACGACAAATCGCGCGCAGAGATGCAGCAACACGCCGATGCGTACCTTATCAAAGCCGAGATAACTCCAAAAAAACTTATAGAAGTTATCCGTCAACTTGATAACTAGGTCATCTGTTAGAGTCTAGACAAGAACACCTTGTTTTGCTAAAGTAATGCAAGTAAATTACTAATTATGATGGTCCTATCGTCTAACGGTTAGGACACCAGGTTCTCATCCTGGCAATTCGAGTTCGATTCTCGATAGGATCACCACAATTAGTAATTAATCAGTAGGGCAGCTACGGTCTCATCTTCTAACAGTTAGGACATCCCGATTTTATCGGGACAATCCGGGTTCGATAATTCGACGAAGCGAGGGATAAAATTTGCTTGCTCATTTTTCCGAGCAAGGAAGGATTATATTTATATTCCCGGTGAGATCACCATCGTAAAAAACCTAGCTAATATTCATAGACTTAGTAGGTTAAATATTTGTTTTGCGATAAATCCAACCCAAAATCACAAATATATACCTAAACTATTGATAGATAAGACAATGATTGATAATATAAATAAACGTTCCTCAACAAATCAACACTCCATTTCAACAAGCAGAAAGACACAATAATGGAAAAAAGTATGAAGAAGCTTCTTGTTGGTTCGTTCACGATTCTCTGCATAGCATTGGGGTCGGTCGCCCTGGTCGCAACCCCTGCCAACGCCTCTGTATGGAACTGCACCACGGGATACAACAGTGTGGGCGCCTATGGTGTCTGCCTTTCCGGAGATCACTCAAACGAGAGTTATCGAGTGAACGTGTGGTGTCAGAACATCTTCACCAAATCGTCATACGCAAAACATGGAAACTGGGTGACACTAAGCTCTGGTTCCCCATCCACTATCCAGGGCTGTGGATGGCTTGAGCAGTACATGGGGTCGCCCTGGATTTCAACCCCATAGGTTTACTTCACCGTTGAAGAACTGCCCCGTCGCAAACCGGCGGGGCTTTTTCAATATTAGGTATAGTATTGACATCAAAATTTACGTAAAGCATAATACTTCTTATGATTAACAAAGCAAAAAAATATACAGCATTCTTCGCAGCAACATTAAATATAGTATCTTCAATATTTTTCTATGATTATTTCAAGAAAGAATATACGGATCCCAATAACATAAGTAGCGCTTTAGGATTTTGGTTTGCTCTCTCGGCGATAATGCTTTGGATTACATACGTAGCGCTGTGGGCGATCGCCTCACGTAAAACAAAATAATACACAAGAAAACACCTCATCCTTCAATGATGGGGTTTTCTTTTTAGCGAATTCATTCGCAGTAACCGAACGCCGAAAGGTTCGATAGTCCTTCCTTGTCTAATGAGAAACGCTTTGAGTTGACCACGCGCTATAGTAGGAGCTCTCTCCACTAATACGCGTTCGTATTTCATACTGATAGGTTTGGCCGCTTAGTGTCGGCACAGCAGCCACAGAATCCGTCCAGACGAGTGAATTGGTTGTATAAGGTATCATGCCACTATATGACGAACCGCAACCAGTTCCAATAGAAGTATCTGATGTACCCGTGCTACAGCCGCTGGAGCCATCAGCTATTAGGCGATAGTAAAATGTTTTTGCAGATGTTGAGGTGGAGGCAGGGTTACGCGCCTTTAGCTCATAAAACACCTGACCCATGTATGGGGCAAAGTTCGAAACCTGATTCCAACTAAGCGTTACATTTGTAAAGCCGGCATTCGGTGTAACGGTAAAGTTTGAGACGGCCGGAATGTCTGAGTTAGATTGAATCGGGTAGACAACTGACTGTACATTGGTCCACGGACCATAAAATGAACTTTCTCCTGTAACACGTACGCGCATGCGATATTCAAATGTTTGCCCCGCAGATATAGGCACTCCGGTGACAGGATCTGTCCAGGCGAGCGACGTTGTTGTGTAGGGAACCGAGCCGCTAAAGCCGGCAGGGCAACCGATTCCGATAGACGTGTCCGAAGTACCGGTACTACAACTACTTGAACCATCAGCTATTAAGCGATAGTAGAACGTGTTTGTTGAAGAGGAGATCGAGGCTGGGTTACGAGATTTAATCTCATAGACAACTTGCGACATATCTGGTGCGAAATTAGCCACCTGATCCCAGGAGAGGGTTGCGTTCGTGTACGCACCATCCGCCGTAACAGTAAAGTTCGAGACGGCTGGAATATCTAAGTTAGATTGGACAGGGTATGAAACCGTCTTAATATCACTCCAAGCACTAGTGTACGATTTTTGACCCGTTACCCGCACACGAATCCTGTAATCAAAATCCTGCCCCATAAGCTTCGGTACTCCAGTTGTTGAATCTGTCCAAATAAGCGAACTCGTGTCAAAAGGAATTACTCCACTATAACTAGTGCCACAACCAACGCCAACTGATGTGTCGGAGGTACCCGTACTACAACCACCCGAACCATCAGCTATTAAGCGGTAGTAGAATGTTTTTGCTGAGGTGGAATTCGAGGCTGGGTTACGGGCTTGTAACTCGTAAAATACTTGATCCATGTGCGGCGCGAAATTATCGACCTGATCCCAATCGAGCGTATTCTG
>Ga0100403_1001904_pt1 | contig 17740 bp, 10 predicted proteins | sample CryGeymet201501t_FD_83663 | JGI IMG/M metagenome (GOLD analysis project Ga0100403, IMG submission 83663) | Groundwater microbial communities from Crystal Geyser aquifers in Utah, USA - Crystal Geyser metaG 2015-01t | ecosystem: Environmental > Aquatic > Deep subsurface > Groundwater | place...
CGGGCACTACTGCATGGACCGCGAAGGGCGGTATCAGCCCAGCTGGTACTGTCTGATGCTCCACAAGTACGACGATCGGCTGCCTTCCCGGCAGTTCTTCAACGACAACACCGAGACGTATTTCGTCAAGGTGGGTACCTGGGTGGACGTGCCCCCGGCCGTCTTCCAGGTGTTGCGCGGTTGCGTGATCGAGACGACGAGCATGGACTACGACAACACCGATCTGGTGACCAACGACTTCGTTCCCGCGGTCGTTGAAACCCAGCCCCGGTTTGCCTACACGATCCTGCCGTCGGCAAGGTAAACGGCCAGCACAGCCGGCTAAGGCGGGGGGCCCGGGACTGCGACTGGGCACCCCTCCCGACCACTGACCGGAGGGAAACATGGCCTTCCTGCAGACAACTGGCAAACCGACTGCCCTGCGCCAGCCGGTCGCCCTGACGTTCCCCAAGGCTGTGGACCGGGTGACCACGGCCTGCGGCCTGGCGCCGGTGGTGACCGTCGAAAGCCCCAGCAAGCACGTCCAGATCGCCATGGCCGCCGTCAACGACGCAACCACGCGGGTCTTCACGGCTGCGAAGTGGCAGTGGTCCACCCGCTGGGCGTACCTCCGGATGGAAGACGGCGTCTTCGGCTACCAGCTGCCCGCGGACTACGCCCGGTACGGCAAGGGGCTGGCCAATTCCAACCCGAATCGGGATCTCCCGATGCAGTACGTCGGGTATGACTACCTGGTCTCCCAGTACCCCCAACTGGCTGTCGTGTCCGGGGTGGAGTCGGCCGAGCTGAACCTCGGGGACCTGTCGCAGGTGCTCCAGCAGGTGTCGGCCAACGACAGCCTGAACGGCCGCCCCGTCGCCTGGTCCGTCGAGGGCAGTCGGCTCTTCCTGTTCCCGATCCCGCAGGACAGCTACTACACCGAGCGGGGGGAGTTCTTCGACGAAGACGGCCTGTGGCTGTTCTCCTACCACCCGACCATGAAGCGAATGACGGTGGACACCGACACCCTGCCGATCCCCTATGATCTGCACATGATTGTGCACTGGCTGGCGTTGGGCTACTTCAAGCAGGCGCTGGAGTACCCGGACGCCACGGCCGACGAGAATCGGGGCGAGGGGCTGCTGCGGACCGCGATCGTCAAGAACAAGCAGGCGACGAACGACACCTACTCGATTATGGGAGCGTAGCATGGCCTACGAGGACCGCGCGCCCGTTCAACCGATACTCTTCGGTGGCCTGGACACCCACAACGACGAGCTGTTTCTGCCCGGGCAGTCCAGCCCGAATATGCGCAATGTCCACCTGTACCCGGTGGGTGCCATGAGTAAGCGCAAGGGGCTGGCCGCGCTGGTCTACGGCGCCAGCCTCCGGGCGACTGTGCCCGGCACCGGGCCCTGCAAGACCCTGCAGTACCTGGCCAAGCCGGTGAACGCCTCCGCGCACCTGTACACGCTGCGGGATGGCCTGCTGTACCGGAAGAACCTGGACTCCGGGGTGGCCGGCTGGGTGAGCACCGGCATTACCCCCAACGCGGCGGCCACCCGGTACTGTGGAGCCCGGGCGCTGTTCGTGAACGAGCTGGTGTCCCCGGAAGTGTCCTACAATGACTGCCTCTACCTGGCCAACAAGCTGGAAAAGCCCCGTATCCTGACCGGGGACGCCGTGACCGAATCGGTGGCCTGGCCGGCGCTGGTCTACCACGCCACGCCCGCAAGCCAAGTCCGGGGCTACCCGGACCGCTGGGAGGACCCCGTGGGCGACGGGTCCGTGACCGACTGGCCGGGTTACCTGTCCCTGCTTGGCCGCGGTTTCGGCGCCCAGCTGGTTGCCTGGGGCTTCGCCCTGGACCCCCAGCGTATCGACTTCTCCGAGGCCGGGGTGCCCTACAACTTCGGGCTCCGGGACCTGGCGGCGCCCCCGGTTGACGTGGACGCCGAGATCGCCCCCGTGCTCGATGGTGGGTTCTTCTACGCCGAGCGGGGCGACGGCGACCCGGTCGTGTCGGTGCGCTCCTTCCGCGACTACATCGTGGTCTACAAGAAATTCCGAATCCTGCTGTACGCGGGCATCAGCACCCTGACTGACCCGGCCGTGGAGAACCCTTTTGTTCTGCAGGGTTCGCTGGACTCCGGAGCGGTCAGCCACGAATCGGTGGTCCTGGTGGGGAACGACCACTACTTCTGGAGCCCCGAGGGCCCCCGCCGGTTGAGCGCGACCGCGGCCTACGGCGACGTGCTCGAAGACATTGTCTCCCGGGAGATCCAGGAGATCGTGTCCACCGTCTCCCGCCCCAACCTGTACAAGATCATCGGCCGCCACGAGGCCGAATTCGGCCGGGTCGTCTGGCACCTGCCGGCCGAGGGCGCCGCGGACAACAACCTGGCGGTGGCCTACTACTACCCCAGCCAGCTTGACCCTGCCGGCCGGTGGGCGGTATTCGAGGGCCGGTATGCTGAAATGGTGTCCACCGTCATGGGGCACCCGGCCTCCAGCGACTTCAACGTGGCCTACGGGGCCACTTACGACGGCGACGTGTTCCAGATGAACGTGACGGGGGTGGATGACTACACCGACGACGTCACGCCCGGGACGTTCGACGTGCCGGTCCCGATCGAGCTGGTCTATGACACCCGCTGGGTCGTGGTGTCCGATCTGCTGCACAACAACCGGGCGTTGTTCATGCGTGCCGTCGTTTCGGACGAGGGTTTCGGGGCAATGAAATTCTACTACGCCTGGGACTACAGCAACAACTGGACTCTGATGGAAGAGGCCATCGGTGGGGTCATTGACTCCGGCGCCGGGTACTGGAACCACTTCAACTGGGACTCCGGCGTGCTGTGGAACGGATCGTCTCGCGCCCTTATTAACTTCGCTTTGGCGGGCACGGGGAGTATTATTCGGTTCAGGGTGAGCGACGATTCCCCCACCAGCTGTGGCCTGGGGGGCCTGGTCCTGGACGCACGAGTGAAGGGTGCCCGCTGATGTGGACCGCGACAAAAACGAAACTCCCGGCCGGGGATATCTACGACCTGGTCAAGCGGCACAAGCTGGAGTGGGACGACCCCCAGGCCACGGTGGCCATGTGCAAGGGCATGAGCACGGCGGACCACTACATGCTTACCGCGGGGGACGTGCTGGTCGGCCACCTGTTCATTGCCGAAGGCGGCGCGGTGGATCTTATCCCGGTGACCAAGTATTTCGGGCGCCCGGACGCCTACGCGGACAAGCTGATCGGCGCTGTCCGCCCTGTGCTTGAGGAACTTTTCCTGGCCGGCGCGCGCCGGTTCTACAGCTGCGTACCGATTTCCCGGCCGCGGACCAAAAAGGCTCTCAAGGAGCTGGGGTTCGTGTCGGAAGGTCGCCCGCGCGAAGCCTTCACCCCCTTCGGAGGGGCGCCTGAGGACGTGTGGATTCTGGGTCTGATCCCCAGGGATTTGTAACGAAAGGTCTGGCATGGGCAAATTCACGAATTTCGCGGTCGGTGGGGGTGCCGGGCTCGCTACCGGGGGCCCGGCCGGTGCCGTTTTCGGTGCTTTGGGCGGCCTGTTCGGCAGCGACAACAAAGTGGGGATCAACTACCGGGACTTGACGAAGGGCGAGCAGAATATCCTGCGGCAGATCGAGAAGTCCATGCCAGGGCTGCTGGCGTCGTTGGACCCCAAACAGATCCAGGCCCTGGCCGCCAAGTTCACCGCGGACTTCACCGAACAGGGGCTGCGTCAGGTGGGCGAAGTCTTCGGCAAGTCCCGCGAGCGCCTGCGCCTTGACCAGGTGCGGACGGGCGGCGTGCTGGGGTCTGTCGCTGCGGAGCAGAAGGGCCGGCTGGGGCGGGAAGAGAGTATCGCCCGGTCCTCGACGATCAGTAACGCCGGCTTGGCGGGGCAGAGCGTGGCCCAGCAGATCCTCGCGGGCAACCAGGCCACCGTTGGCACCTACCAGGGCGTAGCCAACTCGATCTACGGGAACCAGAAACAGACCGGTCGGACCGAGTTGGGCTCACTGTTCAACGACCTGGCCTCCCTGGGCCTGGGCGCCAGTGCGCACCCCGAGAGCTGGATCAACACCAAGGGGTCCAAGGCCCTGGGCAACGTCTGGGAGCCGGGCAAAAACGCCATCGGTGGGCTTTTCAACGTCGGGGGTATCTGATGCCCACCCAGGGAATCTTCAGCAAGACCGGCCTTGCGGCGCTTGACGCCAAGCACACGATCCTGCAGGCGAGGCAGGCCGCCGAGCTGAGTGCCATGAACATTCGGCTGGCCGCCGAGAAGGAAGCCAACGACAACTTCCACTGGGCGTTTGAGCAGGACGCCAAAAACACCAAGGCGTTCGAGGAACGGCTGGGCACCGTCACGAGCGCCATCGACAAGATGACCCCCGACAAGGTCGGCCAGTACTACCAGGCCCTGCAGCGCATCAAGCAGGACTTCCCCGACAAGGACCTGGGCATCTTCGAGCCCGGCGCCTTCGCCAGCCGGTACGGCCTCGACGCCGGCACTTCCAGCCCGCGTCCCCCCGCGAACGGGACCCCCCAGTTGGAAGCGTCTCCCGGCGCCCCGGCGGGGGGCAAGTCCAGCCCCCGCACGGCCGGTATGCCGGCTGCTCCCGGCCGCCCGGCTGTGGCTTACCCGGACACCGTGACCGTTACCTCCCGGCTGGACGGCCGGTTCCACGGCCGGGTGAAGAACTTTGACGCCACGACGAAGACCTACGCCCCCCTGGCTGAGAAATGGGGCGCCGAGTATGATATCCCGCCTCTGCAGCTGCTGGCACTGACGCAGATTGAGAGCGCGGGCGACGACACTGTGGGGGCCAACCACAAAGGCGCCACGGGCCCCCTGCAGATTACCCAGGTGGCCAAGGACCAGGTCGGCATGTCGGACGCCGACGTGAACGACAAGAATGTGGCCATGGAAGTCGCAGCCAAGTATTTCCGCTATCTGCTGGACCGGTTCGACGACGACCAGGACAAGGCGATCGCCGCCTACAACTGGGGCGAAGGCAACGTCAAGCGAAAGTGGGACAGCGGGAACCTTCCGCAGGAAACCCGGGACTACCTCGACCTCTACCACGCGATCACCGGCGCGTCCACTACCCCCGCGGACCGCAACCACGCGGTCGAAGTCCTGTCCAAGTACCCCGCCTGGATGCAGGAGGGCTACGGCAACGAGCAGTTGTGGATGGACGCCCAGCACGGGCACGACCTCTACGGGACGGGCATCCGGATCATGCGGGATATGGCGTCTCGCACCGTGGGCTACGGCAGCTGGGAAGACGTGATGGCCGACCAGAAGTTGTACTCGGTGGCCCGCGCGGCCCTGGCTGTCACGCTGGACAAGGCCCACCGGTCGTCCGAAGAGATTTCCCGGGTGCTCGACCAGTTCGACAAGAACGCCCAGTTGATGTGGGGCGGGGCGACCAAAGAAGAAGCCAAGATGAAGATGAACGAGGACTGGGTTGCCGATCAGGTCGATACCTGGCTGCTGGGTTCGCCCCGGCGCAATCTGGACCCCGGCATCGTGGCCCGGATGACGGCCATGAGCAACAACCAGGTTGCGGTGGCCAACTCATTGCGCAATGAAATGCTCAACGCCTTCCACGAGAACCCGAATCTGGACCGCAACACGATCCGGGTTATCATGGAGGCCAAGTACGCCAACAAGCTGCCGGGGCTGACCATGACGGACCTGAACGTTATCACCCCCGCGGCGCAGCTGGCGAAGGACATGAACGGTGGCTTCACCCCGGCCCCGGTGTCCGTCCCGGCCGGTCCGTTGCGGGACCTGTGGGCGATCTTCCCGGAGGAAAAGTTCGGCACCCGGCCCAACGGCACCGGCGGCGTCGAGCTGGAGATCCCCTCCGGCCTGACCATCAGCTTCGGGGACCCGGACGAGGCGGCCCAGTTCATCCGGGACTTCCACGCGGTGACCGACCCCCGCAAAAACACGCCTGTCCGGGACCCGAAGGCTGCTGCGGTTGCTGGCGCCGTGCTCGGGCCGACGCCCCCCGGGCTCCCCCCGGCCGGGTCCGATGCGCCCGCGAAGCCGAAGAAGGCTCCTTCCGGAGACGCCAAGGTGGATATCGCCACCACCCCGTCGGGTTCCGCCGTGGTGACCGTCACCCGGGGCAACGTCAAGCGGACCCGCATGTTCTCCAGCCTGGAAGACGCCCAGGTGTGGGCCGAGGACTGGGCCAACGCCAACGCGGCGCCCTCGCCGGCACCGGCCAAGCCGCAGGGCTCACTGTCCGGGCGGCCGGTCGTGAACGTGGGCGGCAACGTCGCCGGTTCGCTTTTCCCGGGAAGCGTCAACAAGAGGAACCCGTAAATGGAAATCCTGACTCCGACCCAGATGCGCCAGCGGGCATTGGCGCAGGGTGCGGCCGCGACGGCCGCGAACCCCCGTTATGCCAAGCCCCCCAGCACTGGCACGAGCGGGCCGGGGTTCACGGTTCTGTCCGACCCCGAGCAGAAGCAGGGGGCAGACCTGCGGCGGCGTTTGAACAACCCCAATCCGACGTGGTACGACGACTACCAGGTGGAGCGGGCGTCGTTCAGCCCGGGCTCCAACATGGCCGAGGACCTGAATTTCTGGAGGAAGCTGCAGAACGAGGCGTCTACGCTGTGGGAAAGCCGTTCGGCCGAAGACCTCAAGGAAGTGGACAACGCCTTCTACGCGGGGGCCGGCGGCACCCTCACGTCCAGCGCGGCGTTCACTAGCCGCGCCCTGGAGTGGGCTGCCCGCAAGACCGGGGCCGACACCATGGCCGACGTGGCGGCCCTGACCGCCCAGTGGGCGGACGCCGGCACCCGGTACTTCGAGAAGTACCAGCCGCAGGACCCCGGCCTCTGGTCGAAGCTGGCTTCGGCCGCGGGCTCCAGCGCGGCCATGATCGTGCCGTCCCTGATGATGGGCCCGGGCGTCGGCGGTATCGCCACCCTCGCAGCGAAGGTTGGGGGCGCCAGCCTGCGCGGCGGGGCCGTGGGCGCGACCATGAAAATGGTCACCAGCACCCTGGGAAAAGCCGGGGTGGCCGGCTACATCGAGGCCAGCGCCGAAGCGGGCGGGGTCTACAACCAATCGGTCCAGCGTGGCGACGATCCCGAGCAGGCTTTCGTCAACGGCGCAAAAATCCTCTTGCCGGTCATGGCCATGAGTATGGCGTCCAACTACATCGGTTTCTCGAAGTACGGGCGCCTGGTGCGCGTCCCGGGTGAGGGCGTGGCCAACGCCTTCGAGGAAATGACCACTGGCCACCTGGGCGACTGGGCCCTGGGTGACAAGGAGCTTACCGACTTCAACGACTACGTAATCGAATACTTCGAGGAAGGGTTCATCGGGTCGGTCATCGGCGGGATCAGCGCCGCGGCCACCCCCGCGCACAAGCCGGGCGCCACGGCCACTCCCCCGCACAAGCCGGGAGTTGCAGGCACCGGCGGCAACACTGGCGCTGGCAACACCGGCGGCGCCGGAGCAGCCACCACCCCCGGGGCACAGCTGCACCCTCCCAGCCGCCCCAAGGGGGCTCCGGCCGCCGCCGCTTCTCCCCTGGCCGGGCTGCAGGGTGACCTGGCTCAGTATTCCCAGGAAGCCCAGATCGAGGCCGACGCCCTGCCCCGGAACCAGCTGGAAGAGATCCACAATGTCTTCGCAGAGCGGCACGCCAAGGGCGAGCAGCTGTCCACCGAAGAGGGCATCCAGTGGGCCGTGGTGCAGGACACCATGTGGCGCAAGGACCTCATGCAGAAGTTGCAGGTGTACACCGACGCCGACCTGCTGCAGGCGGTTTCGCACACCCTGGACAATACGACCCCCAGTTCCCTGCACCGGGACGCCCGCACGATGCTGGACGTGGCCATGCGGGAGATCGACAACCGCGGTATCGCCAACCAGGACGTGCTGGACAAGTACACGGCCTGGAACGACGGCGCCAACAACCGCGCGCAACAGATGGGCGAAGTCAAGGGCGAGCCTGAGCATGTGCCGGTGACGGTCGAAGTCACCCAGAACAACCCCTACTTCCCGGCCGACGGGTTCACGGCGACCGTTACCCAGCCTGACGGGGCGAAAGAGGACTTCCAGTTCCCGACCCGGAGCGCCGCCGAGACGTTCAAGTCCGACCGCGAGCGGATCGGGCGGGTCAAGCCGGGCAAGACCAGCCGCGTCGGGCCGGTCGAGGGGCCGGAGACTGCCCCGCGGAACCAGGAATTCACGATCAATATCGACCAGAACAACCCCTACTTCCCGGCCGACGGGTTCACGGTCACCATCAAAGACCCCGGCGGGGTGCAGAGCAGCTACCATTTCACCACCGAGGCCGAGGCCAACACCTTCGCCCAGCTGAAGTACGACGCCCTGACCCTGGAACTGGCCCAACTGAGCGAAGCGGACCGGTTGATGAACCAGGTGGCCCGGGGCGAGCGCACCCCGACGATCGACGAGCTGCTGGACAACGCGGAACTGGCGGCCTCTAGGAGCCCCGAGGCGAAGCGGTCGCTGGGCAAGGCCCTGTGGCATATCTTTGGCAACAAGGAGGCCGTGCTGCGCAAGCTGGAGCAGCTTGAGGGCTTTGGCGCGCTGGCGGAACAGATGCGTGGGGAGTCTGATGGGGCGCTGGTGGACCCGGTCAGCCCCGACGAGGTCCGCACCAAGTACGACGCCATGTTGAACCGGGCCCGCGTCGAAGTGGCGCGGGAGGAATTCGGCGACGTGGTGGCCAAGGACGTGGAGGACTTCCTGGCCCGGGCGGCGGCGGAGGAAACCAAGGACCTGGACGCAGTCAAGAAGAAGGCCGTCGAGCTGGCCAAGGCCGCCCAGACAGAGAAGGACCAGGCGGAAGTCGAGGCCCTGCTGGGGGATCTGAGCGCCGCGGACCGGTCCGAAGTTGAGCAGCTGCTGGCTGAGAACCAGACGGCCGCGAAAGAGAAGGCGGCGGCCGACAAGCAGGCCAAGGGGGACAAGTCCGCGGTGGACAAGCTGCTGGGGCAGGCCGGCACCGACGCGGCCAAGACCAAGGCGTCCACCGAGATGGACACGGCTGAGGCCAAAGAGGCGATCAAGGCCGCGGGGCTGTCCTTCGGCAAGTTCCGCCTGACCGGCCCCAAACCGGCCCGAATGCTCAAAGGCAAGGGGCGTCAAGCGGTCTACACCCGGGCCGGCGTGGAAGCCTGGATCAAGAAGCAGAAGGGCGACGATAGCCCGCCGGCGGTCCCCGCGGAGGCACCGTCCCCGGAGCCGGTTGCGCCCGCGGCCGAAACGCCCGTGGCGGAGCCCAAGAAGGCGGCCAAGGAGAAGCCCGCGAAGACCAAGAAGGCTGGCAAAGCGAAGCCGGTGGACCCGAACGAGGAACCCCCGTACCTGGCCGAGGAACTGGACAACGACCCGAGGTTCGAGAAGCCGAAGGACAGCACGGTCTTCGACGTTGGCACCAGAGCACAGAAGAACCATGTGGACACCCTGGCCGAGGTTGACGCGAAGCTGTCCGAGGACCTGCTGGCCCGCCGGCCGGTGTCCCGGTCCCGTCTGGAGCGCGGTGTGTCGGGCCTGAAAGACCTGGCTGGCCGCAAGATGGAAGACTGGATTGCCTACACCAAGCAGTACGGTATGCCCAAAGACAACCTGGGCCAGCCGATGCTGGTGCCGCCTGAAGTGCGGGCCATCGAGCGGGCAGTCAACCAGCTGAACACGCAGCTGGAGAACCTGGACGCCGGCCGGGCCGCCTGGGACCCGGGCCCGCGGGCTGTCCCCAGCATCCGGGAATCCGGCCAAGAGGGCTCCGCGATCGCGGATATCATGCGGAAGAAGGCCCCGGATCTCTGGGCCAAGATCCAGAACGACGAGATTCTGACCAAGCCGGAGCAGGTCCGGTTCCGCCGGATCGCGAACAACGCCCTGCGGGACGAGCGGGCCAAGGTGGACAAGACGCCCACCAGCAAGGGCAGGCGTCGGGCCGCATGGGGCCGCATGGAGCGTATGCGGCAGGACTTCGGCCGGGTCAAGGCCCAGGCCGCGGCGGTCAACTTCAACGCGGCCCGGGCCGAGCGGATCGCCCGTGAGGCCAAGCTGCGCAAGGGGGCCAAGGGTGATACGACGCTGGGCATCGGACTGGGCGGCCTGCAGCCGGCTTACGACGCCTTGAGCAAGAACGTCCGGGGCTTCCTGAACCACGTCCTGCGTCGGCAGGGGGGGCACCAGTGGTCCGCCGGGATGCAGGCTCTGATCGACAAACACGCCGTCGGCCGCAAGAAGCAGTCGGCGGGCGACACCGTGCGCAGCATCTTCGAGACGTTCCGCGTGCACTGGCTGGACGACCTCCAGCTGGCGAAGGACGCTATCGACGAAGGCACCGAGGGTATGTACGTCCGCGGGCGGCGGGTGTCCAACGAGGAAGACCTGCGTGCCGTCGGCCATTCGCCCTACGCCACCCTGCGCGGCCTGGTGCGGGGTTCCGGCGCCCTGGCCGAGCAGTTCCTGCGTCATGGCGCCACCAGCTTTGTCGATGGCGCCCAGAAGCTGACGCCCTACTCGCTGGACAAGGTCCTGCAGTCGTTCAAGTCGATTCACAAGAACTACGAGGCGTTTGGCCAATACCTGCGATCCCGGATGATTCTGGAGTGGGAGTTTGCGCACCCCGACGAATTCACGGTTCCGCCGCTGCCGGTGAGCCCCACCGCGTCCCAGCAGGCCGCCCACGCCGCCCAGGTAACCAAGGTCCTGGCGGCGCAGCAAGGCGCGGCTGCGGCCCACAAGGTCGTCAACGAGGCCCATGTCACGTTCCCGGAGTGGAACACGGCCATCAACCAGCTGGACTCCATTGCCCGGGCGCTGCTGGAGTACGCCGTGCAGGTGGGGGTCTACACGCCCGCGGACGTGGCGCGGATCTCCGGCAAGTACCGGGTATTCGTCCCCATGTGGGCCGCGGAAGACAAGCGGGGGCAGGTCGCCCGCAGCAAGAAGGGGCAGGGCGCCCCGCGTCCGACCAAAGAGTACCGTCACTACGAGCCGGACGCCGTCACGATGCACCCCGTCGAGGCCCTGGGGCTGTCGCACCTGACGACCCTTTCGGCGCTGCACAGCAACTACGCCCGGATTCAGCTGGCCAACCTGATCCGCATGGGCGCCACGTTCGGCACCATCCTCGACCCCAAGGCCCGGCGCACCGCCATCTTCGTGTCCGCCCGGGCGGCCTACGCCCCGGCCAAGGCCGAGCTGGTAAAGCGGGTGTCCGCTGCGCTGGACGCCGCGGGGGTGGGCCGGAAGGAGAAGGCCAAGATCCTGCGGGAGCTGAGCGTCAACCGGATCACCGACGCCCAGGTCAAGCTGTGGGTGGCGGATATGAGACTGGGTGAGGGGGTGGTGACGTTCCTCGAAGGCGGAAAGCTGCAGTTCATGCAGGTGGACCCGGCCATTGCGGACGCCTTCACGGCCATGAGCCGGGGCAACGCGGACTTCCTGCTGCGGACCGGCGCCAAGTTCGCCGGCTACACCCGCACCGCGGTCACGCTGACGCTGGAATTCCTATCCCGTAACCCGATGCGTGATATCCCCACGGCCATGTTCATCAGCCGGGAGAACCTGCACGGGCCCCGGGATATCGCCTGGTTCCTGACCCAGTGGTGGAAGTCGGCGTTCGACGTTGCCCGGCAGACCGAAATATTCCGCCAGATGCAGTCCGCGGGGGGTGGGCAGGCCGGGTTCCACCACTACGACCTGCCGGACCTTAGCTCCCGGATGCGGCACGAGATCGAGACGGGTGGCAAGATGGGCATGGCCACCTTCATGTTCACCCACCCGATCGAGGCCCTTCGGTTCATCAGCGGGGTCACCGAGAACGCCACCCGCCTGAACGTCTTCAAGCTGGTGCTCAAGGACCTGGAGCGGACGGGCAACTACACCGACTTCAACGCCCGGATCGTGGCCGGCATGGCCGCCAGGGAACGCTCGATAGACTTCCAGTTGGCCGGCGACTACGGCCGGATCACCAACATGTTCATTCCCTTTTTTAACGCGGAGATTCAGGGCTGGGCGCTGTTGGCCAAGAGTGCCAAGAAGGACCCCAAGGGCTTTGTCGGCTGGGGCGCGGCCATGATTACGCTCCCCACGATTGCCCTGTGGCTGGCGAACAACCTGGACGACGACCGCCGCAAGCGGTGGGAGGCGGAGCCCGACTGGATCAAGCACAACTACTGGGTCATGTACCCGACGGCGGACACCAAGATCACGATCCCCAAACCGTTCGAGATCGGCATCCTCTTCGGCTCCCTGACCGAGCGGACGCTGGACCTGGCTTTCAAGGGCGACACCAACGGCATGAAGAAGTTCGCGGAGCACTTCTCCACGACCAACGTTCCGGCCAACCCCCGGGACGTTCTGCGGGCCGCCAACTTCTTCGGCCCCCTGGGCGCGGCGTGGAATAGTGTGGACAGCAACTTCGACCCCTTCCGCCGGGCCCCGATCGTCCCGGCCCAGCTGCAGAAGCGCCGGCCGGTGAACCAGTACAACGAAAACACGAGCGAGCTGGCGGTGTGGCTGGCCCGCAGGTTCGACGATATCGCCAACGAGAAGGGTAGCGTCGGGACCAAACTGTCGCCCATGATGATCGACTACTTCGTGCGGGCCAACCTGGGCTCAGGCCCCCGGGCAATCCACGACGCGGTCCGCTGGGCTGGCCGCAAGGCCCTGGGCGCGGAAGACCACGTCCAGCAGCCGGAGTGGTACTACCGGGCCCCGGGCATCCGGGCGTTCCTGAAAGAGGACCCCGGCGCCTACGACGGCAATATGGAGCGGTTCTTCGACCTTTACAATTCGGCCGAAGCGGCCACCAACTCCTTCAACTCCTTCGCGGGGTCCGGCGACCTGGAGCTGACCGCACGGGAAATGAAGCTGGTGGGGGATCTGATCGCCGTCCACGGCCAGCTGCAGCCGGCCGCGGACATGATCTCCGAAATTTCCAAGGCCATCCACTTGATCGAGCGAAGCGAGGCCGGCAACCCCGAAACCCGCCGCGAGCAGATCGTCCAGCTGCGGAAGGACCGTTCTGATATTGCCAGAATGATGCTGGAGCAGATAGATTTGGACGCAGCGAACGACCTGGCGCAGGAAGCAGCGAAGAACCTGGAGCGTATGCACCAGGAGAACAAGGCCCAGCGGGCACGCCCGGTGCCTGGAAACGTGAGAAAGAGGCTGAAGTAATGGCACTGATTGCCCGCACCAACGCGGCGGATATCGCCCCGGACCAGCCCTGCAACGCGGGGCCGGTGTCGGCCGAGCTGAACAACATCATCAACAACAGCTGCAACCCGCACGATATCCGGCTGGACGCGGCCGAGAGCGGGCTGAACGCGACGGTCATTGTGGCCAACGCGGCGGCGGCGGAAGCCACGGTCAACACCGGCCGGCTGGACGCCCTGGAACTGGTGTCCTGGGCCGGGCACGTCGCCAACGTGGACGCGGTTTACTCCGTGGTGACGGCTGGCGTCCACACGATCTACCAGGCCCGGGCCGGCAGCGGAGAGATTATCCTGCCGGACCCCGCGGGGTTTGCCCTGAACGAAACCTATTGGATCTTCACCGGGCGCAACCTGGGGTCCACGACCCGGTTGCTGACTCTGACCGTCAAGGCCAATGGTGGCGGCGCGGACCGCACCCTGTACCTGAACGACCGGCAGATGGTGCAGGCGTCTGTTCAGGAGGACAGCGGCGGCAACCCCCTGTGGGCACTCGGAGTGTCGCCCCCGGAAGGCGCCGGCCTGGGCGTGCTGTCGTTCGGGACGTCGGCCACCATCACCTACGCCATGGACAACCAGGGATACTACCCCTGGGACCTGCAGATCCTGGAGCTGGATTTCAGTTCGACTGACCCGGGGGAAACCAATACGCTGGTTCTGTGGGATACCGCGTACACCCGGCACAGCGAAGTCCTGGTCCGCTTCAAGTGCACCGACACCACCGGCGCCGGGGCGATCAAACAGCACGCGAACGACGGCGGAGCCACCATCATTTCCCGCGCCACTGCCTTTCCGGCCGTGGACACCCTTCTCCACCTCAAAGCAGTCCCCGGCGTCGGCTGGGTGCAGTTCGGGGTATTCCCATGATGCGTTTCCTCCTGATCGCTCTCCTGTTGTTCTCCGTGCCGGCTTTCGCCGCCGAGTACGTCGAGATCGACGTGAACGTGTCCGGGTCGCTGGTCGTCCAGCTGCCGGTCGAATACGCGCACGCGAAGATCACGACACCGACGACCTTGCAGGTCCGTTTCATGCGCCCGGTGCTGAACAGCAGCGGCGTGCAGACTGGCACCCGTGGAAACCCCTTCGGGGACCCGGCCGTAGTGCCTGGCGCCGGCTACCCCGACCGGTCGGACACTACCCTGACCGTCTACAACGACGCGACCCTGCTCTGGAACGTGTTCAACGGGGTCAACGTCAAGCGAATACACCTGACTGGTACTGCGACCGGTGTGAAAATCATCCTGCTCAAGGAATAGAGTATGCGGCGCACCATCCTCGCCATTCTATCGCTGGTAGCCGCTACTGCCGTCGTCAAATTTGGTTTCCACGGAACACTGGGGGCGGGCCCGAATCCAGGCTTCGAGGACGCAATGGGCGCGTCCGGCTTCGGGGCGAGTGCGCTTGACGCACGGGACGTGTCCCGTCTGGTCCGGCGCGGAGTACCAAACGACTTCTGGTTCAATCATCAGATGTCCCCCGATCTCGGGGCGGCCTGCTCGGGGGACAACTTTGTCCCCGGTAGCGGGTCGCTCTGGTACTTGCAGGACGCGTACATGGACGTGGTTCGGGCCTGGGGTATCATCACGTCCAGCAATGTGGGGATCGTGCTCTGCGACCAGGAGGTCGCCACCCCCCACTACGATCTAAACGACAACATCTACCGCAACCCGGGCGAGATTCCCGGCAACAGCATAGACGACGACGGCAACAGTCTGGTGGACGACTACACGGGCTGGGACTACTACAGCATGGACCCCAGGCCATACGTCAACGGGGTTGACGACAACTTCCCCCTGAACGTAGCCGAGGGGCAGCAGCACGGCACACAGATGGCGTCCGTCATGGGCGCGGTGGGCAACAATGAGCCCTGGAACGGGTACCCGGATTACTTATCCCGCCGGCAGGGGTCGGTGGGCGTGCTTTGGAGCGTGGACATTCTGCCGCTTGCGATCCTGTCCATATCGTCCAAGCCGGATAACAGGCCATACGCGCTTTTTTCCGGAAGCCCCGACGTGTTTTCCGCGGAGTACGCCGAGACGCTTCCGGGGGACTTCCGGGTGTTGAGCCAGTCGTATGTCGGGCAGACGGACGAGTCGGCCCAGGCCGCGGGATACTATGGGATGCTCCTGGTGGCGGGTGCCGGGAACACGAACAGCACCGCCGCAACGGCCTTTGGCACCGGGCGGGATTATGTGGTTGTTGTGGGCGCGGTTTTACGCAGCGGGAAAACCGGAAACCGGGACCCTTCTTCCTCGGGGGCGTCCGACGGCAGCAGTAGTTTCTCAACCGGCCTGGCCATGGTTGGGTACGCCGCGAGAGAGGGCCAGTACTACAACACCGGCCCGGGGACGTGGAAAGACCCGAGCGCCGTGGTGGACTACCCGGCCTTTACCCTGGGCTACATGCCCACCACGGCGCCCCCGCCCCTGGACTGGCTGGGCAACGTGGACGCCACAGGCGACCCGGACGAGCCGGTGCATGGCATACTCCCCTCGCCGCTTTATACTTCGGGCGCGACGGCGCAGGCGTCGGCCCTGGCCTCCATGACCTGGTCGTTGTACCCCGAACTCACAAACGCCCAGGTGCGCTTTATGATGGAACGTGGGTGCGTGACCGACGTGTACGACGGGCGCAATGCGGATCAGTGTGATTCGGGCGATTGCGCCGGCCTGCTGGGCGCCGGGCGTATGAGCGCGTACCGGACCATCACCCTTTGGGGTGCAGTGGGGGACACTATCCTGACCGGGGACGTTTACCTGGGTGGGGACGTGATGTTCACGGGAACCACTACCTTGTCGGACGTTACCTTCCACATAGCGCCACAGGACCTGTTCCAGCAGGAGGTAACCGGAACCTGCCAGGCACAATACGAAATTGACTACGGGTTGTTTGGTACACCGGACGCCACTCTGGTTTGCGTCTACATGACCGGGGCTGTCACGATCCCGGGTGGGAAATTTGCCACGTTCGAGTCGAACGCCGAATACCCGGGTGCTGAAGACTGGGGCGGATTGTTTGGCGCGGGGGCGGGGTTCTCCTTCACCGCGACTGGGTCGCTGACGGTTGCCAACACGACGGGGGGCGAATACTGATGAAGTGGTTGCTGGGGATGCTTCTTGTGCCCGCAGTATGCCTGAGCGCTGAATGGGGGGCCTCTACCCCGACGGCCGTGGTGAGCGAATTGGGTGTGTGCGTGGTCAAGTTTCATGCGGCTGCGGCAAGCAGCTGGGGTGACCCGGCTGTGCACGCGTCTGTCCGGGCGAGACAAAGTAGCCTCATGATGACTGGCGCGGTTCCCGTCTTTTTCGGCTACCTGGCCGATGACGCCCCGGGTTCCGACGTCGTGGTGCCGGCGGCCGTCGCCATCCCGGGTGACTCCCTAGCGGTCACGGTCACGAAGACCCTTTTCAGCGGCGGGCTGAACCGGTACGTAAACGCGTCCGACGTGCTGCTGCAGGTGCAGGGCGTACTGGGGGCGAACCGCACGTTGGGGCGTGTCCGGTCCCCCTGGCTCTACACAACCGCGGTCATACCCGGGGCGTACTCCCCGGAAAAGGGTGTGTCGTTCACTCCTGTCTGCGTTATGGCGGGTGTGGAGGCCAGAGTTTACCTGAACGAAAACAGCTACGTGCGGATCCGCTGGGAATACTACGACACGGTCCTCTCCGACTGGGTTACCTTCGTGCCCTGGCCAAACGTGTTTGGGGGCTACTCCATCCCTCTGCTGGCCCCCACGTCATATGCCACCTACCGGGGCGTCGATAATCATTTCACCTATATCGGGTCGCGCACCGACGGGCAGACCCGGATTTTTGTGGAAAATATCCACGGGGAGGTGTCCCCTGCAGTCCCGGGGCCAGACATATCCGCTTGGTGCGGGTTCGACGCAATCGCCGTAGCCCCCACAATGTCCGCACAGGCGTCGGGCTATACACCGAGCTTTTACTATCTGTCAGCTTCGGCCGACGAGCTGGTGCGGTCGCAGTTCCGTTACCGCGTGGACGGCGGTGCGTGGAGCGCATGGAGCGCGTGGAGCGCGTTTGACACTATGGTTTCCGCCAGCTACGTTCACGCACCGCGGGACCAGGCGGTGGACTTTGAGCTTTTTGTGGAAGACCAGGACGCGTTGAATCCAACGCCGAACCCCCTGACCGCCTCGATCCCCCCGACCCCCTAGCGCCCAAGGAGCACCAATGGCCGGCAGAATCACTGATACCGTCGAAGACGCCAAACTTGTCGGGGCCACCTTTCGGGGCGCCGGCGTGGTGTTTACTCTGTCTTTGGCCACCCTGACCCTCGCGGTAACGCTGTCGTTCAGCGTGGTCTACGGCGTGCTCGGGCCAGACGGGTGGACCACCGTTGACCAAAAGGAGTACGCCGCGGAAACGCGGGGGCAGCAGCAGCAGCTCCGGCGAGACATCACTGACGTGGCGGCCGCCAACACCGAAACAATCAAAAACCTAGCTCTGATCCAGCAAAGCCTCAAAAATATTGAAAAAACCCTGGCGAGGCTGGACA
>Ga0100403_1001905_pt1 | contig 17739 bp, 27 predicted proteins | sample CryGeymet201501t_FD_83663 | JGI IMG/M metagenome (GOLD analysis project Ga0100403, IMG submission 83663) | Groundwater microbial communities from Crystal Geyser aquifers in Utah, USA - Crystal Geyser metaG 2015-01t | ecosystem: Environmental > Aquatic > Deep subsurface > Groundwater | place...
AACAAAACGGTCAAGCGGAACGCCTACCTGCGCGGCATCCGGCACGTCTTGTTTTCCAAATAATGTCTGTTGCATGTTCTCGCTCATAGTTTCAAATCCGGCGTCAGCTTACCTAAAACGTTATCTGGCTTCTGCAAGTGTGGCCCTTGCCTTTCGCAGTAGATCGGCAAGCAAGTCCATCATTCCTGCCGCATCATCTGGGTTCATGGGCATTGACATCTCGATATTGGTTAATCTTTTTTTCGCTCTGTCGCGTCTTGTTTGCCATTCCGACAGCCACAGACCCCACCCAATCCCGCTTACGAACATTAAGCCACCAACTACGATTTCATACATATTGGCACCCCGCCAGATAACAAGGTTTTTCAAGCCGACCGCCGGGATCAGCTTTTGTAGTAACCAGTCCAGTGGCGGCGGCTGGCTTAAAAACGACGTTATGGATTAATTATCCTCACCCCAACTGGCCTGGATTAAATCACAAACCAGATCACGGGCAGAGGGTATCAATTTTGCAATGCACGATGGCGGTATTTCTTGCCGGTCGCCGATTGCGGATTTAAGGTCATCCATCAAATACCCAATATACCGGTCGCTAAAAAGCTGGTCCGCGATGCTTTTACACCGCAAGCAGGTGCGGTCTTTAAAAAACGTGCCGTCGTGCATCCCAGAGCAATATGAGTAAACAGCCCCTGCCGGGATTTGTTCGTGGCACTCGCAGCACCGCCACTCTTTCCGGGCCTTCCGGGTTTCGACCGCAACAAAACCTCCGTAGTCATCACAATCAACCGACCCGCCGAGGTTACAAGAGCAATCCATAACAAAACCTTAGAGCTGACTGGAATAACGGCTGCGGCCTGCGGTCAGCTCCACGGGCCAGCAGCTCAAGTAGGCGTTATCTGTTCAATAAAATCGCTACGTTTTTACCGCCTAGAACGTAGCCAAACTAGCCAGTCAGGATGCCAGGTCTCTCAGTTTGTGCAATCATATCACTTAAGCTATCCGCACTACGTTTCTCCAACGAACTGCCCTCGCTGCTTCCTTCATGTCCTCGTGGTGCGCCTGACGGAGTTTCACGCAGCTCAATGTCTGCAACCGTCTGTGTTCCCGGCGTGAGGGGTAAACCAGATAACAATACGCTCCACACGGAACGCTCCGTTCTTGGTTTATCTGCAACTCACTCGGCCCGGTGCCGGTGAGCTTGGCGTTGGCACTCCCCTAGAAGTACTTTTTGTCCTTTGTGGCGCGTCCGACCAAAAGAACATCCTTATCGGACAACGAGCATACCGCCGTGGGCATATCATGATGGAATCGCCACAACCTGAATGGATTTTCGGCGTTATTCGGCACCGTGAACCATTCACGATCATGATCAATAAGCAGCGCATGTGCTTCTTTGAGGCCGTTTAGTGCGCCTATTTTGTGTTCCAGGTCGCCGATCAATTTTTGCGCCCATACGGGCAATTTCTTTATGTCATGCAGCATGAATAACCTCCGAGTGCCGACAAGCGGGTAGAGTTGACCGCCTGAAGAGGTAAACGTTTCAAAACTTTCAACGGCGCTCACTTTCCCAGTCAAAAGCAACCACGGGTCCTGCTCCTTCTTTCATGCGGTCCCTGACCCGATCGCCAACATACCCAGACAACTCGTCAATCCCGAGGTTTGAAATAAGGATTGTTGGGCGCACCTGCTCATACCGGCGATTGATTATTTCAAACAAGATAAGCCGTTCGGCATCGCTGCCGTACTGCACACCAATCTCGTCCAGAATAAGCAGGTCAAGATTAGAAAAATTGTCGATAACCGCTTGCTCGGTTAAGCCGTCACTCTTCCGACTGTAGGTGTCCTTAACTTTCTGAATCGCCCGATACGCCCCGATAAACAAAACAACTTTGTTTGACATAACCAGGCTATTGCCGATAGCACAGGCCAGGTGGGTTTTCCCTGTTCCTGGCCTGCCACACAAGATCATCCCTGTGCCCCGGCTTGATACTGTCTCAAAATTATCACAATAGGCCTTGCAGATAGTGAGAGCCCGTTGTTTGCCAATTGCGTTATCAGTCACATAATTAGCAAAAGTCTTGCTCAAAAAGCGCTTAGGAATACCTGACATACTCAGGGCGGCCAACTTTGCCAAATTAGCCGCCTCTTCACGCTCTTCTCGTGCCTTTGTTATGCTCTCTTCCCGGTCACACTGGGGACAGGCGCCGGTGATTACCTTTTCGCCATCTCTGACATCAAACCGCTCAAACTCTCCGTGCGTTGGGCATACTGCCGATTTAGTTTGGCTGATCTTGCCATTAAACATGCTGATTGTTGCCAGGATCGCCCCGCATGAAGTCGGGGAGGTCTTCGTCTCGTGTGGCCCCTGCTTGATAATCGCGTTGGGTAAAGTCATTTGGTTTTGCTCCATTTCTCTTCAATGTGACATATCTGCCTTCCAGCACTTTGCACATATTCGCCTGGTTCACCAGCCAACCAAGATCAGCCGTCCAGCCCCGCTCGTTATCCCCGCATAGGAACGGGACACTCCTGATCGCTCGGAAGTAATTCTCCCACCAGCCAAGATCCTGCCGGTCGCGGTCTTCCTTCCAGCGTGCTGTGAGATTTAGCTTTCGAGATCCATTCCAAAGTTTTGTTTTGACCGTGGGCAGGTTTGGTAAAATCTCGTTGTACGCTGAAATGATTTTTTTGTGTGGGCACACACAAGCGCCTTCTGTATCTGTATCTGTATCTGTATCTGTATCTGTATCTGTATCTGTATCTGGTGGCGTTACCGTAACGTTACTGTAACGTTTCTGATTCTTGCGATAGTTGCGGACCCTTTCTGTGCTTGAGTCTGACATATATTGCCTCTTGTTCCATGCGACAGGTTTATTGTCTTTATCTACCAAGTTTTTTGATAGTAAAGCTTCTTTTGTCTTGCGCCATTCTTCGTTACTGATACGCAATTGAAACGCTACCTCCTCATCGTGTACCGTTACATCACCGTTACAACAGCGGAGGCAGAGAACCATAATAAACCGTCTCTGGTCGGCCTCACTAAGCATTTGCACTTTATGATCTGTTAAAAATTCGTTGTACATTCTGAACCAAGTATTTGCCATAATTAGCCAAGCCACTCGTTTAATGTTTTGCTTCTCTTTTCCCGGTTGCATTGTTTGCAGGCTGTTGTTAGATTGCAGTCTTCATTCGACCCACCACGCGAAAACGGGTAGATATGGTCGCATTCTAATTTAACCCCACTAGAACCACAGTATAAGCAGGTAAAACCATCCCTTTTATAAATTCTTTCCCTTATTTCAGCCCACACCTAAGCAGATGGCCTTTGACGTGTGTTCTTAAATCCTCTCTTTCTTTTTTTGCTTGCCCTTGCAATATCTTCTTCTATCCGGTGATGGGTCCAAAGCCCATTTTTAACCTCAAAAAACTCCTCTACTGTTGAACGGATTTCCAACCATCGCTCAACGGTCGTTGAGCATACGCTGGAAAGTAGTTTGTTTGAATCGGCCAAAGGTTTACCGGATTGCCAGTAGTTGAATATAATCAGAAGATATGCACCATGTTCTTCGGCAGTAAGGTGCATTGTGTCGGCTAAGTATTCGGCCACGTATAATTGTAAATATGGGAGTGCTGCCATTTAATAGCCTCCATGCCGTATCTGCCGAGAAAGCAGATCATTTCTATTTTCCATTCATAAATTCGTTAATCAATTCAAACATAACTTCTTGCGGGTCCACATACTCCCACGGCCATTTGCCTACATTGTGCCTTGTGGTATGACAAGCAAAGCAGAGTGGAACTGAGCGCAAATCTGTGATCTTCTGCCCCATGCCTTTCTTGCCTTCATGGTGCGCTATCACTGTGGCGTCGATCTTGTTACAGTTGCAACAATTGTGTGATGCGACGAATTTAAGATAAGCCTCGCTACGGAATGGTTTAACCTTCTGAAAACTCACGCCTTCACCTTGTTTGCCGGAGGAATAATCACACCATGCTCGATTGCGGCCCATCTTATGCATCGCTCAATAAAATCGCTGAATTGATCCTTGAGTAAATCAGCTGTGCTTTCCCCAAAGTTTGCATGAGTTTTGTATAGTTCGTGCATTTCTTCATCTTCGTAGCCCAGGTGACCACCCAGGATACGGACAACTATTTTCCAATAATAAGCGTTCTGATCAAGCGTCCTTAAGCCAACCAGGATCTCGACGGTAACGGCTACCCTGGTCCCATCCTCTATTGAGTCAAGATAGGATGCGTAGCCGTTAATATCGTCAAGATGAACCTGACTTTTCTTGGTGCCGTGGAATATTGGAGTCATTAGACTAATATTCTTTGCAGACGGTGACAGGTTTCCCGGTCAACTCCTGTATAGTTTTTTTAAAATGCTGCTCGTCACTGTTAGAATCGCTTAAATGGAGTAGCCATATCCCTTGTACCGCTGATAGATCATTGGCCTTTAGAAACTCGACAACATTATCAAGACTCAAGTGAGACTTTAACAGCCTGTTTTTTTGTGAAATTGTTACATATCCAGACTCGATACTCTTTATTAGCGACGGATAATGGTAGTTACATTCAATCATTATTTGCGTTAATCCCTTGAAACGATGCTTGATGTAGGCTGTATCTGTGGCGAATAAGACTTTATCTTGCCCGGATTGAAGCAAAAAACTAAGCGGCTCGGCTGCGTCATGGACAGCTTCAAAAGGTAATATTTTCCAGCTACCGATTGTGAACTGTTTTAATGCCGCCACAGGCCTAACTCGATGATTTGATACTCCTATCGCCTCGGCTGTCCCGGCGCTCATATAGCATGAGATTCCGGCTCTCGTTAGATCCTTGACAGCTACGGCATGATCTCCATGGTTATGCGTAACAAGACAGCCTGCTATCTTGGATATGGTTGCCAGCCTACGCAACTTCCTGACAGGTACACCTGCCTCAAGAAGCAATGGCGTAGTCCCGTCAGTAAGTCCGTAGCAGTTTCCACGGCTGCTGCTTGCAAATGGAGTAATTGAAATCATTTAGAAGCTCGGGCCTACCGATTTAGCTGTTTCTGGCGCTTCCGCAACGTCTTCACCTTCGATGTCGATAATGTCACTGTTGGCATGCTCAATAATATCATCGTCGTGCCTGGCCTCTGCTGTTCGCTCGTCGTAGTCTGCCGAGAAAGCCGACGCCATTTCAACACTCATCACCCCGTATTTACTAAGCAGGTTTCTAAGCATTGTCTTAATAGCCATTTCGTCAAAGTTTGTTTTCCATGCCGAAGTCGCGCTTTTAAACGACGCGCTGTATTTTTCGGCATGAGCGGTTATCTGCTCTTTGGTCCCATACATGATTTTTTTAAAACCGTTCAAAGTCTCGATGTATGCAAAGTAGCCAATAATTGTGCCCCCTGTCCGGGTTCCATTCAGGTTAATTTCGCCGGACAGTTTGTCTGTTGATTGGAGTTCACCTTCATAAACGACATCAGCATTGATGTACTTATATGCTCCGGTCCTCATGGCTAACTGGATATACCCCTTGTATCCGATCTGAAATTGCGGGATTTGTTCTTTTACCCATGCGGTTCCCACCTTTTTGCTCTTCTGGTAAGGAACAATATAGGCAAAGCCGAGATTCTTATTGATTGGCAGCTTGAGTGTTGCTGCTTTAAGTGCCTCTTGGATAACGTATTTAGGGTCACATTTTTGCAAATAGGTGTCACTGCCGTAAACGTCGATCAATGAGGCAACAAACAGGGACTTATTCTCTCCCATGCAGTTTTCGAACTGTTGAGCTACGCTTGGGTGAGCAATCATGTTTTTTAACTTGTCCATTGGGGCAAGTTGCTTGTTAGAGCTTGAATCTGTCATTGGTATTTCCCTTATGTAAATTTAATCTGTTTTGCTTACATATAAATTCATTACGCTACCCTCAATTTTTTGTCATCGGCGCTTACCACAAGCCGGATCATCTGCGAGTTGATTGTCAAAAGATCGACAACAGATTCAGCATTGTCGATAAAGGCAGGGAGATTCACGCCGTAATGTCCGCTCAATGTATTTATGATGTCGAGGCCTACATTGATACGCCCTGCATTGTTGAGCCCTGTTGAGTAGGGGACGCCACCAGCAACTACTTCACAGCAGGGAAGCAAGCCGCCATTGATTTGTTCTGCGAAGAGCTTAAACCTGGCCAACTCAAACTTGCCGTTTATCTTATCTTCGAGCATGTTCACTTTTGACTTTGTAAAGAGGTCGATTAAAAATAGATGCCCTTCAAGTTTTTCGAACTCGGCGCTTAATGTCTTTTGTTCGCCTTCAAGCGCTAAAATTCTTTTGTTGGCTGCTTCGATCTGATCAACCTTGGCAAGTTCTTTTAAAAGCAGGTATCTTTCTTCTGTGGCTTTTTGGATGAAGGTATAAGTCTTTTCAAGCTCAAGACTGTCGCCTTCTTCCAGCTTCTTGAGAGCCTTGGCGATCTCTTCAAGCTCTATTGTCGCGGCCTTGTAGTCTTTGTTGTTTTCTGTTGTTGGCAGTAGCGCAAGTGCTTCTGATTTTTTAGCGTTAAGGTTTTCGAGCTCGGTAAGGCTTTGAGTGATACGGTCATTGATTGTGTCAATGTCGGAAAGAAGTTTCTCAATAGCTCCGACCAACTCATTGTTAGATTTCTTGAGCAAAACACCGTCGGTGTTGATCCTTTCAAGTGTTTCGGCCTTTGATTTATTGAAAGACGCTTCTGCCTTTATTCTAGCTTCTGCGACTTGTTCTTCCGGCAAGTATTGATTGCAGGTAGGGCAAACATCTGTAGCGGCATGCTCAAACTTTTTATCATTTACTGTCTGCCACTTAGTCCTTAATTGACCCATTAAGGCGGCATTGTTTTTTATCGAATCTTCATGGTTCTTTACTGTTACCTTTGACGCTTCAGACAACTTACGTTGCTCGGCTACAAATTTTTCAGACTCGGCTATCTGTGTTTCAATGCCGCCGACTGTCTCATTGCGCTTACGAGTGAAAGCGTTTTCAATGCCGATGATCTTTGTTTCGACTGTGGCAAGCTCTTTCTTTTTGACCACAATCTCAGCGCCGTTCTTGATTCGCTGTGCCTTTGCCTCTTCTTCGACGAGCAGGCCGGTTATCTCGTCAACTTTTGACTGTATGCTTGATGTGTTCGCCGGTAATTCAGGTATGCCCTGTTCAACCTCGTCAACTCTTGTCGGGATGCTGTCAAGTTCCTTGTTAAGTAGTGTACGCCTTGAAAGGATGATCTTTTTGACATCTTCCGGTGCTTTACCTGCGAGTATGGCGGTTAATTCTGCCAGTTCAGGATTATAGGCTATAACGTCGATATCTGAAATGTCGCCACACACGTCAAGCAAGATGTTACGGCGCTCTTGCCAGTGTAATTGCTCTGGAAAATAAGTAGGTGATGTGAGAAGTTTGAATACATCTTCTTTAGCAATTTTCTCTACTGCTTCGGTGTATTCCTTTTTTAACGCTGGCACTCCATCAACAAAATAATCGGTAGTATGGCCGGTAAATGTCTCAGTTGCACTGCCGCGCTTTTTTTTGTAATCTTCTTGATAGACCTTTTTTAGCGTGATGTTTCCGTTGTCTGTCGAAAACTCGCCCTCTACTGAATGGTCCAGCTTATGTACGACCTCGCCATTCTTGAGAGTTTTTATTTCAAATTTAGAGTTCCCCCGGCTGTCTTTATCGAAAAGAAGCCAGAAAACAGCATCGACTATTGTGGTCTTTCCTGTGGCATTATCGCCATAGATAGAAACATTTGCACCATCTGGTTTGAGGGTAAATTTTTTCATACCCTTGAAGTTTTGTAGATTTAGTTGTAATAATTCCATTTAGACGCTTATCCCCTATTATTTAGTGTTATTGGTTGAGGCTCAGGTGTTCGTGCATCTGAGCCTTTCTTTTGCCATCTGCCTATTGAGCATGGCTGATTTGGTTCTTTTGATTCTGGTGCGCCTAGCCGGTGACACTCGATGCTGAGTCCGTCGGTTTCTGAATGGTCGCAGGTTTCGCAAGTTTCTTTCATCGTAAGACCATTTCAATTATTCTTTTTTCTGTGAAATAAAGCTCAACCGTGTCGCCACCGTAATTGTCAATTTTGTACGAAAACTCCATCACATTCCCCCACTTAATATGTGTTCAAATCGTTTAGCTAATGTCTTGTTGTGCCTGGTGATTAGCCTCATTAAAATTTTGTTTTTATCGTCACGCTTTTTTAGGGCTTCTGATTCTACCAAAAGCATCAACCTCGCGGCAGGACCAGGAAGCTCCCGATGTTTTACGCTTCCCTCTTTAAGTTCCCAGCATTTAACCGTGTCCTCTGCGACGAAGAATCTTTGTCCAAATTCTTCCCGTGTTTCCTCTAGTGACTCACGGATCGCCTTGATTCTTTCCGGCGAGTAAAGAACAAATATTTGATGAAATAAGTTCTCGCAGTTAGGGGGGCAAGCGCCACTTTCTGAAATGCTATTTTTCACGCGTAATTCCGATCTGGCTTAATATTTCATCCAAACTTGAGACTATTGAGTAATGCCCGGCCCAAGTACTTTCCAAAATTTTCTGACTTTTCTTTTTTTCCGACTCGTTGACCTCACCGGTCCGCTTGCTGACAGCCCTAGCGGACTTAAGTTCGAACCAGTATGTCTTTTCACGAAAGCCAATCAGCAGATCATCGTGGCCTGTCTGAACAGTCACTCCGGGGATGGTGCGTAATGCCTCGATAATGGTTCCCTGGTTCAAGTCAACTTTTGCAGCCCTACGGTACTTGCTCATCCGACACACACCAAGCTGCAGAACCCATGCGAATGACCTGTCTTTCCGATGCCGTCAGTCTTAATATTGTATAGTTTCTTGCATCTGCAGCAGATCACCAGGAGGTGAGGAGATAACAGCTTCGCTCGATCTATCGTAATGCCATTGATTGTCATATTGCTTCCCTTGGTTCGGTTTCCACTTATTGACACTGTTGGGCCGCTCATCGACCTAGTGTTGAGGCACAACGCCAAAATTTAAAAAGGAAAATCATTTATGTTCGCTGAAATTTCTGCCGCTGTTACCAGCGCCAAGACCGCCCTTGAGATTGCGAAGGCGGCGCATGGCCTTTCCAATTACAACGAGCTTGTTGCCGCAGTCTCCGAGGTGAACACAAAGCTCGTGGAGGCCACCGTTGTTGCGCTCTCCAGTCTGGAGAAACAGTCTATGCTCTCCAGCGAGATAGCCGACCTTAAAGAAAAACTGCGAGAGGTTGAAAACTGGGAAAGTCAAATTAAGCGTTACAAGCTGCATGAATTTCCAAAAACCAAGGCGCTTGCTTATGCGCTGAAGACAGATATGGACCAAGAGGAGCCCCTTCACTATCTTTGCACAACATGCGTGAGCAAAAGAGAGAAGACAATATTGCAACCTCAAGGTCGCCTTTTGCTTTGTCCAGTTTGTAAAATAAATATTGAAACTCAAACTTCACCCCCAATGCAACGGACAGTCAGCAAGAGTCACTGGATGTCACGATAACCAAGTCAAAATTCAGGGCATGAATAAACTTCAGGCCCAACAAGCGCTTCGAGAGGGACGGCGGGGACGCGCTATCTCCGCAACCAGGTCAGTGGCCGCCGCCCCTCATGCTGGGCGTTGGGCTACAATTTAATTTTGAACTCAAGCGGCCCCACATTACGGGGGAATGGGGCTTGAGAGAGGGCGATAATCGCCAGCTCGATGTCTTGCATATCGTCGCCATCCATATACGTCCCACAGGAACCCCTGTTTTGGCCCAAGACTATACCGCAAAAACGCTCAAAACATCACCCCGCCAACTCTCTTGTTTCCCTCGTAAACCCCATCAAAGCAACCTCTTTGACATCTTTCGTTAATGCAATCCAACGGTGAGAACACCTTTGACTTTGCTTCGCTGAGTTTTTGTTCTATCAGTTTTTTGTGGCAGAGAATTTGCAAAGTGCCATTGCGGAAAGCGCGCCGTAGCCATAATGTAACAACATCGTCATGGTTGAACTTCAACCTGTTTCCGGCCTGGTTTTCCTTTGAGAAAATAAAATCTTTTTTCTTGGGCTTGGTTCTCTTTGGCTTGGCTGGCTTCCTGGTGTTGAAAGTTGGCAACCCCTTATCAACAGCTGCTTGCATGTCTCCGCCGTTACTATTCATCCGTGCATACAAAGTATCTTTTTTATACCCGTACTTTTTGCATATCTGCACCACAGTCAGCTCCTCGTTGTTGACCAGGTGCCTTTTGCCAACGTTGCCGACTTCTTTTTTGGCTAATGCGGCCTTTATCGCGGTTGGCATATCGTCATCATGCCTACGGTACATCTTATAAAGACGGGCGTATGGAACGTCAATTTCAATGGACCACTTGCGTAGTGACTTGCCCTTGTAAGTAATCATTTAGTTCCTCACCATTGCTGCCAGTATCCCGGCGCATGAGTAGATAATCGAGCACCATATAGCTACTGCGGCAAGCGCCATTGCTACGCCTACCGGGCCAGGTATTTCAATTTCGTCTTGGTGAAGGTCTTGGTCGCTGTAGTCTGTCATGGTCTTGCTCCTGTTAAAGTTTTAAAGGTATCGGGTTCGCGCAATTTGACTTAATGTGTCTGCCGGTAAGCAGACACACCCCCGAAGTTAAGTCACCAAAACCGCCAACTGGTAGTGGCCGGAGAGGAGGGTTTAGCCCGAAGGCGCACATTGCGCGTGATGCCGGCGGTGTTCCGAGATAGCGACAGGTAAATTACCCATAATTAGCCTCTTGAACGAAAATAGTTATCCAAACATGACAAATAAATATTGACTTTTAACCTTTTTGGTGCATATTGGTGTTAACCAACACGGTTAAGCTTTTAGCCCAACTGTCCAAATTCATTTACAAAGAGGAGATCGATCAAGATGCTCTTTTCTTTTATAGATATCATTTAGAGATATTGCGTCGTAGCCAAGGTCTTTGTTGATAATGTCAACGATCTTATTCGCATATTTAGGCTTAGGTGTCCGGCTATTGTCAGTTCCTGGGGCTGCGAGATACCTGCTTAAACTTTGTGGTGTCACCCCTAAAAGTTGAGCAAAGGTATGTTTCTTGACCCCTTTTAGTTTTAAATAGTCGAGGATCTTCTTCTGGTATGGTTGTTTGTGTTGTTTTTTTATTTTCATGCCGGACATTATAAACCTTTTTGGTTCTTTATGTCAACGATAATTTCCAAATTGGTTCACTTTTACATGAAACAGGAGGGTACAATGCAGACAGAGCGCGAAGTATGCAGGCTTAACCTTGTAAGGATTCTTAATGAGCATGAGGGAGACAATAATATTATTGCTGAAAAGATGGGGATATTGCCCGGATATCTTTCAAGGTTAATCCAACCGCCTAAAGCTGATGGCACATATAAAGACTCTGCTAGACCGATAACAGTTAAGGCCGCGAAGAAATACGCATCCCTACTGGGCATCCCGGTCGAAGAGTTTTATCGTCCCATCGGTGGGGATATCTCCGCCACCATTAACCTGTCGATGATTAAGAGAATTTTTGAGTGTGGCGAAAAATCATCGAAGATCCCATTCCGTGACGCCAGAGCTATGTATATATGGAACGAAGGGACTGCGGTTTACGGGCACGCATACGGATATAATGCCGATGCTTTTAACAAACACATATCCCCTTTCATAGAAAATGAAAGCATGCCGGACAGCGCTTTATTTTGCTCGGCAGTTGAGTGGGGGAGTTATAAATAATAGAAGCGTTTAAGGGTTGGGTCTGACGTGTCCCAAGAAAGCTGATTTACCTGTTCGGGTAATTTTTGTTGTTGATTATCCTTTTTGGTTCAAGTATGGTGCATTATTAACCAAACTTTAACCGGAGCCAGCTTTGCAGAACTCGCCCTACAACACCTCATATAATCACCTCAATGGAGGTTTATGTATGAAAGGGACAATATCATCTAGCCAGAAATGCGGCAAGGATGGCTGCATGAATAGCTTTAAGTATCGAGAAATGCAAAGTGTGATGCAGTGCGAGGCCCACCCGGAAATGATTTGGGCAGGGCCATGCTTTGTTCGCTTCGGTCGTAAGCATACAAAGCGCTTCGCCACAGTGCGGGACGCCGAAAGGCACTTGATAACCTTGCGAGGAAGAGAGGATGAAGGGAGCCTTGACCTTAGAGAGTATCAGAAGGATCAGCCCCTGGCGTTTTGCAATCTAGTAGCCAAATATTTAGAGCACAAAGAGAAGGAGACGCTGAGTAATTCTTATATCGTCCATACTAAGTTTGTCCTCGGCATGGCTGCGAACGATTGGGGCGCCCAGAACATTAAGACGATCTGCGAAGGCGAAATTGAGGATTTCCTTCTTAAAGACTTTGGCAAAGAGATCAGCAACAAAACAAGGGCATCATACAAGACTGTCTTGAGCTCGTTCTGGAAGTGGGTTGTCAGGAGAGAGAAACGGAAGAGCAAGCTTGAGATGCCAGAATTTCCAGAAATAACTTTTGAGCTTGGCTGGCGCAACATAATAGATATTGCCAGCCAGCAAGCAATTGTCGAGGAAGTAAAACGAATTTCCTACAAGCAGAACCCACGGATCTGGCTAGGAATTAAATTATTAACACTCTACCCAAAGATACGCCCTGGCGAAATGAGGAACATTCAAGAGGGTCATATTAACTTAAGAGAAGGATGGATAGTTATACCTCACCCAAAAGAGGGCAGGCCAAAATTTGTTCATCTTATCCCGGAGCATATTGAATTGATAAGCGAGACATGGGGAACAAGGGGCCTGCCTCATATGTTCTTTTTCAGGCATCTTAGCACCAAGTCAGGCGTCAATGAAGGAACTCAGTTCGGGCTTAAATATTTCAGGGTCTGGTGGAATAAGGCTTGTGAGAATTTGGGAATTAAAGATGTAGACTTATACGGTGGAACAAAACATACCACTGTTACAGCTGCAGGAAAGATGCTAACCCCAGAACAAATAAAACGAGGTGCGACCGGGCATGTGTCCAGAGCTTTTGAGCGGTACATGCTGCCGGACGTGAACGAAGCTAGATTAGTAACCCAACAAATTGCAGACACACAAAGGGAGCAATCTGGGAAGATATACAAACTTGGCAAAATTGTTGAAGGTGGATCATAGGTGGATCACCCACTCCGCAAAACCCCTGAAACAGGGCGCGGATGTTGGTTCAACTCCCGGCGCCTCCACCATTTTTACCCAATCATTTCACAGCCTTAACCGTTTTTAACCAGTCGTAAAATGTGGATCAGATGTGGATCAACGAAAAAGGGGCAACCAAATTAATGGTTGCCCCTTTTTCTATTAAACAACTAATCTTCCGCGCTAGTCTACTTCGGCCTTCTCTTCCATTGACCTAGCTAGTTCGGCGACACGATTATTGAGTCTTTCATTTTCAGTTATCTTAGCCTCAAGGCTCCGGTAGAGGCCAGCTAGTTTTCTACAGACAAGAAAAATTCCCACCACCCCACCCACCCACATAATGAACACAACAAGATAAGCCATACCGTGTCCGTGCATCACTATTTCTACGGTAGTTCCGTATGTAGCGACCAGATCTTTAATTGCCACACTGTCTTTGTTGAGCTCATACCAAAAAACCACAGCAAGCCCAGCACATAATATGGTCCATACCACTAGGGCCAAAAAACAAATCTTCTTAATCATTATCTTCTTCACCAGCACTTTTCTTCGTTGCTATCTCGTATATTTTTCGTGCGCCGTCTCTTAGCCTTTCGAGCTCAGACTCAAGTTCGACTATCCTCTCATTTGGCTCTATACCATAAACTAGCCAGTCCAGGGAACACTCAGTTTCGTCGGCAGCCAAGATAAACCAGTTAGACGGAACTTCTCTTTTTTGTAAGGATGCACTGACAGATTGACGAGTTATCCCAAGTCTTGACGCCAGCTGATTGCCATTCTTACTGCCAGTGACTGTCATTAATCTGGCCATCTGAGAGTCGAACTCTTTCTTGTTTCGTTTTATCATCTTTTGTAAGTTTTTGTTGACATTTAATCCGATGCAGTTATAACTACCCACGTTTTTGCCTAGGCAAAACACTATGGAACAATGCCAGGGACTGGCATTGTTCCAGCAACATAGCATTATGTCACATTGATTATCGGAATGCCATTATTTTTATTAAATATTTACTTACTGGGGGGAGAGAATGGGTGGAAATGAAGGGGAAGAAATAAATTGCGACATTATATTCTGCGAGGTGAACAGCCTTGAGTCAATCGCCAAGACACTTTCTTTGTACTGTAAAATGATGGCGTCTGCACACGAAGATGAGTTCTTTGAAATACAAGACTTGAGCTCCGAAATTATTGAACGGTGCCGCGAAGGAATATACGAGGCATTAAAGGGGATAGACGACAAGCTAAACAGGCGACAAAAAAAAGAAAGCCACCAAGTTCGCAGCTTGGTGGCTTTCGGGCGTGATGTTCAAAACGATGACGACACAGCTCTTTACCTATGATGGTGAGACCAAAGGCGCCAATATTTTTTTTACACGATCTCGCCATGCTGTGTAAGATCATTCTTCCCTGTAGCAGAGGGATGATCACAAAAAGAAAGCGGCTGATAAGATCGATGGGCTGTTGACGTTTTAATCACCGGGCAGGACTAATACTGGTGGGAAGGCGAAGGCCACCGGCAGGGTCTTTCCGGCAAAGTAGATATCCAGGTGCGGGTATTCATACTCCCCAGCCATGGCGGCTATGGCGGTGGTGCCTCCGACCGTGACAACCATCTTGGCAGCGGCGGTATCGATTTCGTGGTCGAACTCCTGATCAGCGCCCAGGCCAATAACGGCGTCATCGGAGTCAATAACCTTGCCAGCCTCCAGACAAAGTGCCACGCGCTCAATTGAGGCCATCTGCAGGGCGGTTAAGATCACCTCTTCGCCTGTATCCACCTGTTCTGCTCTTAGCTGCACGATAATTGAGCTGCCGTGGCCGATTCTGATTGTTGCTGTTGAGTTTTTCTGCACTTTTCCACCTCGTATGTTGTAAGCCTTGTATATGACAGATATGTTGTAAGCCACCGGGTAGGCCAGGCGGATGATGTTGGAGACGCCGGTGGAGTCGGCAAACGTATTGTCTGGCGTATCAACCCAGACAAATTCCGGGGAGTCTTCAAAAATAAAATCTTCAGCCATATTCTTGCCTATTTTTTAATTGCGGGGCAATTAGTGCTGTTACAGACTGCACATCCTCGTTTTTTACAACCAAGCATCTCTTCCAATTGTTTGATCCGGTTGAAACTTGAGTCAATAATTTTGGCTATTGATTCTTCTATCATTTTAACATTTTGCATTTGTGTTTCTTTAACTCACTATCTCGCAGTTTTTACATGCTACCGCCGGAAAAGGCTCCGCCGCGCATACGCTTATAAATGTTATTAACCCGGCCAGCTCTGTGCATTACTGATGCTGTGCCAGCCACACCTGCAGTGATGGCACTCATTGTGTACTCATCATCTGCATTGATGGTCACATCACACATTATTTCGCGTGCTGTGCCATCGTTAATCTCGCAAACCTGAACACTATTTTGGTACAGCCGAAAGCCATCGGCGGTGCCTGTGTAGCTAAAATATACTGTAATCTGTTGTGCTGATACTGTTTCAACGCCAGTTAGTAACAGCACAAGTGAAAACACCACGTGAACTATTTTCATTGGTATCTCATGATAAAATTAGTGCCGGTGCGCGTGGCCTGGCCGTTGCCGTTGTCTTTAACTATAAGCCGTCCTGTTGGGTGCGATTGCCCGACAACAGCGTTGCCAGTTTTATATTGCCACTCGACGCCAGCGCCATCCGGGTCTTGAACGCGCTTGAACGCAAACGCTGCACTGATAGTTTCAGCGACGAAGATGGCCGTAATCTCGATATGATCAGCATCGCCATTGGTTTGCGTCGGTAGTGTGTAGGGGCCTGCATAATTATGCAGATACTTGAAATCGATAATATCACCAGCAACATAGCCATGGGCCGTGGCAGGGATATTGACTGTACCACCGCCATTATTAATGATGTTGCCGTTGGTTGGGTAGGCGAAGTCGTATGAGCTAGCAACGTAGGCCTCATATACGCCGGTGATAACCAGATAATCAACATCACCAAGTGTCTGCGACGGAAGTGTGTGCGCTCCAGCCCATGGGCTACCACTCAACGTAACCAAATCACCGACACCGAACCCGTGGGCAGGAACGGGAATGTTGATTGTGCCGTCGCCGTTGTCCACCGCCTCAGATGCGGTCAGATGAATCTCGGCCTGGGTGGTAAATGTCTCGGCCACATAGGAGGCGGTGAGTTCAACATGAGTTAAATCGGCATTGGTCTGGGCTGGCAGGGTGTGCTGGCCGCTGTAGTTGGTTGTGCCGGTTATCGAGACGATATCACCCTCAATCAGCTGGCTCGGGAGGCCCAGCACTGGCAGGTTTACCGTGCCTCCGCCATTATCTACTGCGGCGCCGGAAAGATATAATCGTTTCCCGTCGAAAAACTGTTTCTTACCACTCGTCAGTATTACCCGTTGAGCATCCCACGTTGGTTCGCTCGCGCCGGTAGTTCCTGCTCTGGTACACTCCCAGTAGCCGGTTGTGTTTGGAAACCCTGGGAGAGTTACATCGGCTGGCAACGGCGGGTCATAGTCAGCAGCTAACAAAACATCGCGCTTGAAGACGGATATCGTCTCGCCAAGGGCTTTGACAGTGTTGGCCAGCCAAGGCCCTTGTAACCAAACCTGACGCAAGGTGATTTTAGGCCGGGGGTTTGTTGTGTCAACAGTAATTGCCGGAGTTGTACGGTTTGCCGGATTATCAATGATTGATGCGACCTGGGTGCCGTTGGCGTATACCGTCACAGCTGTGAGATGCGGAGCTGACGGCAATGGCCCGGCATCGTCTGGATCAAATGTCACCCATGATCGATCTGTTGCAGCGCCGTAGGGGCCGGGGACGCCTGATATGGTATCGACCTCGTAGGTGACGGTCAGGTTGAGCGGCGTTGAAAGGCAGGCTATAGGCTGTAGGCTGTAGGCTGTGAGCAGTAGTGCGATAATAATGCGGATCATGATTTATCTCCTTACCATGCAGCCAGGGTGGCTCGAAGCCAAGAGTCCTGCTGCACGGTGACTGTGGCCCCGGCCACCTCATCAACGAGGACCTCAGTGACTACAATATTATTGGCATCGGTGATTGAGGCCACCGTGAACGTGCCGGTATTGGAAGTCGAGCCAGTTATAACAATACTATGGCCGACAATGGCATTGGTGCCGATAGGATCGGTAGGGCTGTTGATGGTACTGGTGGCCAGAGTGAATGAGACATCAGCCTTAGCAGCAACGATATCGGTGGTTGTGCACAGATAATAGTGGGTGGCATCATAGGACCAGGTGCCTGCCGTGCACACATCGGTGGCCAAGGCCGGAGTGGCAAGGGCTGGATTTAGCTCAGTATCACGGGCGATAGCGGCATCAATATATGATTCGGCCACGGTGCCTGTAGTTATGTTTGTGCCGCTGATCCCGGTGCCGACTTTGCTGCCGGTCAGCGAGCCGTCCCCCGCCAGATCGGCGAGATCATCGTCATATGCTTGCACTGTTACACCAATATCACTGTCCAAAACAGCATCAGACCAGCCCATAGTTCCCGTAGCGTTAGTAGTCCAGACCTGCCCGTCTACGCCATAGACGCCGGGTAATGTCA
>Ga0100403_1001906_pt1 | contig 17732 bp, 14 predicted proteins | sample CryGeymet201501t_FD_83663 | JGI IMG/M metagenome (GOLD analysis project Ga0100403, IMG submission 83663) | Groundwater microbial communities from Crystal Geyser aquifers in Utah, USA - Crystal Geyser metaG 2015-01t | ecosystem: Environmental > Aquatic > Deep subsurface > Groundwater | place...
GTCGATTTTTTCATGGCTAAATGTTACCACGGTTAGTCATTAACAATCAATTAAGAGGTGTTTTCTACTCGCGAATAGCCTAGGCGACTTCATTTTGGTAGCAGGTTTCGCAGTACACGATTTCCGGACGGTCGGGGGCGTAGCTGGTTTGATATTTGGAATTTATTTAGAATTTAGATATTAGAACTTAGAAATTGCCATTGATCTAGCTTTGCTAGATCAATGGCTCGGGGTGTTCTTCAATACTAGTATCTACCTTTTGGCCGGTGATGATGGCCTTTTCGCTGGCACTTCGGATAATAGTAGATTCTTCTTCTTCTATCAACTTTTTGGCGGCGCCGGCGGTGATGGCAAACTGCTCGCGACTTGAGGCGATGATTTCTTCTCGATAGGACTGGTGGACCGGCTTTTTAACGAATAGAGTCGCGGCGGAGAACGGGTCGTAAGACTCGCCGTCGATCATCAATTTGATGTAAAACTCTTGCTTACCCAGGTTGATGAAGTCTTTCACTTTAAAAATTGGGGCAAACTCGTACTCCAGGACCTCGGCGTCCGCGCCACCAACACGGAAGCTGATCATGGTACCGGTGTTACCAAGCACGGCAGAGAGGACCTTGGGCAAGAGCTGACCCATGTACTGGTGGGCGATGGTGATGGCGATGCCGTATTTACGCGCCTCGGACATGAGGTTTTCAAAGGTCTCCGTAACCACGTTTTGAAACTCGTCCACGTACAGGTAGAAGTCGGTGCGGTCTTTTTCAGGCATGCGGGCGCGTTGCATACCGGCCTGTTTAATCTTGGTCAAGAACATAGCACCAAAGAAGCTGGAGTTTTCTTCGCCAAGGCGGCCCTTAGACAAGTTTATTAGAACTATTTTCTTTTCGTTCATCAACCTCTCCAGGTCTATCTTGTTCTCTTTTTGACCGAAGATGTTGCGCAGCATTGGATCGGATAAAAACTGGCCGAGCTTGTTAACGAGCGGGATGATGGCGTCGGTATCAAACTTTTCAGACCAGTCTGCGAATTCAATTGCCCAGAAGCGCTTGACCATGTCGTCTTCTATGTACTCAATCACTTTTTGGCGGTAGTTACGGTCTGTGAGCATGCTGATCATGCCGCGCATGGTCGCGTGCGGGTAGTCTAAAAGAGCCAGGGTGGTGAAGCGGAAAACGTGCTCCAGACGCGGCGTCCAGTTGGCACCGAACTGCTTTTCCATGACCTCGATCAGGCCTTGGGTCAGCTGGTGCTTAAAGTCTACGTTCACGTTGGCCAGCGGGTTAAACGAAGCCGGGTACTCGCTGTCTGCCGGATCAATGATACAGACGTCTTTAATGCGCTCCTTGGGAATGGCCACGAGCAGGTCTTCAATAACGTCACCGTGCGGATCCATCAAGCAGAGCCCCTTGCCATAAGCCACGTCTTGGCGTAACAGCAGCTCCAAGAGCTTTGATTTACCGACACCGGACTTACCAACAATGTAGACGTGGCGGCGGCGGTCGTCCCTTTTGATACCAAAAACAAACTTCTTTTCCTCAAGCGCGGCCACGTAGTTGGTCCGGCCGATGAAGCAGATCTCCTCCGGACTGCCCTTACCCATGACGGGCAACTCCGGCGGCGGCGGTGCGTATTTAATTATCTGAATCTTTCCTTGTGCCATTTGATAAACCAGGTTGATTAGTTCTATTTAGTATACCACTTCAGGAACGGCTCACGAAAACGGCCTGCAACATTCCTGCGATCCGTTTTCAGACCACTTCCGCTTGGTAGCACCCCAGTACTAGAGCAAAGCTCACTACGGGGCAGGCTGTTCTTATGTTCATATGACTTCCTGCTGATAGCATGATTCACAATATACTATTTCTTCTCGATCGGGGGCGTAGGAAGTTTGAAATTCATTCGGGCACGGCTCGCCTGGGTTATGTACCCGGTGATCTTTGTTTTGATTCTGGTAAGCGCCGTTGCTAGATTTTTCCCCAGCGCACTGACACTGGCGCTCGTACTGCTTTACTGGATTACGGAATTGAAGGCGCTCATTTCGCCGACAGTCAGCGCACCGACGTGGCAGCGGTAGTTCAAAGCGGCGATAAAACTCTAGCTCCTTGGGAATGATGCGGTAGGCGCGCTTGCATTCGCCACAGGCAATCGCTTCTTTGAGAATTGAATCTTGCACATCGGCGATCGCATCCGGAAGGTCCGTAGCCTGCATTGTTACCTGAAACTCCTTTTTGGGAGTATCCCGCCAAAGTAGCGATTGGGCCTCTGCCTGTTCCCTAGAAAGAGGCAGATAGCTTTGCGAAGCGGATTCATTATAGGCAAGGGGGCTGAATTCGGCCGGGAAAAATTCTCCGTACTTATATACTCGGCCGCCGACATCGGTATAAGGCGTTTCGTTCATGTGCGCCTTTATCTTTGGCACTAATTCTTCGTACTCTTCCTTTGAATACTGCTTGTTGAAGATACAGTACTGCTTAGAGCGCAAGCCAACGCAGGCGAACAGATTAGAGGAGGAATGGCAGTTGACGCAGTATTCAGAGTCCGTCATGTTCGGCCAACAATCAAGGCAGAACTTAAGCCCACTGCACTTTTCTCCGCAAACCGCGGCTTCGTACATTAACTCAGATCCGCCACCCCAGTTTGAGTAGTCCCAAGAGTCTTTCACTCCTTCAACGGCGTTAACAGAGTAGCGCACGTTCTCTCCTTTAACTATTTGATATGAATTTTTTACATTTTTTGACTCCCAGATATATTCGCCCGTCACCTGTTCGTTCAGCGCGCCGGACATATAGCGAAGCGGATTACGGAGCCAGAATTCATGCGCGGCCTGCTTAGCTGATTGCAGACCCGTATCCGTATGCAGAGCAAACTCTTTTATCTTCTTCTGATACTCATATTTTGTGTATGGCTGATTGAAGATGTGGTACTTTTTGTGGCGTAAGTTTATGCAGCCGAAGCAGTCGGCGCAGTCAATGCAGTTCCTGGAAAACCAGGTATTTTGGCAGCCGACATTTGCGCAGCCAAAAAAATCGCGATAGCTTTCGGCGATACTAAATCCTCCATAACAAAGCTCATTATCGCTAGCCTGATATAGATCCATACAGTTCTTCAGGCGATTGAAGGAAATGCAGTACTGGCATTCTTCCCCGCTGTCACCATTAAAACAAAGGTAGCTGTTTTTGAGGTCTGAGGCCTGGTTGCAGTAGTCGCTATTCACTAAACGCTGAATGGAGCGAGACAACCATGGCACTTCGCGCATCAGATTTCGGTACTGCTCAAAGAACGGCCGAGAGAAATCATAATCACGCCCGTAACTCATCGGGTCCCAGCTGTCGGAATACCAATACTCGTTTTCGTAGATTTTAATTGGTGCCTGCGCCGGAAATGTGGAGAAGATCTCATTTCCAGTATGCGCGTCTTCCTTCCTAAATAACTGAAACTGATTATAGAAGGAGAATCGGCGCTGAAAACGACACTGTGGACAAAATGTCGGCGGCGGTACCTGCATCATTTCGTAAAACTCAAAATCCTCCGGTTCAATGGAGAAATTCTGCTTGCAGTTTTGGCACTGACGGGTCTCTGTGCTCATATTTTAAATCTTTTTCTGATAAAAATACGCGTTTTCATCTTAACCATCCCCCAGCCAAAGCGGATGATACCAGTCAGATGCATTAGGCGAAGTTTGAGATTGCTCATGATTAAATAAGCTCAGCTTGATAACATTTTTCGCAATACATGATTTCCTTCCTTTCAGGCGCAAAAGCAGATTTAAAACTATTCGGGCAGTGTTCTGTACCGTGAAAATGTTTCATTTCGTTTTGGTAAAGCCCGTTTTCTGACCTTTCTCCAGCACACTGACAGGTGCGATCATGAAGCTCAAACATCCCATTTCTTCTCTTGTCTCTTTGGCCATGGCGACAGTTTGGGCAGAGTCTGGGTAAAGCAATATTAATTTGTCGATAAAAGTCTAGTTCGGAAGGAGTAATTTTAAAGGCAGTAGTGCAGTGTTCTTGACAAGAGCCGGCATGCTCACAGGCTATTACCTCATTGGTTATGCTGTCTGGCGCGTCTTTAATATGATCGGGAAGGCTGCCTGTCTGCATAGTTATCGTGTAATTGCGTTCTGGCTCGGAGTGCCAAGAAAACCCCTTCTCTTCTGCCTCCTGTTTTGTAAGCGGGAAACGTTCGTAGGCATTTGATTCATTGTACGCGACAGGCATATGCTCCATAGGAAAGAACTCGCCATAGCGGTATTCTCGTCCGGCCCTATCAATAAAGGGATTATTTTTAGCAGACTCAATTATTCTGGGAAGCAAAGCATGGTACTCGCTTTTTGAATACGGCTTGTTTAGGATACAGTAGTTTTTCTTTTTAATACCGGCGCAGCCAAAGAGATTTTGAGAGTGAAAACACTTATTAGAATACTGCACATTGACACAACCGTGCGTATTGTTGGTAAACATGACTCGCTCCCCTCCTATACAGCCAGTAACTTCGTATAGCAATTGGCTTTTATCTCCGCCGCCCCAGACATCATAGCTATCCTTCATGGCCAAACCAGACATAACAGTAAACTTTAGGTTTTCGCAACCCTCGGTAACTGAAAAGCAATAATGGCAATTTTTAGCATGATTGATATTGTTACCGCTGACGTCTACTGAATTTGCGGTTATGGCCCAACGTCGCGGTGTTTTGTCGAGCAGATATTGAAATTCTTGTTTTGCCCGCTGAAGAGTTGTGTAGCTACCGATGTCCCATTTTTTAATCTCTTCCTGATAATCATTTTTGGAATAGGGCTTATTAAAGATATAGTAGTTTTTGTTGCGCAGATTGACACAACCAAAGCAATTTTTACTACCCTTGCAGTCATACAAAAAGGCAGAATCCATGCATTCGTCGGCAACATGGGCAAACCTTACATTGTACAGGCCAAAGGAATTGCTTACTTCGTAGCTCATCTCTACTTGATTAGTAAAAGTGACATCTACAGAATTGCGCGAAAAAATCGGGGTGTAGCTATACATTATGTTGTCCGCATGATAAGCACCAAAGACTAAATAACAGTTTTTCGAGTTAACGCAATCTTCTGAGTAGGTACAGTTGACTGCGTTAGTTAGGTTAAGTGCTGGCCTAGGAACTTCTCGAAATAATCTATCGATCTGCTCAAAAAGAGACTTACTAAGGTCATAGTCTCGACCATAGCTAAACGGATCCCAGGCGTCTGATTTGTAGCAGTCTTGGCAGTAGACATTAAGATCTTTGCCTGGTGAATAGACGCTAATTGTATCTTTCTTACAGAGCCCACATGCTCTCTTATATAGCGAGCGCTCGTTACGAATAGCCAATCGGCGCTGCATGCGACATTGCCAGCAAAACATGGGCGGCGGGACATCAATACGCCGGTAGAACTCAAAATCCTCCGGCTCGATCGTGAACTCCTGCTGACAATTTTGACAAAATTTTTTCTCTTCCTCTGCCATACTAGGGGTTGGGCTAATTCGTGCGAATAAGCCGAGTTAGCTTGTGGGTATGTTTAAGATCGTTTTAATCGATGGCTTGGCTTCTTCCTTCAAGCGATAAAAAACTTCCACGTCGCGCTGCTCTTTTGCTAGCAGGTCAACCGCGTATAGGACTGCCAGGTGTCGAGAGGTTGACTTGAAGGATAGCCCTATCTCCCGAGAGATGGCGCTGACATGTGCTTCTTTTTCTTTGGACAGGAACTTGAGAATCGCCAGGCGCCGCGCGTTAGCGAATGCCTTGAGGAGTTTTTCGAGCTTACGCATAGCTTTTTAAATTTTCTCTTTCTTTCAGTATATACCCATTGGGCTAATTCGTGCGAATAAGCCGGCAGAGTTGCGTGAATTAGGATTGGTACAAAATCAGATGGTTTCGGATTTGTAGCACTGCTCGCAGTAGATTATTTCTTTAGCTTCTTCGCGGAAGCTGGTTTCAAATTCGTTGGGGCAGGGCTGGTCACCGTGTGAATGCGCCACCTGGTTGGCGTATTGACCACTTGCATCCTTAGCACCGGAACAGTGGCATTTGGATAGCCGGAATACAGGCGGGTTTACAAAACGGAAGCGGCGGGCGAAGCGGCAGTCCGGGCAGCGGCGTGGGATGGGCAGCTTGATGTTGCGGTAAAAATCCAGCTCCATGGGGATGATGCGAAAGGCGGCACCGCAGGTTTGGCAACCGATGATTTGCTTTAAGACGTCGTCTTGCACGTCAGCAATATTATCCGGCAGATCCCCTGCTTGGATAGTCGGCTCTATCTGTCTCCTCTCCTCGTCGCGCCACTGGTATCCTTGCGCTACAGCTTCTTCTTTAGTGAGCGGGAAAAATGTTTGAGCTAAACTTTCATTATACGCCAAAGGGCTAAACTCGGCGGGAAGAAATTCGCCATATTTATAGACTCTCCCTTGGCCGTCTGTGTATGGCAGATCATTCATGTGCTGTTTTAGCTTTATGACAAGCTCTTTATACTCCTCCTTGGAGTACTTTTTGTTGAGAATAGCGTATTCGCCTTTTTTCAAACCCACGCAGCCGAAAGCATTCGCTGTACCAAAGCACATCACACAGTATTCAAGATTACTGATGCTTTCCACACAGTTAAAAGAGAATTTTATGTTCTGTGCCTCAACACCGGCAACCATAGAGTCATACATTAGCTCAGATTTGCGACCGACAATTGAAAGATCATAGCAATCTTTCGCGTCCTCGATCATCTGGCAATGCTTCATATCTTCACCATTATGAATGAAATAGCTATCTTTCACATTTTTGCAGTGCTCAATGTGCTCTCCCGTAGAATCTATCACATTGATGGCCAGGGTAAACCGATTTGGGTGTTGGAGCCAAAGTTCTTCTGCTTTTTGGCGCATCTCCTCTACGGACTTAAATAAACCGGAGTTAAATTCAGTCATGAACTGTTTGTGCTGCTCCTTAGAAACCGGCTTGTTGAAAATATAGTAGCTTTTATTCCGTAAGTTAATTGAGCCAAAAATATTATTGCAACCGATAATGTTCTTGGAGAACCAAATATCATGACTCTCTTCAACGTTGGTAGAGAAAAAAACGCGCTGGACCTCGTCTGCCATATAGTTGTCGTAGCAAAGCTCTGCGTGCCGGGATTGATATAGATCAAATCCTTCTTTGACACTAGAAAAGCCGATCACATATGCGCTGTTTTCTATATCAAAACCGTGAAAACACAAATAACTATTCTTGCCGCCATTAAGATTGGCGCAATAATCTGAGTTTACTAGATTCAAGGCACTACGGCTTGGCCATGGTACTTCATACATCAACTCTTTAAGCTGCTCCAGGAATGGCCTATTCCAATCAATGTCGCGGCCATAGTCTAGCGGATTCCAGCCGTCTGACCACCAAAAACTGCGCTCATATACTTTTGCGTCTGACTCTTTTGGAACTGTGGAAAAGATATCCTCGCCAGTGTGGCTGTCTGGCCGACGGTACAGGTTATGCTCATTGCGGAAAATAAATCGGCGGACCATACGGCACTGCGGGCACCAAGTGGGCGGTGGAACGTCTATTTTTTGGTAAAACGCAAAGTCTTCCGGCTCAATGACGAAATCGGTTTTGCAGTTCTGACAGTTGCGTGTTTCTTTTTCCATGATTTGGTTTTTCTTATTCTAATGTTCTTGAGAACATTGGAGTAAGGTTAAGCTACTTCGGCTTGGTAACACTGTTCACAGTAGGTGATAGTGTCTGAGGCTGGGTCGTAGGGGGTCTTAAACTCATTGGGACAGGGACCAGCGCCGTGGAAGTGGCTGGCTGTGTTTTTGTATAGGCTATTTTCAGAGCTGGCTCCGCCGCACTTACACTTGCCGGCAAAAAGCTTGAGCGGGGCGAGACTGGCGAGACGACTGGCGTGGCGGCAGCTTGGACAGAGCGTAGGGAGAGCAACGTTCAGCCTCCGATAAAAGGTTAGCTCCTGAGGTAAGATGCGAAAGGCCGTGGAGCAGCCGTCTTGGCACTCACCTTTGTGGGCGCACTCTATAACTTCTTTGGTAATTTCGTCTGTTATCTCGGATAGCTTAGGCGGGAGTTGGCCGGACGGGATGGTTATTTGATAGCTCTTTACATCTTGGTCCCGCCAGGTAAAGCCTTTTATGATCGCATCTTCTTTGGTTAGGGGAAAATATTCTTGGGCAACGGTTTCGTTATAGGCGAAGGGTGAAATCTGGCTTGGGAAAAAGTCGCCGTATTGATGCACTCGGCCGCCAGCGTCGGTGTATGGCATCTGGTCCATGTGCGCCTTTATTTTCGGCACAAGTTCTTCGTACTCCTCTTTTGTGTACTGCTTGTTTAGGATGCAGTACTGTTTATCGCGCAAGCCGACACAGCCGAACAGGTTGCTTGAACCGCGGCAGTTGTAGGAATAAGCCGCGTCGTGCGTTGAGCTCATCAGGATGCAGCCGAAAAGCCTTTGGCAGTTGCCGAAGATTGCTGTTGATTCATAGCATTCCTCTACGCCGTGGCCTCCGTGGGAGCAGGAATAAGAATCTTTATACGTGTTGAAGGTCAGGAAAACATCGCGAAGATTTTCAGCCGGTCCGAAAATATCAAAACAGTTTTGAATGTTTTTGGCGTCGTTTATTCGATTACCGACTGCGTCTTCAGTTCTAATGATGTCAGCGTATTTTTTAGGAAATTTTTTCTTAAATTCGTTAAATTTTTGCTTAAACTCCGCCAACTTGTTGGCATCGGAAAAGTCCAGCTCGGCTTTCTTTTGTTCGTACTCTTCTTTGGAGTACTGTTCGTTGAATATGCAGTACTGAGCATTTTTCATATTAACGCAGCCGATGCAGTTGGATAGCCCGGTGCAGTCGTCTAAAAAGGCACTTTCGGTGCAGTCTTTGGCCCAGTTAATGAACATGCACTTGTATTGAGACCGACTGTTTTTAACCTCATAGGAAAGTTCATTCTCATTGGTCATGTAGTTATCCAGACAGTCTCGGCTGTAGAAGTTGAAGGTGGAGTACATGCAGTTCTCGTTGTAGTCGCCACCAAAGACCAAGTAACAGTCTTTGTTGTCGGTGGTCATGTTGCAGTAGTCGCTATTGGTGGAGTTCATGTTAAACAAAGACATCCAGGGAACGGCCTTGATCAGCTCTTGAAACTGCTCGAAGAACGGCCGGTTAAAGTCGTAGTTCTTACCAAATTGCAGGCCCTCCCAGGAGTCACTCCACCAGGCTTTTTGGTCGTAGATATTAAGGGGCTTTTCCGGGGCATAGATTGAGAGCATCTCCTCGGTGTGACCCGGAGCGTCGCATTTGCGCTTGTAAAGCTTGTTTTCATTCCGAAAGCTCATGCGGCGTTGGAGGCGGCAGTCAAAGCACCAGGTTACGGGACGTGTCTTAAAACGCTCGGAAAACTCAAGGTCACCGGCGGTGAGCGTGAATTCTTTTTGGCAAGACTGACAAGTCGCAGATACTGAGCTTGGCGAATGTGTTTTTGTTTCTTTTTCCATGATTTGGTTTTTCTTATTCCAATGTTCTCAAGAACATTGGAGTAAGGTTAGACGACTTCTTGTTGATAGCATTGTTCACAATACACTATTTCCGGGCGGTTGGGGGCGTATGGGGTTTCGAATTCATTGGGGCAGTGGTCTTGTGCGTGAGAATGAGTGATTGTATTTTTGTACTTCCGGTTGTCGGAGGACTCTCCAGCGCACTGACATTGCCGGTGCCACAGATTCATTGGATTCCTCAACTTTAATCTTTGATAGTGTCTGCATTTGTAGCATAGATCTGGGACGGGCAGGCTCAGGCTCTTATAAAACTGTAGCTCTGCGGAGGTTACTCTAAAAGCTATCGTACAGTTGTCGGCACACTCGCCTTTGTGTGCGCACGGTAGAGTCTCCTTTAAAATACCGTCTTCTACATCATGGATATCGTCCGGGATGCTTTCTAGTGTAGCTTTGTTGTCTTTAATGCTTTTCTCCTTCCAGCCAAGGCCATTTTCGACTGCCTCTTCCTTTCTCATGGGGAATAGCTCGTAGGCTATTGTCTCGTTATAGTCCAGTGGGCTAATTTCAGCCGGGAAAAACTCTCCGTATTTGTACTCTCTGCCTTTTTTATCAATGTATGGAAGCTCCTTCATCTGCTCAATTATCTTCTGAGTTAACTCCGTATACTCCTCCTTACCATACTGCTTGTTCAAGATGCAGTAGCTTTTGTTTTTGAGCCCCAAGCAGCCAAAGATATTGTTGCAGCTTGTAAAGTTCATCGAGTACTGGACGTCAAATGAGACACCGCCCAAGAAAGAGTGTTTGATATTATTGGATGGGCCCCAGAGGGCGAAGGTATCAAAAACTCGCTCAATGCCGTGACCCATGTGATTGATGCTTAGGCAGTCCTTTACGTTAAAAGCTACAGTATATGCGTCCTTAATGTTCTCGGCCGGACCAGATACATCAAAGCAGTTTAGACAGTTTTTTACTTCAATTAAGTTTTCGCCGATGGAATTCTCTGATCTGAGAATTGTAGCAAAGCGACGGGGCATTCTCATTTTCAGTTCGTTGAACTGCTTCTGGAATGCTTCTAAGCCGCTGCGGGTGTGCAGTTTTAGCTCCTGCTTTTTCTGGGCATACTCTTCCTTAGAATACTGCTTGTTTAAAATGCAAAAGCTCTTGTTTTTTAGGCCCACACAGCCAAGGCAGTTGTTTAGATTCTTGCAGTCGTACAAAAACCAGCAGTCTGTGCAGTCACCTGAAAGCTGGCAGTAGAAGGACTTGTACAGACCCGTCGAATCGATGCTTTGATAAGAAGATGCTGACTTTTCTGACCAGTACTCATCCATGGAGTTTTTGCACTGGAAGTTGAAGGTTGAATATAAGCAGTCTTCATTATAGTCTCCTCCGAAGACCAGATAGCAGTTCTTGTTGTCAGCCGTAAAGTTACAATACTCACTATTAACATTGTTAAAGTTCACCAGGCTTTGAAATGGGACTACAGCCAGGAGTTCCTTGAACTGCTCAAAGAATGGCCGGCTGAAGTCGTAGTCTTGGCCGTAGCCCATTGGGTCCCAGTTATCTGATCGCCAATACTCCTGGTCATAGACAACTACTTTTTTATCATCAGAATAATTAGAAATCAGCTGCTCGCTATGCCCTGGAGCATCGCAAGTACGCTTATAAAGATTTTGTTCATTTCTGAACGAAAGCCGCCTTTGAAGCCGACAGTTTGGGCACCAGGTTGGCAAAGGAGCCTCTAGGCTTTTGCAGAACTCCTTATCATAGCCAGTGACCTGGAAATCTCGCTGGCAGTTTTGACAGGTGCGAGTTTCTGATTGAGGCATGGTAATAATAGATTGCCACGCTTCCCCCCTTCGCACAAGGCTACGGAGGGGCGCGGCGCTCGCAATGACAAGGAAAAGCAAGAAATTAAACGGCTCACAGCCGGTTGTGAGCCGTAACCGTGAGCCATATTTGTCTATTTTCTTGCAAGGCGCTTGTAAATCTTGTCTCGCTTGTCGGCAACCAAGAGCTGAATATCTTCTCGGGGGGTGAACATAAAACCAACTCGATAGTCGCGAGTGATACGAAAACTTAAAAAATCACTCAATGGCGACTTGAGTGATTTTACATGGAGCCTTGGATCAAATATATTCTTCTGGGCAACAGTCAGCAAGTCGGCAAGCTTGTTTAGAATCTTCTTTGGTAACCTCTTTACGTCCTTCTCAAAATCTTTATCAAAGAAGATTTTAACCGGCTTTGCGTACATGTTGCAAAAAATCTTTTTTGGAGGAAAATTGCTTCAATGGATTGCCGGAACTCGCGCGCTTTGTGATTTTTTTAATAAACACCTCTTTATACTCTCCCTCGTTATCTTCGGGGACAGCAAAAAATAGCTGTCGGAATTCCGCCACTTCCTTGCGCAGTTTCTTTACCTCTGCGTTCAATTTTTTTACCTGCATCTCCGTACTCATATTTTGGATGATAGCAGACTTAAAATTAAGTATCAATGATTGATTGTTGAGCGTGGATTCCCGTGTGCGCCATGCCTACCGGCAGGTAGGCTACGGGAAGAACGACTTCGGTATTCCCTTAAAATGCTTTCATTTCTTTTAAGAAGTCGCGGTAGGCCACTAGGGCACGCTCTGCTTGGCGGGCGGTGACTTTGTAGCCGGGGGTGTGGGCAATGTCGTTTCGCAAACGGTGGGCTTTCCAAAGGTTGTCCAGGCTTTTGACCTGGAAGGCGCGTATCTGCTTAAGCCGGTCACCCATGTGCTCTCCTTCAAGACCAATATTTTTCAAGTGGTGGTCAACCAAGGCGTCCGCTTCAATGATGGCGCTGCGCATCTTCTCTTGTTGGCCGGTGTTAGCGCGCAGGACTATGTCGCGCCAGTGCTGCATTACTTTTGGATCTTTTTTGATGGGTTTTGGTTGTGCTTCCAGGTCGCTTGGCGGCGGGTAAAGCTTAAGTTGCATGCGAAACTTCCATGCCTGCTTGTAGCAGTACAACAGGAAGATGAAAAGCAAAACATTGAGGACTGTAAAAAAGCCGCCAAGGTGCTTGCGCCAAACAATGTCCACGGCTTCCAAAAATACCCGAAGTGATTCGGCGTTAAATCCCTGGCCGCCCATGAAGCTGTAGACGAAGTGGATGAAGAGCTGACCAAAGAAGTACAGCAAAAGGAGCCCGATAAAGACCCTGGCGATGTTGCGCTCGACGAACAGGAGCTGGCTCCAGGCGGATGGATTTTTAGGTTTGGTTTTTATCTTCATGGGAGTATAAATCCCTCCCCGCCTTCGGCGGTACTCCCTTTAGAAAGGGAGAATGGGCGACAAAATTAGTGTGACTGGTGATTATTGGTGATTAGCGAGGTCATGACTCTTTGGGGAGGAATTTTTCAAGCGCGGATTCATCTCCATAGATAGGCAGACCGGAGGACGGACCAACCTTGCGGCTTTCGGAGCGCTCGGTATGCGGCGCTGTCAGCACCATCTGAGTTGGCGGATGAAAAAGCGAGGCCAGCCCTTCGCTGCTGATTATGGACTTTTCTAGATTTAAATTAAACGCGAGCCAGTGCGAGTACAGAATTATTTCGGGGAGGTTGTCGTGAGTGCCAAACCCGCGGCCGAGATAAAGCTTTAGATTTCGCTGCTTGCGAATCCGTCGGCGCTGCTCCGGGTAGACATATGGAAAGTCCCAGAAGCCGGGCTTGGTGCCGTTTTTCACGTTGTCTTTGAAGTAGTTAAGGTCAGCGCTGGAGTACTGGTTAAAGGCACCGCGTAAACCACGCCTAGCCAGACCATCGTAGAAGGTTGGCTTCGGGGCCATGTAGGCAACCCGGACGACAAGGACGAAGAGAGGCTTGGCTAGATTTTCTTCTATCTGCTTCAGGGTCTCGGTCTCGCCCGGAGACTTCATCATCATCGGCTGGAAAGTAAATTCACCAGCGCCCATCTTCTCTTTACCATATTTTGGTTCACGCAGCTCTTCAATAACGGGATCAAAACGCTGGGCGTAATTTCGATGAAGAGGCTCTACCAAGATCTGCATACCGAGATACTCGCCTTGCTTTATTTTGCCCATTACTTCCAGGAAACTGGACATGGGATCAAACTGATGCTGTTCGTCCGGGCTTTCAAAAACTTTGTAAGTCTTTATTGGTAAGGCCGGGTGTTTGTTTAAATAAAACTCTGTGCACCAGATGTCTAGGCCGCGGCGCTCCAGGTCGGTGATGTTTTGCGGGAGCTTATCCATGTAGTCCTCTATTTCAATAAGTTCCACGTCCGGATAGTAACCAAGAAACGCGGCTTCGATCATGTTGCGCTGTTTGACCGGGACGCGCATGTAGAAGTGCGTCTGACCTTCAAAGCTGGCCATCTCAAACATATAGCGCTGAGGGATCTCACCGTCCGGATATTTTTCATCTAAGTGGTCGGCTTCGTTACGCAGGGTGTGTAAGTGCTGAAAGAACTGGTCCATGCGGCGCGGGCTTGTCTCTATCAGGCGCGGGATCTTCATCTCCAGAACTACCCACTTCATCTTGGCCTGCCAAGTTTCTTGGCGCCAGACAAGAAAAGCGTTTCGGGCCTGGGTAAAGATGATACCGAAGAGAATAAGCCACCAGGTGTATTCTAAAAATACGCCGATAGCGTTTAAAAATCCTCCTAACAAGGATTGGGGGCTCATGCTGAATAGTAAGTTACCAAAATCGGGCATGGATTAGCTGGTTAGCTGGTTAGCTGGTTAGGGTCGCTGCCGAAGAAGTTAAACAGCTGTTTCTATAGTATAGCAAAAAATTAGCTGTTTAGCTTAATAGCTGGTTAGCTTATTAGCTGTTTAGGTAAGTAGGTTGTGGCCTAAAGAACCGGGTTGGCGATTGATAATTTACGAGGTCTCACTTCCTTTGGGAAGAGAGACCTCTTAAATTCAGAGTTATTTGGTGATGTCGTAGGCGCCGCTTGGTAGTCGCTTAAAGTACTTTTTGTTCTGGAGGTTGAAGAGGATGGTTGTCTCTTTGAAGATCCGGTTCTCAAGTACTTTGGCTATAAGATCCTTGGGCTTCATCGGGCCGCTGGCCTTAAGAATGTGGACCAAAATATCGCGGATAGTGCCGGCGGGGAGTTTATCCATTTCCCGGAGACCGTAGATACCGCGTCCAACCAGAATAAAACGCTTGTCTTTGATAAGTTCGTTATGGATTGTTTGGGTGTTGGTCTTTTTCGCGTTTGGACGGAACTTTCGGATCTCAATAGCTATTTCGCGGAAGTGTAGCGGCTTGCCGGCTTTTTTTAAAATCAAATAAATCCAGTCGCGGGCCACTCTTGGGTTGACCTCTTCCCACTCCATCAAACCAAAATCACCGTAAATGTTCTCACCAAAACGCTTGCTGATAGTTAGGTAGTGGTGGGCGACGTCTTTCTCTAACTTGTGGAGCTCGCGGACCTCGCCGACAAAGTCGTGAAACTTTTGCTTGTGAAGAGTATCGTGTTTTTTGTCTTTAAGATGCTTGATGACTTCGTCCAGAAAATCCAATGCTTTCTTCTGGTGTGCCTCGGACAAATGCCAGTGACTGGAAAGCTCTTCGTCTTCGCGGTGGTAGTAGACCTCGCCGGAGACCTCCAGCAAGAAGCGGACTTGGTTAGCAAAATTGACCGGCAAGCTCTTGTTGTCGCCGGAAAAGTCTTTCATCTCCTGGAGCAGGTTGTCTTCCTTGCGGACGCCGCCGGTTCTTTCTAGCTCGCTAACCGCGCGCTCTACCAGCTCGTCAACATGGCCTTTTTTGGTTCTTTTACGAACAACCTGAAGAGCCGCGGCCTCTATCTGCCGGATACGCTCTCTGGTTACGCCAAACTTCTTGCCAAGTTCGGCTAGGGTCATCTCTTCGCCGTTGTCTAGGCCGTAGCGCTTGGTCAGCACTTTTTGCTGCCGCGCGTCTAACTCTTCAAAGAGCCTGTCAATAATCTGATTGGTGGTTGTTTTGATCTTTTTAGTTGCCATAAGCTAGTTCTTAGTTCTTAGTACTTAGTACCTAGTGCGTAGTTTTCGCAGCACTTTTAGTTATTTGTATTTGTTGTCTAAATGCTAGCATATACCGTTTATGGGGTCAAGTCAACTGTAGTTTGCGAATAACGAATTGATAACGAATCATCGAATTTGCCACTTATTTTCTTACTATATTCGCTGATTCGTTGCGGTGCATTCGTTATTCGGAAACCCTATTTTTTCGCACGGTCGTGCCAGACAACCAGGAGTGGGCTGGCTACGAATATAGAGGAGTAGGTTCCGGCTAAAGTACCCACTAGGATAGCGAGCACAAAGTAGCTTAAGGTAGAGGCGCCGATCATATACAGGGCGACAAGCACGACTATTAAGGTTATTGAGGTGTTAACAGAACGAGCAATTGTTTCATTGACGCTTTCGTTGACCAGATTCGCAAAGCCTTTTTTACTGACATTACTAAGGCGGAGCTTCTCCCGGATGCGGTCAAAGACAACGATGGTGTCGTGGACCGAGAAGCCAACCACCACCAGCATGGCCACGATAAAGTTTGTATCTATCTCTATGCCGGCAAAGTAGCCAAGAAAGGCAAAAAGTCCCATGGGGATAATGGCGTCGTGAAACAAGGTTATCAGGGTGACGGCCGCGTACTTCCAAGAGCTGATTGGGAACGAGACCTTGCGGAAGGCGTAGGCGATGTAGGCGCTGATGGCTAACAGGTTGATTAGAAATGCCCACAAGGCTTTATCGCGCAGCTCTTTGCCGATGGCGGAGCCAAGGGACTCAAAGCGCAGCTCGGTTACCGGGCCAAACTCGGTGGTTAACTGCTCGAGCGCTTCTTGGTGCTCCGTCTCGGTAAGCTCGGTTGTCCGGATCTGATAGCCGCCGCTAGATGGCTGAGTGATACTGACTTGCTCAAAGGCCAACTCACCTTGGAGCCAGTTGGAAAGTTCTTGGCGAGAGACCTCTTTCTCGACTAGCTCAACCTGCCAAAGCGTGCCGCCGGTAAAATCAATGCCTGGCTTGAAGCCAAGGAGGATGACGCCGAGTGCGGCTATAACTACTATAGCAGTGGATACTGCGAGGAAGATGTTCTTGTGTTTAATTATTTGCATGGGTGAAGAATTTATAATTTTCAATTTCTAATTTCTAAACAATTTTCAATGCTTCAATTTCCTAATGTTTAAAACATTCTTTCATTGTTTGAAAATTGAAAATTCGTAAATTGAAAATTAGGCTTTTTTGCTGAACACAGTGAGCAAGGACCTGGTTATTGTGATGGCGCTGAACATGGAGACGATAACACCAAGTAACAGGGCTACGGCAAAGCCTTTCACAAAACTGGAGGTGAAGCTGTATAGAATAAAGGCGGTGATGATGGTCGTTAAGTTAGAGTCGCGAATTGACGGCCAGGCGCGGCGGAAGCCTTCGGAGATAGCGCCGGCATAACTGGAGCCGCTTGCAGTCTCTTCCTTGGTACGTTCAAAGATAAGGATGTTTGCGTCCACGGCCATGCCAATGGAAAGAATGATACCGGCGATACCGGCTAGGGTTAAGGTAACGCCAAGGAACTTAAAGAGGGCGGCCAGGAGGATGATGTAAAGGACGAGCGCGATTGAGGCAAAGATACCAAGCCGGCCGTAGTAGATAAGCATGAAGATTATGACTAGGAGCGTGCCAAGTAGACCGGCCCAAAGAGTGGTGGTAAGACTCCCCTGGCCCAGGCTAGCGCCAATGGTTTGCTGGCTGATGAGGCTTATGGGCGCGGGCAGGGCGCCGGCGTTAAAGCGCTCTATAAGTGTCCGGGCTTCGTCTAGAGTAAACTGTCCGGTTATCTGAGCGCGACCACCGGAAATTTGCCCATTGACCGTAGGCGCGGTCAGCAGGTCGCCGTCTAAGAAAATGGCAAGCGGCTTACCGATGTTGCGGCCGGTAATCTCTTCAAACAGGACCGCTCCTTCGCTATTAAACTCCAAAAAGATCTCTGGCTGGCCGAACTGGTTGAGATTCAGCTGAGCGCCTTTGACGTAGCGGCCGGTTAGCTCAGTTGGCCGCCAAGGTGACTCAAGGGGTAGATTCAGCGGCTCGCCTGATTCCAGATCGGCGGGGGTGACATCTGGAATAGTAGCGTCCTCGTTTTGCTCGGCAAAGGAAAGAAATGGAGTCTCCCCTATTTGATTGATAGCGGCTGAAATGTCGCGGATGCCGGCGAGCTCCACGTTAAGACGATAATTTTCTCCTGAACGAGTTGCGACCACTTGA